>Ga0207073_1007_pt2 | contig 46277 bp, 43 predicted proteins | sample Alteio_BWMinHeat_65_FD_153575 | JGI IMG/M metagenome (GOLD analysis project Ga0207073, IMG submission 153575) | Enriched cells from forest soil in Barre Woods Harvard Forest LTER site, Petersham, Massachusetts, United States -... | ecosystem: Environmental > Terrestrial > Soil > Temperate forest >...
ACATTGTTATTGTGGGTAGAAAAAGCAAAATTGCCAATAACGCCATTTATTTTTCTGGCCGAAATGCATTAGGTAATGCAATTGATATTATTGATTCTGATGATATTGATATTTCTAATAATATCATTTTTACACCGACCTCTGAAAGTATTGCAATTGTTTTAAGTGATCATGTCACGATCGATGGTAATACGATTACAGGTGGTGTTACTTATGCCATTAATATGATATCCAATTCAGTTTTTTTACATAAACCATCCAATCTTGCTAATTTGTTGGCCTGGTTAAAAAAACATGGACCGAAGCATGCTAATACAAGTAATATTAAAATTACTAATAATTTTATGAGCCAAAATCGCTATGGTATTGCTGCAAATAATGTTGATCATCTGACTGTCACTGATAATTATTTTAGTCAGCGTTTTGAAGATGCATCGAGTAGAATGTTTTGGACGGATAATCATAATTTATTAAGAAATGTGACGGCATTGACATGGGCGAACAATTATTACAAGGAAGCGTTTACTCAAGTGAATAGCGGTGATAATAGCTTGACAGATAACATCGTTCCTTATCCGGCAACGGGTGGTGTGGTGTTGTCGTTACGCTAGTATGGTTTGTATTGATTTTGTATCTCGTACTGTTTGGGTGAATGATCTTGTAGCACTTGGCTAAGTTTATTCAGTTGCTTGTGAGTGGGATGTAAGTTGCCAAGAAAACTAAACCAAGTGTTACTCAACGTTTGTTTGTACTGATCTTTTAGGGCTTTTGCTTGGTCTGTTATCCAAAATATCAAATCAGTATATTGGTCATGAGCTTTTTCTCCATTTACAGTGGAATCGGCGAGCATTCTGATGACTTGTTGGTAGGCTGTATCAATAAGAATGGTATAGTCTATGACGGTGTTTTCATGGAGATTGAGTAAATAATTATCTAAGTATGTCATTTTAAAAGCATATGCATGGGCTTCATAGTATTTTTTGTAAGGCGTCAGTGTTTGATCGTGATAAATACTAATTAATTTATCAAGTAACATGCTTAAGCATTTATTGCGCAAATTGATTTGTATGGGAGAGTGTATCAAACCGTGAATGGTTTTCATGTCAGATTCAATATATTTATTATATAAATAACTTAATACTTCTTTATCAGCAGCAGCACAAGCTACATCAAATGGTTTAAATGAGTCATATTTGTATTGCAAATCGGCACCTTTCTTGATTAAAGCCATGATGGTATCTAATTCACCGCCATTTTGAGCGGAAACAAATAACCATTGTGACTTGAATTTTTCAGTCAAATTCGTCGCTTTATCATCAGTAACAGCGTGAATATTTTTATATTCAGAAGATTGTTGTAAGTGATGAATGATCTTTGCCACATCGTGCAGCGCTATTGTCGGTGCTGTGACATTCGTCGTAAATATAGTTGAATGCCCTTTGTTAAATTCAAACGCATTAAAAATATGCGTTGCCATTTCCATTTCATTCGTAATCGGTTTGTTAAGTAAGTGTATTTGATTGATGTCATTAATAAACCAACATTGTTTTGACCAGTCATAACAAATGCTGATCGCATGATTAATGCTAGATAAACGAAAGGCGATTCCTGGTAATTGATAAGGATTGTTGTTTGAAAGTGCTACGATGATATGTGCTTTTAACAGATTCAAGTAGTTTGTAAGTTCGGATTGATGTGGAGTGTGATAATAAAATCCAGAATAATGTTTTACTTTCACGAGGCCTTGAGCTTGAAGTAATTTGTCACCCGCAATTAATGAAACAAAACACTCAGAATCTCGTTGCCTAACGACCGTATTGTCTTCTGTCAGTTCAGTATATTGCTCAGGAAACATAAACAATAATTCACTTTCTAAAAATGCCAGCACGTCAATTAAAACACGGTCATTATCAAAGCTCTTATCCTGTTTTTGATCGGATGACTGAGTAGTTGACTGTTGCGTAATGTGAGCTTTGGCTTGCTGAATTTTTTGAGATAAATCCTTAGTTGCATGCATGAATTGTATTCGTTTAGCAAATGTTTCCATGCCATTATTGTAAAAGGCATTAATACTCGTGCTCGCAAACCAATTGCAGCAACCTCTTCCGACTTTAATATTGCATTCTTTTAAAATTGTAATTAACTCACCGTGCGTGATAGGCTTATTGTTATTGTGCATCGCATTTTGCAACGATGAAAATAATAATTGCGCGGTTTCAACAACTGTCGTTCTGGTTTTCGTGAATCGTTGCAGCATATCATAATCCAGATTGTGATTTTAGTGAAAGAGACCATCGGTGTAATTAACATATTGATATATTATGTTTTTTAAGAAATTATGGCCTTATATTTACTAACATTATACTGGGACTGGTATTGATTTTCTAGTATCTATTGAGAGCGGTGAGTCTGTCATTCGGATAGCATATAAATGGTTCGCCAGCCTATTATGCACCAGAACTTTTTCAAGGTGAAACACCATCACCTGCATCGGATGTCTATGCTTTTGGCCTTGTTGTTTGCGAAATGGCCAATAGAAAAAAGTTAAGTTCCATAAAACATCAACAAGGTTTTGCTTCAGACCAGCACCAACAGTTCATTAATTTCACGTTGGCTGGAGACCGACTTGCAATAGAACCTGATGCGAAAGTACCTGAAAAAGTGCATCGCCTTTACAGGTGGGCTTGTATATTTAAAACTCAACTAGTCATCACAGCTGGCGATCTTAGTAATGAATTTGTGCATCGACCAAATGCTAAACAACTCGTTAACGAAACTAAAACACCGCTTCATGTGATGTCCACAGAATTAAAAAAATTCACATAATTTTGTATAAAATATGGATAGGATAATGCGAACCCATTGCATTATTTTTTATAAATAGAATACAATTGATGGTTCGTTTAACATTTACCAGTTCATCATAAAGGACAACCACTCGTGAAATTGCAATATCGTATTATTTATATGTTGTCTTTGTTATTAATATCAATCAATTTATTCGCATCGAATATTATCCTGGTCACTGGTTTTGAACCTTTTGGCAGCCGTAACATAAACGGCTCATGGGAAGCGGTGAAAAATCTTAATGGCAAGCAGATCGGCAATAAAGAAATCGTGGTCGCGATGTTACCCGTGCTTTGGGATGTTGCTGCCACAAAGCTACATGACCTTGTCAAGACACATCAACCTGTCATGATCATTAGTTTTGGTGAAGCGGCTGGGTTTCCAGTGCGCCTTGAAACGACCGCTCAAAATGTACGTGGAAAATATCGTGATAATGATAGTAAATTGCCTAGTACTCGTTTTATTTATCGTGATGGGCCTGATGCAGTGAGTACGGCGCTGCCCATCTCAATCATGCAGTCTGCTTTAAACAATCAAAACCTACCTTTTATGCTTTCAAATGATGCCGGTACCTATTTATGCAATGAAATTTTTTATACGCTCATGCATGATCCGGGTACAGAAGAGGCAAAAATCATTCCACGCGGATTTGTTCATGTCCCTTCCTATATGTCGCGCATTAAAAACAAAAATGGTGAAATTGTCGTATTTGATCAAGTGATGTTGCAACTTGCTGCTGAAAGTATCATCACTGCGGTTGCAAGGTATCAGTTCGGTGAAATGTAAAAAGAGGAATGGATTCAAGTCTTGAACCCATCAAAAATACAGCGTAGAGTTGTGCGCTGTCTAACACCGTGCCATGCCAGCTAAACCGTTGTCATGCCAGCATATTTTTAGCTGGCATTCAGGGTAGTCCTAAATAATCTTACAGCGTTTTGTGTTGAGGGCCGATGCTGATGCTGGTACAGCTGCAACTGTTGTTGCTGACGCAGGCTCAGGTGTAAAAAATAGTAAAGGCGATGGCTTTTCCTTTTGTTGTCTAGGAGGTAGTCCCACATCGATGATTAATCCTTCAAGCGTTTGAAAGCGATCAAATAATCCATTTTTATTATCTAAGACAAGTGGCGGTTTTGTTGCTCTTTTTGCGAACTTGCTTTCAGTATCAGTATCTTGTTTAACTGCGTCATCTTCTGCAACTGCATTTTTGCCTTGCTGAATGGATGCGAGTTTTTCTTTTTTCTCCTTTTCAGTTTTATCCGATTGTAGATCGGGATCACTAAATGATATGAATTTAGATATAACATTAAACGTATTAAAAGTTTTAATGCGGTGATATTTTGGATTAAAATAGCACAAGAAATTATATTTTCTATCGTCGATTAAAATATTATAATAATCCATCAGATTATTTTCAAGGTGATTGGCCGGGAAAACATTATAGTTCCAACTATCAATAAAGACTGCATTTTCACCAAATGAGTTTGGTTTGTCGCTGTTGTTTTCTAAAGTGCGATCTAAAATATCGAATACATGATCGCCATTGGAAATCCTTGCTGTTTCGATAGAACAATCAGGTTTCATTTGTCCGCAATCCACCAGTAAGTCGTATTCCCAAGTGTCAGGATCATTGATATTAGCAACCTTGCCATCAAATATGTATATTGAAGGCATTACTCGATCTGAAGCCCAATACGTACTCGCGCAAAATTTATATTCTCCAGCATAAACCAAGCGCGCATCCGGGCCCCAAGTGACAGGAGAATATAATGAAGCATTTCTCTGCAGATTAATCGCTGCAAAAATATATCGATCATGAAATATCATTAGTTCCACTCCATCATTATTCTTTACTTGGTAACGCAAATAATTGGCTGCTAGAAAGGCAGATTCAGCACAATTATAATATTTTTCAGTTGTCAAGCTTTCAATATAATTCGCTGAAGATATTTTCCCTCGTTGAAAAAGCGCTTTTCTAAATTGATTCACCTTATCAACTATATCTTTATACTCACTCTGATTGAGTTCATTGATGCGTGGATGTGTGCTTGATTTCACACCTAGCTTTTTGCAGACATTAACCACATCACAACCGAGTTTTAAATTGTTTGCCAGTTTTGTATCTGGCTTAACATTATATTTTTGCAAAATCAAATTGTAGTCGAGCGGTGTTGGATCATCATTGATGCATTTTTTTGTTGCTGCCAAGGCTGTCGGTAACAGCAAATGATGTATTTTCTTTTTTTGCTCATCGGGCAATGTTTCTGCCATTTGCATAGCAGTCAAACCTTTATTGTTTGCCACGAGGTGCATTTCAATAGTAGCATCATCACCTATGATTTCTTGATATTTTTTGATATCAGTTGCATCATAGTGTAAAACGGCAAGATGCAAAAAATTATTACCTTGTTCATCGACTTGATGTGATAATTCGGAGAGTTTGCCCAGTTGTTTTAATGTGTTTAAGCGCTCAAGCGTTGCAGAAACATCTTTTGTTTTCACGAAATCGAATATTTCTATTAATAATTTTGTTGTAGATTCAGGAGAGTGCGTTGAGAAAGCCACGATTTGTTCCTCGTTTATTATGATAGCCGATAGCAGCGATTGTGGATTATAGCGACATTTTCAGTGCCTATCAATCAATAAAATATCGAATAATCACTTGAATGATACATTTGTGCGCAGAATATCTTGCTTTATTGCAAAAATTATAAGCAATTTTATACAGCTAATTCGTTATAGATGAGATTAATGACCACTGATTCATCTTTGCTTTTTAAAAGGTGAAAATATTTTTTCAATACGTTAATAAAAGTTTTCGGATACATAATATATAAATAATCCCATTTTGTATCTGCTGACATGTATTTAGCGCTTTCTGGGTCTTTAATCACAAGTTCAATGAGTAAACGTGCGGATTTGACATCTAGCAAGACGAGATGTTTTGCAACCGCAGTTGGCATTTGAAAGTGCATGTAATCAACTGTATCTTGCCACTCGCCACCCCAAACGGTAAAACCATGTTTTGCCATGACCTTGACAATTTTCTCATTCATACCCGCTCGTTTTTTTGCTCGATCAAGATATGGCAAACTGTAAGGCGATGCTGGCACAAGGGTACCGATCATTTGATTATCCTTAATGTTATAAGCCCCGATATAAGGATTTCGTGACACATTAATATCAATGGCTAAGCCATATGAATGGATAGAATAATTGTTCCTGCCAACAATATTGCGGCAATTAAATGCCGCACTGTTTTCGTGCAGAGACATATCGTTGATATCAAATTTTTCGATCGGATAATGCTTTATATATAACTCTTTAAAAGCAGCGACTGCATATGGCGCAATCACATCAAGTACAATTAAAGCTCCCGTATGTATTTGATTGTCAAATCCATAATATGACAGTGTGAGCAAGTTTAATCGATCCAGTGACACAGGGCAGCCATCGAACCAACTGCCATTTTTTTTAAGATTCGCTTTCATCTCAGAAGATAAAGGGCCATAAGTAAAAATGGGCGTTGTGATGTGGGGTTGATGTGTCTTTGCGGCAATATTTTCGGTTGGTTTCTTTTGATGGTTGTGTACATAAATGAATTTTTTCCATCCTACTTGATTGTCACTTAGAGTGAGACGAACAAAATGATTTTGCTTTAATATCGAATAAACTTGATCAGACATGCCATGCAACTTGAGGTTTCTATTAACGGATAATATGGCTGTTTTTGGCGATATTTCAACGTAGGTATTTTTATTGTCTGTCTTATAGGTGAGTTCAGGGTTAAATGCAGGATTAATCGTGAGTACCATTCCTAATGATTCTGGAGTGAATTGATTTTGCTGATCACGTTTACAAATAAATCCGTAAGTGATGTTTTTTTCTTCGGCAAATTGAATATTGCCTTTATGTTTAATTAAAGTGTCTATTGATGAAAATGGAAATTTCTTTAAGTAAAACTGTTTGAAAAGTGCAAGAGTATGTGATGCTGCCGATTTTTCCATTAAAAGTTTACCATTGTGATGAACGCGTCCTAATAAATCATAATAACTGACAGTCAAAACTCTTAAATCGGCTAGATCAACTGGGCACCCTGCCTGCCATATCTTTGATGTGATCAATTCTTTTTGCAAGTGTTTTGTCGGTTTATCAATATGAAAATGAGCTGCAAAAGCAGCTGTCACAAAACAATGTGTGAAGACAAAAATAATGATACAAAATATGTTTTTCATAGTAGTGTGATCTATTTAAAATGAAGTTCATTACTGATATTAGCTTAAAAGTTTAACATTGAAAATGATCTGATTTATTAACAAAGTATTATGGATCATTAAGCGCAAGTTTTAATTTTGTGCTTTATCGCTAATAATATGTTGTTTAATTGAGAATCCTTCTAATTCTTTCATATACTCATCCAGCATGATCATTCCAACGCAGGGCATCGCACCTCTTATATGTAATGTATCTCGAATGATTTTTTTACTAAGAATGATAGCGGGTACGCAGGGTATTTGTGGGCCATCATTGTCTTGTGCGATGATAAACCATTTAATTGTTAGGGGTTTTCCTTGTTTGTTTGTACCCTTTATCAGCATGTGCATGCCACCGCTGGTTGTGCCGAATGAATCAAAAATATGGCTCAATGAGAGAAGAAATTTCGCATGCTTTGGTAAATTCAATGGCAGGCCAATGCGTACAAGGTATGACATCAGCCACATGCCAAGATGAAGTAGGCTATTTTCCATTCCCGCAGAGAAGCGAATATTTTTTAGCCTGTATTGATCGGTGAATAAATCTAAATCTGGGATATCACAATTTGCCATCCAGCGTTTGCCAAGCTCGGGATATTCCTGACGATAGATATCCTGCCAACCAAAACGTTTTTGATTATGGTTGCCCCATGGTTTTAATGGTTTGCCTAAATACGTTAAAATGGATTCTGTTGTTGCAAGCCCACGTGGTGCTTTTTGCCCTGGGCTAATGCCATAGATGAGTGAATCCATGGTCGCAAAGTCATTTTTATAGTGCTCTAGTACGGCGGAGGATAAACCCGGTACAGTGCTCGCGCCACTTACGACAAGAACATTATTTGTTTTTGCGAGTTGATCTAAGTGTGTGATGCCGGTTACAAAATCACGCGCATCGGCAAGATCGATATAATGAACTTTGTGTTGAGCGCATGTTTTAGCAATTGAATAATCGGCTGTTTGAAATGGCCCGATCGTATTAATAACGACAGTTGGTTGCAAAATATCAAGTTGCTTGCCTAATTCTTTATTGGCATCAAATGCAGCGACGGTAATGATATTCTCTAAGGCACTTTGTTTTAGCTTGTTTTGCAAGGCTTGCGCTTTTTGCAGTTCACGGCCAGCAATGATGATGGGGATGTTGTCCTTTATTAGGGCAGATGCAATGCGAGAGCCAAAATTACCATAGCCGCCGAGAATAAGGACTTGCTTCATGTGTGGGGTTCCTCAGATTACTTATTGGATAGCTTTTACAAATATTGTATATCAAGATAGTAGGATTCGCTTAATGGAGAATGCTTTATGTTATATCTTTGTCTAAAATTTATTCATGTCCTCAGTTCGACTATTTTATTTGGCACAGGTATTGGCACAGCCTGTGTGATGTTATATGGCCATAAAACAAAAAATATCAATTTTATTGCTGGAGTGACGCGATATGTCGTTTTTGCTGACTGGATTTTTACTGCTCCTTCAGCCGTTGTTCAATTAGTGACAGGGTTATGGATGGTATATTTGGCCGGTTATTCTTTCGCCTCGTTTTGGATTTGGGGTTCAATTGTGGGTTATGCCATAGCTGCATTTTGTTGGTTTCCGGTAGTGTATTTGCAAATCAAAATGCGCGATTTTGCCATTCAAGCTGATGAGTCGAATGCTAAGCTCCCTCAGCAATATTATCGTTATTTTAACTATTGGTTTTGTTTGGGTTGGCCAGCATTTATTAGCTTGATCATCGTTTTTTATTTGATGACGAATAAGCCTTTTTAAGAAATCTTTTTGAGTTGGTTGTTACTATGCAAACTGCAACACGCGGATCGGGTCATTTAATATTAAAAAAATTAATTTGAAGTTACTCACAGGCGGGGAATAGCACCATAGATTTCTTTAGTATTTTGGCGCATTAAAACTGCTTGCATTCGGATAGATTGAGGCTATAATAATGCTCATTAATCCGCCATTCATATCTTCTGTTTTTCTATTGCTCTCTCATTTTGTTCTGCAGATACACTAATTAACCTCTATTCAATCAATTACAGGAGCGGCGATATGCCACATATTTATAATCTGATAATGTTTATTTTATTTCTTACTGTACCAATCCATAGTTATGCTGAATGTAATCATGCAGTCGTTGATCGTGATTCAAGGTTTGCATGTGTCACTGTAATTAATAAATATCATAAATAAAAGCATAGAGTTTGATCAGGTTCTTATTGCATCCCATTCTTGAGTCGGAAGTTATTGAATTTTTTGCTTTTTTTATAATACTTTTTGGCAACGTTCACTTCGATTTATTTGCCAAATATGGACAATTTCACTGTTTAGCCTATATTTACTAATTAAGGAAGTTGCACTTTCATTAATTAATGTTCTTGCTTAACAAACATCTTTTAATTACAGTATACTTTAATTAAGGAAAACAATCTTTCCTTAATTAATGGAGAAAGCATTATGACAGCATATGTTGAGCGTATAGGGGAGTATATTCGTTGTTCTGCCACTGGTGAAGCATACAATGCTTACGTGCCAAAGCCATTGCCTCCTGCCCCTCCAATTGAGATGGATAAAATCTATCCATTACTGGATCAAGCGAATATAGCGCTTGGGCGGCTTGATGGGCTAAGTATCTTTTTACCCGATCCTTCCTTATTTCTTTATATGTATATCCGTAAAGAAGCTGTTTTATCTTCCCAAATTGAAGGAACCCAATCCTCGTTATCAGATTTGCTCTTATTTGAGAATGAAGAGATAGCAAGTGTACCAAATCAAGATGTAGTTGAAGTATCAAATTATGTCGCTGCTATGGAACATGGATTGAAACGTATTCAAGGTGGCTTTCCGCTTTCATTACGTTTAATTCGTGAAATGCATGAGGTTTTATTAAGCAGAGGTCGAGGTTACTCCAAACAACCCGGAGAGTTTCGGCGTACTCAAAATTGGATCGGCGGCACTCGTCCTGGAAATGCCAGGTTTGTTCCACCACCGCCAGAAAAATTGATGGATTCATTAGGTTTACTTGAAAAATTCTTGCATGATGAAACAGTCAAATTACCAACTTTAGTTAAAGCTGCGCTAGCTCATCATCAATTCGAAACAATTCATCCTTTTTTGGATGGCAATGGTCGCTTAGGTCGGCTCCTGATCACTTTCATATTATGTGTTAATGGTATTATGAGTGAACCTATGCTTTACCTAAGCTTGTATTTTAAAGCTAATCGACAAGCTTATTATGATCATTTACAACTTGTGCGAGAAACAGGTGATTGGGAAGAGTGGTTACAGTTTTTTTTGAAAGGTGTTATTGAAACTGCTAATCAAGCAACTGTAACTGCTCAATCTATTTTAAAAGTATTTACCGAAGATAGGGAAAAAATAGGGACAATTGGTAAACCATCAGGATCAATGCTAATTGTGCATCATTATTTGCAAAGACATCCTGCTATTGATAGTAAAAAAATCGTTGAACATTGTAATCTTTCATTACCAACAGCAATTAAGTCGCTGAATCATTTGGCAGATCTTGGTATAGTTAAAGAGATTACAGGTAGGGCGCGCAATAAGATTTATGTATATCAAAAATATGTTGATATTTTGAGTGAGGGTACAGCGCCAATAAACGATTAGACAAATAGCGTGGTTTGGCTGATTTGATTTTATTGCTTAATTTCTCTCGTAACGCCATTTGAATACAAAGGTCGTTTTAATGAAGTCTATTGTTCTAGCAACAGTAATACATGAGATAAAAGGGATCAGTTATGCAGCAAGATGACGCTTTTAATTTATTGAAAATGGGGAAAAATATTTTTCTCACGGGTGCTGCAGGTGCTGGTAAAACGCATTTGTTAAATAAATATATTAATTACCTTAAAGAGAATAATGTGGGTGTTGCAGTCACTGCTTCTACAGGTATTGCTGCCACCCATTTGCAAGGCACCACGCTACATGCCTGGTCTGGAATAGGTGTGAAGGATAATATCACTGCAAAAGATTTGGAAAAATTACTGACATCAAGTCGCATCAAACGCAATTACAAAAAAACCAAGGTACTGATCATTGATGAAATATCCATGCTGCATAAGCACCAGTTGGATATGGTGGATGCAATTGCTCGTTATATCCTTGATTGCGACAAAGCGTTTGGCGGTATTCAAGTTGTGTTATGCGGCGATTTTTTTCAGTTGCCGCCGGTAGCTCAAGGTTCATTAACAGAAGAGAAACACTTTGCTTTTGAAGCTTGCTCCTGGAAGAGTGGAAGCTTTCATGTTTGCTACCTGCACGAACAACATCGTCAAGGCAATGATCCCTTGCTTGCAGTTTTAAATGATATTCGTAGCGGTACAGCGGGAGAGCATACAAAAGTTCCGTTACGAACTCGTTATAAAAAAGAGCCCGAAGGTGCTACAAAAGCAACAATATTATATTCACGCAATATCAATGTAGACACCATTAATGAGCAGGCGCTTGCAAATATTCAGGGACAAGAAAAAATATTTACGATGACAACACAGGGTTTCAGTGCAGTGGTAGAAGGGCTGAAAAAGAGCTGCCTTGCTTTGGAACAATTAAAACTAAAAATTGGCGCTGAAGTGATGTTCATTAAAAACGATACGTCAGCTCGGTATGTTAATGGTACCCGTAGTGTCGTTGTCGGTTTCGATAAAAGTGAGGGTTGGCCTATTGTTAAAACTTATGAGAATAAAATTATTATTGCATATCCCGAAGAATGGAAGTATGAAGATAGTGGCGTAGTGCGCGCAATTATCACACAAGTTCCACTGCGCCTTGCTTGGGCGATTACTATTCATAAAAGTCAGGGTCTGACGCTTGATGCAGCAGAAATAGATTTGGGCGATGCGTTCGAGCCTGGCATGGGCTATGTTGCATTATCAAGAGTGCGCAGTTTAAGTGGTTTAAAGCTGATGAATCTTAATGAAATGGCATTAAAAGTACATCCTAAAATTCTTCAGCATGATCAAGTTTTCAAAGATAGTTCAGTTGCTAGCCTTAATTATCTACAAACCTTATCTGAAAAAGAAATAACAGAATGCCACAGCAAAACGCTAATCGAGCGTTTTCTAGGTGGCAAGATCAAGACAACCACTAGCAAGAAAAAAAACAGCACAAACAAACAAGCAGCTATTCCTACTCATATTACAACGCTGGAAATGCTAAAAGAGAACTTATCAATTGAGTCAATAGCTGCAAAACGTGGGATATCAGTTAGAACAGTCATGAGTCATCTAGAAAAGTTAACAGGTTTAAAACAGATTGATAGCGCTCTTATGGATAATTTAAAAGCTACGCTCCCGACCAATGACTTTGATATTATTTTTGCAGAATTTAATCAATCGGAAGATGGAAAGCTAAAACCGATTTACGATAAATTTGAGGGAAAATATTCTTATGACTGGATTCAGCTGGTGAGATTGTTTGTGCGGTAACTCATCATCATCCTTACTGGCAACAAGGTATCGCAGGCAAGTTTGTGAGTCGTTGTTTGTACTTTGTCGATATTGATTTGCGACACAACCGCTATTAACTAGGCTTACGATGTGTACCTATTTGGATCGGTTCATTGGGTTTTGGCTCAAGTGCTTTTTGCTCAACTTTTGGTGCAAGATCTGTTTTTTGTTTCTGTACATTTTTATGGGCAGCATCATCTAAAGCAGTTTGTTTGAAGCTGTTTTTATGCAACATTGCTGGAGCAATATTCATTGCTTTTGCAATATTGCTAGTTGATGTCATTGGCGCTTTTGGTGCTTGCGGTAATGGCGGCATCGTGGGGACCTCTGCAGACGTTGTTATACTCGCTCTATAATGATCTCGAATCGCATTAAAGTTTCTCTTATCCGAGTTTGTTGATATTTTACTTTCTATGACCTGGTTGTTTTGAATTAAAAATTCAGTCTTATAGTCTTTTGCCTGGCGAAAAATTCTCGGTAGGCCATTTTCTCTCATTTCGAAATATAATTTCGCGCCACTTGGAAGAGGAATAGTAATATGTTTTTTACTCGAAATAGTCATGCCATCATAATCGTGGTTTGTTTTTTTAATGTTTTGGGTGCTTAACTCTTTGGCTAGCGTTTTTCCAAATTCAACGGACTCACAGGCAACACAGTCTATATGTTTATTCTTTAAATTATTTGGAAGAATTTTCATTAATGTTTCTATACTAGTATTAACTTGACTGTCACTCGAAAGCGATTTTTGACCTTTACCACAATGACCTATAATGACTATTTTATCAGCTGAACTAATCGCTTGTTGTATCGCAGACAGGTTCTTAGATATATAAATTTCTGCTTCTATTTCTGCCTTTGCTGCCTCCTTGGCTACCTCATTTTCTACCTTCTTATATTCTTTTAGGAATTCCTTCTCTTCCCTACTGAGTGGATTATTATCTCCTACTTTTTTTTGTATGCGTTGAAAATCGCCTTGAGTTGTTTCATTATTTATCCTACTTTTTATTGTTTCAGCTTTTCCTATAATTTCACTTGCTTCGACCAGATCGATTAGATTCGCATTTTTTAATTTTCCAAATTTGCTAGTTAATTGATAAATTGCTTTTGTTGCTTTTCCAGATGTTGACCGAGTATCTAGAGCAAAGTTCAACATCACAATTTTTTCGCTATCATTCTTTTTTTTCATGATGACGCACCCCTCAGTTGACATCAATCAATTTAAAGTATAGGAGGTGTTTTGTTTTTTATTTGTACAAAGGGGATTATGTGTTGTAACTCTATAAAAGTGTTCACTTTTCGGCTTAGTGGTCAAACTTGCTGCATTTCTGTTTGACAAACGAATGCACTCATTATATATTTTGTTCTTATTTCAACCACAAATTGAGGTGTTCACCATGAAGATAACGAAAGCAATTGCAATTGCATTCTTGAGCGTCCTATTTACCCCAGCCATACTGGCTAACTCTTTAATTCCAAAGGAGTTAATAGGTAAGTGGTATTATCATGGCAGCATGATTGAGGGTACACCTGAATTAATCCAATTTAACCCAACAGATACAGCGACCATTGAAACAGTTACGTTTGATATTATTTATGACAGTGGCACACGTCATCCAACCCAAATTTCTTGTATTGAGAGACAAGACGTCAAAATTGATTCAGTTAAGAATGAAAACAAAACGACTATAATTTTAGACGGTAAAATCACTAAAGTTGAAGTTCTTGCAGCGGGCCCTGGATCGACCGTCCATGACTGTAATAGCCCTTTCAGAACCAATCTGGTCGGTGTTACTAACCATTTTATTTTAACGAATGTTAAAACATTTACTTCTTTTGATATTGATTACGGCAATGGTGTTGTGCATACCTATAAACATCGAAATCATTAATCGTACTGAAAGAAGAAATCGCACAGGGCTTACCCCCTGTGTCCTATTTGGTCATGATTTAATAAATATAGCTAACATCACAAGAGAACGAGGAAAATCACATGGCACAAGTTCGTTTTTTTAGTATTAATAATCAAAGTCCTATCCGGGTAGTCGATTATATTAGCAAGCAAAACAAACAAGAATGGCAAGAAACCATGTTGTTGTTTGATAAAAAAATGAGCACAGTGTTAACGTGTATGCAGTATGATAAAGCATTAGCTAAAGGCTCAGCAGAGATTGGTATTTATCGACAAAAAATGCATCAATTATTAGATGAAGCATATCATGATTTTGTCCCTGAAATTAAAGCAGGTATTAAGTATCAGCAAAATGCAGATAGAATTAATGAAGATTTAAAGCGCATGGCACAAGAAATTGCGGCAATTAAAAAAGATGGCACAATTACGCGCGATATCATTGAAGTTGCCTGTCTTAAGCTCGCTATTTTGCGTGATGAGATGCATGATACACAACGCTTTCTTATGCCAAGCGTTGATGAAGATCCCAATATTAAAAAACCTTCATTGAAAAATAGCGCAGAAATCATCAAAATGCCACTCAGCAATGCGCTGCACATTAAACAGCTGACTAAGGGAAGGATTAGTACTCCTGTTTCTTGCAATGAATATCCTTCTATCACTAATATTTTGCCGATTTATTCAGCAAATGGCAGTATGGGTTTTAATACCATTTTGTTTGCTATTTTTAATGATTATTTACCTGTTGGTTTCAGTAAAAAGCCTTTTGCAGTACACAATGGTGCTTTTGAGAATGAATCAATAGAAACTACACGCCATGATTATGGGCATGCATTAAATCGTGTATTAGCATTACAACAGAAGGCTCCTGAAACATTCGCAGTTTATAAAGAAACATATCATAAGATATTTGCGCATCGCCAAGCACATTTAAGTGATGATATTATGGTGCAAAAAGAACAAGATTTAATCTTGCAAAAAGACTTATTAATGTTATTTTTTTTGGTGTATGAGCGTTGTTATTATCCGCATAATTTAGAAAATGCATCAGTTGTTGATATTATCAATAAAAATACAAAGTTACCTTCATCGCAATTTCTGCAGCTTGCAAGCGTAGATCCATCTCTACTAAAATTAAGCCTGATCGAAGTTATAGATTTTAAACACCCATTAGAATTGGTTGGTTATAAAATTAGATCTAATCCAGAAAAACCTTATGAAAGCGCTCCGGATTTCCGCGCAGCGTTACTTGATATACTTAAGGGTTTTGCGTCCCGTTATCCAAATGTGGCATTAGAACCAAAGAAGGAACATGTGGTAACAAATGGATTTTGATGACTGATAACGGCATAATTGAATTCTTTAATAATACGTAAAATTTTTGAACAGATACTAGTTAATTAATAGCTTATAATAAACAACGAGGTTATTATGTTTTTTAGAACCCAGCTAAGACAGCTAAGACGACCACACAATAAACATCTATCAAAAACGGTCAGAAAAAATGGGCGATCACATCGCAATTTAAATTATTTCATCAGAGTGGAAGCAGGTAACACTGGACAAACTACAATGGAAAGTCAATCAAAAAATCCTTTTTATTTGGATTTAAGCGCCATTGAAAGTCATCAGTATTTACCGAATAAAACTCATTATCACGTTACTGAATATATTGGCAATGGACAGTATATCCAGCCTGTAGCAACATCATTCAAGTATGACAAAAAAACAGACCAAAATATACCTAGCATTGTAGAGATGGCAATGCCAACTATCTTTCATCAAGCATGTACGAAAACTAACTTAGTTAGCTATATTGATACGTTGAAAACAAGCATTAAACCTAACGAAATTGTCACATTTGATTTTCATGCACATGGTAGTTGCGGTGAGACTTATCATGACGATCAAAAAGGTATGATGATGTCTAATTACGAATATCTCACTCCAAAACAATTAGCTGAGATCATCAAAAAAATACCTGTTACTAATCCAGTGATTATAAATTTACGTAGTTGTTTTTCTGGTATGTATCTTTCCATAGCTGATGCTCGCACTTCTATTTACACATCGACAAATGATAGAGACCCTAGCAGGGGTTATCTTTTTCAGGCCCCATCTAACACATATTCACTAACTAATTACATGAATTCACAATTTAATTTAAATACATTTTTTGAATTGCATTCATCTAAGGCTAATATTGACAAAGATAAAACAGACACATTGATATTGACATGTTATGAAAATGGTCAGTATAAAGACAAGGGAATTTACTATCATTTGATAGAACGTATATATAACAAAGAACAACAAACGACTGATATAAGAATTACGATATCAGGCTCTATTCAGGAAGATTGTCATTTTTTAAACCGAGAGGATATTAACATTTTACGTGCTGTTTGTGCAAATAATAGCTCAATCAATGATTTGCCCAAGAATATTGTTGATGGACTCATTAAAACGTTAATGGAAAAGAATCATATGCCAAAAGGTTATAATAATTTTCTCTATCAACACGTTAATAATCACTGCAAAGATTTCGAACTTGATAATGTATGGTGTGCCGATAGTCTGTTTGAGTTTATACGTGACCAATTAGTAGCAATGATGCAAGGCTATGTTATAGAAGCAATCCATAAAAACCATGGTGAACTTTTTGTCTTTAGTCCAGATGCAAATCCTAAAACACATGATTCATTGGATGTTACTATTTTTTATGTTTCTGATAAGAATGAGCTAAGATGTAAATATTCAGATGACAGAACCAATGTTATTGATCGAGAGTTAGACAATAAATATCGCTATTTAAAAGAAGAAGATATTCTATTACTTCGTCAAGCGTGTCAAAATGGTTCTAAGTCTAGCGACATTCCACTTGACGTCTATATCGCGTTATTTAGAACATTCATAAAATTTAATCCTAATATTAAATATACAAAATTATTAGACTTATATTTTAAAGGAGATTCTGACAACCTATTTATTTATCAGTATAATGATCAATTCACACGTGGGGAAGGTTTATTTCATCGCGATTCTCTATTTCTACGTATGGGGGATGATTCAAAGTTAAATGAATACAAAAATAAACTATTTAAATCAAATGATCTTCCAAGCGCTACAATAGAATATTTAAATTCTATAAAAGATGATTTAAACTATGTTATGTGTAAATTGCATAATATTGCTACTATTTCTGATTCAAAATATTACAGAAATATATTTGAACAAGCAGAAATGTTTTTAACTTTTGCTTTACAAAGCGGCAAGTTTAAGCTGATTAACGAATTTATCCGGCGAGCTAAATTAAGTATTAACCCGATTATTGAAGAAGATGTTAAAAATTATAATCATTTTAAATTCTTTTCGGATTATCTCAAAAAGGTATCACCTAAGTGTATTAATCAGAATGATGATGTAAATAATTACGATGATGCAATGAAGCGTCTGAATCAATTATAATGCTGATTTACTTAGGATACAGGGCCAAGTCTGGAGGACCTGTTTCATTGACCCTGTTTCACTAATATAGAGCAGGGTGATTGGTTTCTATTTGTGACATTACACTATAAGCACTCATTGAGTACATTGATGTTGAAACGGGGACGCCACCACTTTTCAAAACTTTTGCCGTCCAAATGTTACAAGTGTTCGCTACACTATAAGAACCTAATGCATCATAGAAACGAGCATTCCTATCCGTAAGAATTAAAGTGGCAGGTGCACGCTCTTGGCCTTTTCGGTCAAATGTGTCGTTGATTGTGCGCAGTAATTGATTAAAACTAACTGATGAAAAATACAGTGTTGCTATTTTAGCATTTAAGTATTCTTTTGCTGGTTGATTATTAAAGCCATATACATACATGACACTCGGACCGGGTATAAAAAGTGCTTTCATAGCGACATCTAATTTAAATTCTTGAGCTTGGTAAAACGCTTTATTTCCCCAGCCAATCTCAATAAATTCGGCACGTGGAAAATCGGCTTTTTCTGGAATTAGGTAGGCTGGTATATCTGATTTTTTTATGATAATTCCACTATGCCAACTATAATGAACGACATGAACTGTTTTTACCGAAGAATGGTTATGTTTTAGTGTTACTGAAGAATGGTTCTGTCGATTAACTTGATGGATTTGTTTATGGGCTGGTACTTGATGTAAAGTTGTGCAACCCGTACTGGCAATAGCCAGTAACATGATAAAATATAAGGATAATTTCATACGTTTTGTGGGAGTGGCTCAAGTATTTGTTGTTAGCAAGAAAGAATAAATCAAACATGGATTAAAATCAATTGGATTTTTAATAATAAGGCACGAAAATGAAGATATTAATTATTACTCATGCGACATTTGAAAAACCTGGATCAATCAAAACATGGGCAGAGATGCACGATCACAACATGGTTGAAATTAAACCGTATGCGGGGGAAACTCTGCCAGAGGTAAATGATTTTGATTTAATCGTTGTGATGGGCGGTCCGCAATCTCCTCTGTCGATAGATGAATCACCTTACTTGAATGATGAAATTCAATTATTAGCTCAAGCTATTAGATTAAATAAAAAAATAATTGGAGTATGTCTTGGCGCACAATTAATTAGTGAAGCGCTGGGTGCAAAAACTGAGAGAAGTCCTGATAGAGAAATTGGTAGTTATCCTATTGTTTTGTTAAATGGCGCAAAAGATGACCCTGTTTTTAGCAAGTTTTCACAGGAATTTGATGTCATGCATTGGCATAATGATATGCCCGGTATTCCAGATGGCGCAATATTATTAGCAAAAAGCGAAGGATGTCCACGGCAAATTTATCGATACGGTGATAGAATTTATGGATTTCAATGTCATTTTGAATTGACCAAAAATTTAGTCACAGAAATGATTAAACATTGCGCTGAGGATATTAAAGCAGGCGGGCGCTTTGTGATGACTCCTGAAGAATTGATGAACGTCAATTATGACGATATTAATGCAAAAATGAATGCAGTATTAGATCATTTAGCGACACTGGAGTGATTTACCCTAACTATTAAATTGCACCAGACAGAAATGTTATGGAGCGAATGGAGTATGTCAAGGAATTAGGTGTTTGCAGCAGTTCGATGCTACCAGCGCCTGTTAGTAGAGGAGTATCAAAGTACCCACGATAATACTCCCAAACACATTGGATATTGGGGATATCAGTTGGATTTCAGTGGGCACAGATTAAATAAAAAAGGCCTCTTTCAAGGCCTTCTAGATGTTTTTAGACGTTCTCTATCAGAATTTGGTGGGGCAGATGGGAATTTAATTCAATAATTAGTGTATCAGGATAGATTCTTGAACCTTCAAGTTGCGATATTGTGCTGTGGTAATAACAGTTACATTTTGCTTTTTTAGTGTGAATAAAGTTTAAAATCCGTGAAATTCTTTCCCAGGCGCGATAGATGCATTCAATAGCTAAAAAGTAATGATGCATGAATAGTAAATATGATAATTCAGCATTATTTTCGTCTTGTAATTGTTCAAATTTATTGTAGGATTCAAGAGCAATTAGCATGTTTCCAAGTTCTATGTGAATACTGACTGCCGCCCAATATATTAATTTTAGTTTATTTTGTATTTTTCTTTGATCGAAAGAGAGTTTTTTTGGGATAGGATATCCGTAAATATATTTCATAAACACGTCTTTTGGCAAATGCTCTACTTTGTATTTATCAAACAATGTAGCGGCATTTTTAGCGATAATTCTTATATCCATTTCATCTTTCATTGATGGTGAGTTCCAGTGTTTTTATATCAGAAATTATCGAATCAAAATCAGGTTGCTCTCCATAAAACATTTTATTATTAAGCATTTTATTAAAATCATCTTTGAGTAACTTAAGGTAATCGTCGCTCGGTGTTAAGCGTAAATTTCCATTTAAACAATCATCATATTTTGCAAAGCCGGAATCATAAAAAGTCTTTTTAATTTTTATTACTTCATTTAGGAGCGCACGATTTATTCGAGCTTGTTTTCCAATATCATGATTGGTAAGCATTGCTACATCATACCAATGACGTGAAATACGATCTGCATCATCTTTCAGAGTGGGGCGATTGCATTCATAGTGAATCAATGTAAGTTTTTCCCAGTATGTTTTTTGAGGTGATAACACCGTTGCTTGCGCAATAGGAAACGATAAATTTTTTATATATTCGGAAATATCAGTAGTAATCGTTATTTGTTCGCTAGGTATTGTCAGATTTCGTCCACCAAATTCAAGGCGTATGCTATCAATAATGTACCCACTTTTTTGTTCTATTACTGAGGGATAGCGTAGGTGAATTGTTTCGCCATCACTATCCATTTCAACGATAGGGGCATTTTCTTTGAATTGCGCCGATATTATTTTTTCATAATAAGGAACGAGAGTCTCCTTTATGTGTTGTGTCACCATCGATCTAAGTTCAAGGCTAATATTTTTTAATTTAGTTTTACTTATTCCATTCGCGAATGGATCTCCGCAGTTAAATGCTTGATAGTCAATGGTAATATCTACGTCTTCTGAAAATCTATCAATAACCTTAAAGGCTTTAGATAGTGATGTGCCGCCCTTAAATGCCATTGGTAATCGATTCGGCATTTTAAATAAAAATTCTAATGCCCAGCATATCCAAATATCTTTTTCTAATAACAGTGAATCTCTTTTAATGCCTATATTTGTGGATAAGTTTTTAAGAATTAGCGCTTGTTCTTTTTTTGATAATTGTAAATAAGCTTCAGACACGCTTAGTCTCCTTCATATTTGTATATTGTAAAACCGCATTGCTCATCCACACTGGCATATGTTCTCGTGAAGATTGGAATTTCTCAAATTCAGTTGCAGTGAGTTTTTTTTCAATTTTTTCAATTGTTTTGGGGGTTGTTAGTTTTTTGCCAAGATACCATAACGCTAAAATGACTAATCCGACTTTTGATTCGGGGAAGGGTATTTTTTTTCTACTAACATGTTTGAGGGTTACTTCAAGACTGCCTATATTAAACCGTCTTGATTGTCCCGTCGTCAAGAAAATGGGTTGAGCGGGTACTTGGGTGGAGAGGCCAAGTTGTCTTGCTGCCTCAGCGCCACTCACTTGTATAGTTTCATTTGATTTCTTCGCCATTGCTTCGACAACTTTGAAGGGTTCAGGTAAAACCTGGCCAACAAAGCGACTTTCCTCGGGTCGCACGTATACGCCGCGAGTTAGTCTTACTATCTTTCCTGTCTTTGCTAGCCTAGATAGTGCTTGATCTACCGCTGCCCGTGCGCCAAAGCTTATTAGCGTAGCTGTGGTAAACGGCTTGCCGCGTGGTGTTTTCTGAACATATTGTTGAATTTTATGTGTGGTATTCATATTTAATCCTCTTGTCATAAAATATAACTTGTTTTCTGACAAAAAGCAAGTATGATATGCCTTGTTATCTGGGCCTACGTTGTATCAACTAGTTGATTTAAAAAGAGTTTTAAATAGAGAAATGATGTGAATAAAATATCGGAAGTAACAAGAAGAAATATTTTCGATTTTGTCCTTTTGGAGAAGACTGCTTGGAGTGGAAGGCTAGATGAGCCTGCGTTTTTATCCAGAATATTTGATCTATCAAAACTCCCGTCCACTGATAGTAGGTTTGATAATGCAAGTGGGATATCTGGCAACATCGGGTGAATAATTTTGATTGGGACGATTCATGGATTGTTTCGGATCAGAGATTTAATTTGTTGCATTGTGATGATATGATTTTTTTACAATTTCTTTGCGAAATGCTGCATCCAATTGTGCGCCCTGAGATGCCTGAGGTTAATAAATTGCTTCAACTATTTAATGAGTAGCTAGTTATAGATGGATACGAGATAATCGAAAAAATGAAAATATCAGGGAGGCCTATCTTTTCTGCGAGGCAAAAATTTTCAACCGATCATTACCTAACAACTCGCAATGCTGAAATTGTTAATGTATTAAGCGAAAGTTATATTACTCAAAAAATAAACAGAATGGAGGCATCAATTGATAGTGACCCAGGCCTGGCAATAGGTACTTCAAAGGAGCTTATTGAAACAATGTGTATTACTATTTTAAAAAAACGGAATATAGAAGTGGATAAGGCTTGGGATGCACCGAGGCTATTAAAAGAAACTGCAAAAGTATTGAAACTTACACCGAAGGAAATACCGGATGCAGTAGCAGCCGCTCAAACGATAAGAAGTGTCCTTGGTGGTTTATTTACGGTTGTTCATGGCATTTGTGAATTAAGGAATAACTATGGGACTGGGCATGGAAGGGAAGCCAAATTTAAAGGCCTCACATCTAGGCATGCTAAGTTAGCAGTGGGTGCGGCTAGCACATTAGCCATTTTTCTTTTTGAAACGCATGAAATTAGAGAATAACCTATGATTTTAGTAGCCTGTTAAATAATAAAAGCTAATCTCAGTTTGTTCGCCAAATATGGACAGTTTATACGTATAAATATTTTAAATTGATTCCCATAGACATCAATTCAGACTTGATGTCTATGGGAATCAAAATTAACTTAAGACTTCTGGCGGGCTGCAAACTAAGTAAAAACTCCTGTGAGGTGGAAGTGAGGTTGGGTGAGTAGAAAGTACAGGGTCAAGTTGGATAGTTGATCTATATTCACACTTGCCCATTTTAATGGGTGCATGTTAGTGTTGATCAATGTACATTAGCCAACTGCAATAGTGAGAATTATTCCACTCTTTACTATATGAAGTAGCCAATCATCCCCAAGTACAAGCAGTGTGTTTATCCCGTCGTTCGATAGAATTGTTAAAATGATTGCGGCATCTATTATCAAAATGGTGATAACAAATTTTAAATTTTTTGCTTTTAGTGAATACGTTGACATTGACCGCTATCCTTACGGTATCTTAATGGTTATTAAAAAATATGGGGATGGTTAGTGTTAAATTCAAGGCGGCTTCTTCTATGCAATTATTTTGCGGGTGAAAGTACACAGGGTCACTATTTTCGATGCGCTGTAATACGGTCAGTATTTCCGGTGCGGATAATTCAGTGATCGGACGTTTGCCAACAAATGGAAACACATCTTTCTCAAGGCGGTTCATTATTCGCTCGCCATGACTGTCATTCCATCGTGTAGAATTTTTTTGAAACCATTCACGCGCAATTGTCTCAAAGGTATTAGCAGCAGCTAATTTTTGCGCACGTTTTTTATTCTGTTTATCGGCACCAGGGTCTATGTTATTCGCCAACATTTTGCGTGCTTCATGTGCTTTGTCGCGCGCTTTTGCTAATGACACATCGGGATAAATACCGATCGTAAGTGATTTTTCTCTATCTACATAACGATAGCGAAAACGCCAGTATTTAGAACCGGTAGGGGTAATAACAAGGAATAAGCCGCGTCCATCAGCGACTTTGTATTGCTTTTCTTGGCCTTTCAGGCTGCGTACTTTGGTATCGATTAGAGCCAACTGGGGTATCTCCAAAATTTCATCTCTAATTATCCCGCATACCCAACAATATACCCCACATTGATGCCGGCTGTCTGGGTACTTATCGGATTTCGTAGGACATGTTATAAATGAAAAAGCCCTTGAAATCAAGGGCTTTTGGACTCAGTTGGATTCCTGAGGAATGGTATTTGGTGGAGGCGGCGGGAATTGAACCCGCGTCCGCGAATCCTCTACTATCGGGTCTACATGTATATCCTATTCTTTAATTTAACACTCATGCCGCCAGTAGGCAGGTGACAGTGAATGCGAGTCCACATAAAATTTAGTCGCTTAACATTGGACAGTTTAAGCAACGATCTTGCATAGTATGACCGTCCCATCTACTTTCGTAGACAACCGATCGTACAAGCACAATCGGTGGACGGCGCTAAGGCCGGTTATTAAGCGGCTTTTGCTAACTCAGCGTCACCGCTGAAGATAGCATCGTTAGCGAAGTTGCGTTTTTTGTTGGCAACTATATGATTTGCCACATATTTAACGAGGTGAGTGACATCCTCGACATGCACCTCAAGCTTTGCAACCCACGTCGAAACCAGGTCGCCCCCATTAACAAGTATAGACCGAAATTGCTTGTTAATGATTAACTGCGGCTTAAATCATAGGCGGATTTTTAGTGCTTTGCAAGCTTCTTTTTTGTTGAAAATACACATTTTTTACGTGCAATTACTTGCTTTTTTGTTATTCTTGGCAGCAATTAAAATGATTAGGGGGTCATATGCATCCAAGAATTGAATGTTTTTTATAAATGATAATTAAGAAAGTTTTTTGAATACACGTTGTTTTTGTCGTTGCCAATCGCGATCTTTTTCTGCTGCCCGTTTATCGTGAGATTTTTTACCCTTGGCTAAACCGATTTCAAGTTTGATGCGATTATTTTTAAAATAGAGAGACAATGGGACAATGGTATATCCTTTTCTTTCTACGCTGCCAATGAGTTTATTGATTTCTCGACGTTGCAATAGCAATTTACGTGAGCGCTGTGGGTCAGGTGAGATGTGAGTGGAGACGGTTTGCAAAGGCGTAATGAGTGCACCGAATAACCAAGCCTCGCCATTTTTCAAGAGAATATAACCTTGATCTAATTGTACGCGACCTGACCGAAGGCTCTTCACTTCCCAACCTTCGAGTGCCACTCCCGCTTCAAAGGTCTCTTCTATAAAATAGTCATGCCTTGCTTTGCGATTTAGGGCGATTGATGCATTTGTTTTTTTGGTGTCTTTCATATTGCGCAGTATAATAGTAATTTGGTTTGTTTGGAACTAGTCAATGAATAAATTAAAGAGGCAGACAATCGTCCCTTTTTCAACCCGTCAAATGTTTGAGTTGGTGGACCGAATCGAGGAATACCCGACATTTTTGCCTTGGTGCCAGAGTGTTGTCATCAAGGAGCGCAAAGATAAGGAGGTGATTGCTACCTTACAGATTGCCTGGAAAGGTGTTCACAAGTCCTTTACCACACGCAATATTCTAGATCCTTATGGGCGCATGGAAATACAATTATTGGATGGCCCTTTAAAACATTTAAATGGCATTTGGCAATTTTTAATGCTGAGTGAAACGGCTTCAAAAGTGATGTTAGATTTAGAATTTGAGTTCTCTGGCGGCTGGATCGATAAGCTGTTCCAACCCGTTTTCCAGCAGATTGCAAATACCTTGGTGGATTCATTTTGCAAACGGGCGGTAGAGTTATATGGCACAGAATAAGATCAGTGTAGAGCTGGCATATGCCGGGTTCAATGCGCAGAAAGTGTATACATTGACGGTGCTTGCAGGCAGTACGATTCAAGATGTGATTACTGTATCAAATGTGTGCCTGGATTTTCCCGAAATTGATTTGACCCAGTGCAAGGTGGGTGTTTTTAGCCAGCGCAAGAGCTTAGGTGATGCTGTTTTCGATGGGGACAGGATAGAGATTTATCGGCCATTGATTATCGATCCGAAAGAAGCAAGGCGTGCTAAGGCTAAACAAAAACATAAGCAAGCGTAGTAGGGTGGATTAGGCGTTTTTTGCCGTAATCCACCAAAAATTCGTTGGATTACGGCAAAAACGCCTAATCCACCCAAAAAATCGGAAATGATTATGATTAACCTTAAGCACGCGCCCGGAGAGATTCGAACTCCCGACCACCTGGTTCGTAGCCAGATACTCTATCCAGCTGAGCTACGGGCGCGTTCTCAAGATCAACCCATGACTTAATGACAGTCATTACCACGAGTAAAGAAAGAATGCTCTACTCATATACGGAGAGGGAGGGATTCGAACCCTCGATGGAGTTTAAGCCCCATACTCCCTTAGCAGGGGAGCGCCTTCGACCACTCGGCCACCTCTCCATGAAAAACAACACAATACTATCAGGCTAACAGCCAAAAGACAGCTACTTTTTGTCTTCAGATCGATCAATTTTTGGTTCGCGACGTTTCTTTACTGTTACTGTTGTTGTGTTTGTGGACACGGGGGTAGCAGGGGGCATGGTTGGCACCACCACTTCTTCCGGTTTAACAGAAACACTCGGTGTAACAGGTATTGCTGCATTTGATGTTGATGTCGGCGTAGTCTTTTCTTGTTGAATACGCTGATATATTTCTTCACGATGCACAGATACCGTCTTTGGTGCATTAATACCAATACGAACTTGATTACCTTTAATACCTAAAACTGTAACAACCACATCATCGCCAATGACGATTGTCTCGCCCACACGTCTTGTTAAAATAAGCATTATCCATCTCCATTTTTAAAAACTGCCTTGTTAATTCCGCTCAACTCACATAGCTGAGCAAATCTCTCACTCCACTTGAACCTTTACGTACGTTGACTATCAAGGCTTGCAATCTTAAACAATAAATTGAATTTCTGCAAATAAGTTTTTAATTTTTTTTTACTAATTATCCCCAGTTAATGTAACTGTTTGATAGTTGGTTATTTTTCTACCAGATATGTTTACTCAAAATACGTGGTGATCTCTGAATGTTTGCCTATTTTATCGAGTTGGAATGCAGCGTGTAAGGCTTTTACGCCTTTATCAAGCAGGGTTTCATCGATTATTGCGGAAATTTTGATTTCTGAGGTGGTGATCATTTGCATGGGAATGTTAGCTGATGCAAAGGTTTCAAACATGGTGGCTGCGACTCCTGTGTGTGAACGCATCCCAATACCCACCAAGGATATTTTTGCCACTTTAGGGTTGGTGGTAATATTCATGGGATAGGTTTTGGTAAATGATTTCATGATCGAGAGGGCTTTTGGAAATTCACGCCTTAATACTGTAAATGAAAAATCCAAGCCATTTTGTGCAATCATATCGATTTCAATTTGTTCATCGCTTAATGCTTTTAAGAGCTTAGCTTCAATGCCTATTGCGGCGGGTAAGTTGCTTAGGGTAATGATGGCTTCTTCATGGCTTAATGCGATACCCGAAACAATATGTTTATGCATGATTTGGTCCTCAAAAGTAACAAGTGTGCCTGTGCCTTCGGTGAAGGTCGATAACACCCTGATTGGCATATTATGTTTACTGGCGAGTTCAACGGCGCGCATTTGCAGCACCTTTGCGCCTAAGCTTGCCATCTCTAGCATTTCTTCAAAGCTAATCATGGATAGCAGGGAAGCATTAGGTACGACGTGTGGATCAGTGGTATAAACGCCATCGACATCGGTATAAATTTGGCATTCTTCAGCTTTTAACGCCGCGGCAATGGCAACTGCTGTGGTATCGGAGCCGCCTCGGCCTAGTGTGGTAATATCACCATCCGATGTGGTGCCTTGAAAGCCTGCAATAACAAGGACCCGTCCTTGATTTAATTCATGTTGAATTTTGTGAGTGTTGATTGAGAGGATGCGAGCTTTGGTATGCACGCCATCTGTTTGGATACCAATTTGTGCACCCGTAAAAGAGCGCGCGTTGATTTCAATGGCGTTTAATGCCATGCACAAAAGCGCCATCGAGACTTGCTCGCCAGTTGCAATCAAGACATCATATTCGCGAGGATGGGGGTCTTCAGTGGTCGCGTGCGCGAGCTGAATGAGCCGGTCTGTTTCACCATACATTGCAGAAACTACCACCACCACATCATGGCCTGCTCGCCTTGTGTTGGCGATTTTATGGGCGACATGTCTGATACGATCTAATGTGCCAACCGAGCTACCACCGTATTTTTGAATAATTAGCGCCATCTCAAGACTACCCATTCACGATTTGGTTTATCCATTTTGCCACAGTTTCAAATGCGAAGGGTAATGCTTCTGGCCGAGTACCGCCCCCTTCTGCAATGTCTGCTTTACCACCACCTTTACCACCGATTTCTTTTGCGATACGACCAATCATATCTTTCGCACTGATTTTATCAACTAAATCGGCTGTCACGCCACCAACGAGTCCAACTTTTTGATCTTTAACGGTAGCCAGCACAATAATGCCAGACTGTAATAATGTTTTTAGCTGGTCCAGCATTTGCCTTAACATTTTACCATCCATGTCATTGACCGTATGCATCAATACTTTAGTGTGGCCCAATGTTTTGACGTTTTTCAATATTTCTTTGCACATCAGCATGGCTAATTTTTCTTTGGATTGCTGCAATTCTTTCTCAAGTAGCAAGAGACGATTTTCAAGTTGCAATCGTTTTTCTTTCCATTCGGTTTCGCGTTTTTCTAAGTAATGGAGTGCACACAGACCTGTGACTGCTTCAATGCGACGGATACCGGCAGCGACACCCGATTCACTGACGATTTTGAATATGCCAATCTCGCCTGTGTGTTCTGCATGTGTACCGCCACACAATTCAACTGAAGGTCCAAAATTAACCACACGTACTTTGCTGCCATACTTTTCACCGAATAAGGCTACAGCACCGCTTGCTAATGCCTCTTCTTTGGAAGAAACACTGACAACAGCCGCATGATTGGCGCGAATTTCTGCATTCACTCGCTCTTCGATTAAGCGGATTTCTTCTTCAGTTAAAGGGGTGGGATGGCTAAAATCAAAACGTAAACGATCTGCTTCAACGAGGGAACCCTTTTGGATGACATGTTCACCCAGGGTTTGTTTCAGGATGAAATGTAACAAGTGAGTAGCAGTGTGGTTTAACACGATGGCGGCTCGACGTTTTTCATCGATTTTAGGAGTGAGGTGGTCACCCACTTTGATATTACCTTTTTCAACTTTACCAAGATGCAAGTGCATGTGACCTTGTTTGACGGTATCGTGCACATGGAAAATACTGCCATCTTGCAGCAATAAATGACCTTGGTCACCCACTTGACCGCCTGCTTCAGCATAAAATGGGGTTTTATTCAGTACCACAGCGCCTTTCTCACCGCTTTTGAGTGTATTGGTAAATTGACCTTCACGATACAGAGTGAGGACCTCTGAATGGGCGTCTTTCTTTTGATCAAGATCATAGCCGGTAAATTCCGTAGGCTTTTGCTCGGCACTGACCGCTAAGTAATCGGCGGTAAATTGACTTTTCTCTCTTGAGCGCGCGCGTTGTTTTGCCATTTCTGCTTCAAACCCATCATAATCAATCATGAGGTTTCGTTCTCTTGCAATATCGGCTGTTAAATCAATTGGAAACCCATAGGTGTCATAAAGTTTGAATGCTAATTCACCCGACAGAATATCGCCTTGTAAGCTTGCGACTGATTGTTCAAATACTTTTAAGCCTTGGCTTAAGGTCAGGCTAAACTGTTCTTCTTCTTGGCGTAATGTTTTTTCAATGTCAGCTTGCTTTGCGATGAGTTCGGGATAAGCCTCACCCATGACTTTAGCAAGTGGTGCCACACAGCGATAAAAGAAGGGGATGGGAAGATCTAATTTATTTCCATGCCGCAGTGCGCGTCTTATGATGCGGCGCAACACATAACCCCGTCCTTCATTGGCAGGGCGCACGCCATCTGCAATGAGAAAACTCGCAGAACGAATATGGTCTGCAATTACACGCAATGAGAAATGCGTAAAGTCGTGCAGATTGGCGAGTGCTGCGATATCTATAATGATAGCGCGAAACGAATCAATATCGTAATTATTGTGCACACCTTGCATCACAGCAGAAATACGTTCAAGTCCCATGCCGGTATCGACGGAGGGTTTAGGTAATGGCGTTAGGACGCCATCGGTGCCCCTGTCATATTGCATGAAAACCAAGTTCCATATTTCGATGTAACGATCGCCATCGGCATCAGGGCTTCCTGGAGGGCCGCCTGCAATTTCAGGGCCATGATCATAAAAGATTTCAGTGCACGGACCACAAGGGCCACTTGCGCCCATTGACCAGAAATTATCTTCTTCACCGCAACGACTGAATCGAGTGGGGTCAACTTTAATTTCATTCAGCCAAATCGTTTCAGCTTCATTGTCGTCTTTATAAACAGTAATCCATAATTTTTCTTTGGGTAAATGCAATTCATTGGTTAAAAAATCCCATGCGAATTTGATGGCATCACGTTTAAAGTAATCGCCAAAACTAAAATTACCCAGCATTTCAAAAAAGGTATGATGCCTTGCTGTATAGCCAACACGTTCTAAGTCATTGTGTTTTCCGCCTGCTCTCACACAACGTTGTGACGACACGGCACGTTTATAGGGGCGCTCTTCATTACCAAGAAAAACGTCTTTAAATTGCACCATGCCAGCATTTGTGAAAAGAAGAGTGGGGTCATTTTCAGGGATGAGTGAGCTGCTGGGTACAATTTCGTGCTGATGTTTTTGAAAATAAGTTAAGAAGCGTTCACGAATGTCATTGCTGGTTAAATAGGATGTGCCGGTTGTGTTATTTTTCATACTGCTTTCTTCTTTCTCAATTTGATATTTCAGTAAGATCATGCAAACAATCATTTAACAACGTAAAAATTTGTTCGTGGGTATAGCCTCGATTGAGAAAAAACCGTACAAACTTTGCTTTTTGTTGAGGCCCTTGCATACCCTCGGTTGTCATGCGTTTTGAGAGTAATGTTTGCATTTCTTCTAGCCAGTCATTATCAGCGATTTTAGTCTGTTCTGCAATTATCGCATCATCGATGCCGCGCATTTTCAATTCAAGTCGAATGCGTTTTGGCCCAAAGCCGCGTTTAAGACGTGTTTTGACGTAGTGCGTGGCAAATCGTGTATCGTCGATATAACCTTTTTCGACAAATGCATCAAGTAGTTGATTAATCATCGCGAGGTCATAGCCACGAGTGCTCAATTTGCTTACCAATTCTTGATAGCTGTAGTCACGTTTTGCAAGCAAACGCAGCAAAGTGGCGCGTAACTTTGCGCCATCTGCTTTTTGATGATTAGGTTTCAACTTCTTCCTGTTCACGCACCGTATTTCCTGCTTTATTGGGTGGGATGATCATGATGCTGCGGATTTTGCTTTCCACTTCACTTGCAATGTTTGTATTCTCTTTTAAGAATTGCCGCGCATTTTCTTTACCTTGACCGATACGCTGACCATTGTAACTGTACCATGCACCTGATTTTTCAATGATGTTCAAGTGTACGCCCAAATTAATAATTTCACTTTCACGTGAAATCCCTTCATTGTAGAGAATATCAAATTCGGCTTGTTTAAAGGGCGGCGCCACTTTATTTTTGACCACTTTGACGCGCGTCTCGCTACCAATGATTTCATCGCCTTCTTTAACATTGCCAATGCGTCTGATGTCTAAACGTACTGATGCATAAAATTTGAGCGCATTGCCGCCTGTTGTTGTTTCGGGATTGCCAAACATAATGCCAATTTTCATGCGAATTTGGTTAATGAAAATGACAAGAGTGTTAGAGCGTTTAATGTTGGCGGTTAATTTGCGCAGTGCTTGTGACATGAGACGCGCTTGTAAGCCCATGTGTTGATCACCCATTTCACCTTCAATTTCAGCTTTGGGGGTGAGCGCTGCCACTGAATCAATGATGATGACATCCACGGCGCTAGAGCGAACCAGCATATCAGCAATTTCCAACGCTTGCTCGCCAGTATCAGGTTGGGAAATGAGTAAATCGTCGGTATTGACGCCAAGTCGCTTAGCGTAAGCAGGGTCTAACGCGTGTTCAGCATCGATGAAGGCAGCCGTTCCGCATTTACGCTGGCATTCCGCAATGACTTGCAGAGTCAAGGTGGTTTTACCGGAGGATTCTGGCCCATAAATTTCAACGATACGTCCTTTGGGCAAGCCGCCGATACCAAGAGCGATGTCTAATGATAAAGAACCAGTGGAAATTTCTTCGATATCATTGCTTTTTGCTGGATCATCGCCAAGGCGCATGATGGCGCCTTTACCGCATTGACGTTCGATTTGGCTTAAGGCTGCAGCGAGTGCCTTTTTTTTGTTTTCTTCCATTGTGTTGTCCTTATAAAGTAAAGTAGTCAATTAAATGAAGGTGGTTACGGGCTAGCGAATTGTCAACAAGCCCTAATATCTGGTGATGGGAGGTGAACAATTTAAAGCTAGATTTTAACTGATAGCTTGAGATAAATTCAAGAGGTGTAATATTAATTAGGTGAGTGATCTTGACTGACAAATAATAGATTATTACACTACGCACGTCAATGAAAATAAAAAATAGATAAAAGGCCAAATCCTATGAGTCAATCACGTTACAATCATTCTGCACTTGCTAATATTGATGGCATTGTTGTGATCAAAACATATGCATCACTCGATACTGATCAAGAAAAAGTAAGTGAGATCTCCGCCATTCATCGATGTCATTATGATGCGCATGGTTGTTTAGTTGCTGTGGGTCAGTTTAAGGTTTCTTATAATCACGATGGCCGCATTTCGCACATTGGTAGCTTTGAAGTGACGTATGACGAGTATGATAATCGTATTGCTTATGTTGGCAGCTTATTTGTTGAATATGAAGAAATAAATGGATGCACGCAAATTAAGGGCGTGTATGGCAATGAAGGTTATGTAAAAGTTGAATACAATACACCACTTATAGATCAGCGCAACATCCAAGAAAATGAAATCGATTTACAAGACAGTGGGAGTGATTCATTTGAAAGTGATGATGTCATTTTAGAGGATGACGATGCTGTTTGTGAGGAGAGTAATAGAGAGATGAACTTTGCATTGCATCGTTTTTATGCTCTTTGGGCAGTACCGTCACAAAATAGATTGCCTAAAGGCGTGGATGAATCACAACGAGAAGAGCATGAGGGTCAGCGTCACTTAAAAAATAGTAATACTTGATCCACTGCTGCATCAATACTTTGACTGCGAATGGATTCTCGATCACCTGTAAATAAAAACAGTGTAGATTGAGTAGGCGCACCACGTGTTTTGCAAGCTATCCATACGGTGCCGACAGGTTTTTCAACTGAGCCACCATCAGGGCCTGCAATGCCTGTGATTGCAATCCCCACATCCACTGGATGATGAGTGAGCAGTCCCTCCACCATTTCATGCGCTGTTTCTTTACTCACTGCACCATATTGATCAAGAGTATTGTTTTTGACGTGGAGCAATGACATTTTAGCTTCATTACTGTAAGTGACTAAACCGCGTTCAAACCAATTTGAACTGCCTGGTAAGGTTGTGAGCAGAAAACTTAATCCACCGCCTGTGCATGATTCTGCCGTACCTAATTTATAGTGATGATTGATTAATTGATGAGCAAGCTGTAGCAATTTTGTTTGACGATTGTGGTCAGTCATGCTATCTCCATATTTTTGATTGGACACTCAACGATTGATATTATTTAAACATATTATAGTCAAGGAAGCGAGAAGGTAGGTAACAATATGATTGACACACGTGAACACACACCCATGATACAACAATATTTGCGCATTAAAGCTGAATATTCAGATATGTTATTATTTTATCGCATGGGTGATTTCTATGAATTGTTTTTTGATGATGCGAGAATTGCTTCACAATTATTAGGCATCACACTCACTGCGCGTCATCGTGATTCTAATCATCCGGTTCCCATGGCAGGTGTCCCATTTCATTCTGCAGATAATTACATTGCGAAGTTGATTCGACAAGGATTGTCAGTTGCCCTTTGCGAACAAATTGGCGATCCAAAATCATCTGGGCCCATGGAGCGCCAAGTGGTGCGCATTCTGACACCAGGCACAGTTGTCGATAGCGCGTTTTTAGAGGAAAACAAAGACAATGTGCTCGTTGCATTGCATTATGCAGCAAAAAAATTTGGTATTGCTCGATTAGATGTGAGTGGCGGTCGTTTTATTTTGCAAGAAGTGGATGATGAAGACACTTTAATGAATGAACTTGCAAGGATTATGCCTGCAGAAATTTTAATCTCCGATGCGCTCAATTGGCAACGTTTATCAACACTAAAAACCTTAATTAAAAACCGCTCGCCTTGGTTTTTTGATGATAAAGTGGGCTTGCGTTTATTGAGCGAACAATTGGAAACACGTGATTTAAAAGCATTTGCTTGTGAGCATCTTGTTTCTGCCATGGGGGCAGCTGCTGCTTTATTGCAATATGTGCATGAAACGCAGAAAAAAATGTTACCACATATTAAAACCATTCATGTCGAACACCATGAAGAAAGTTTAATGATTGATAGCACATCAAGACGTCACTTAGAAATTAATCAAAATTTGTCGGGCGGTCATGAGCATACCTTGATAAGCGTTCTGGATCATACCAAAACCGCTATGGGAAGTCGTTTATTAAAACGCTGGATGAATCGTCCCATTCGCAATCAGGCACAATTAAAATCCCGCCTCAATGCAGTGAATTATTTTACAACGACTCATGCACACATCAAGTTGCGTGATTTATTAAAAGAGATTGCTGATCTTGAGCGTATTATTGGTCGGATCGCATTAAAATCCGCACGTCCTCGTGATTTGATGGCATTGCGTAGCACATTATCCATGTTACCAACGCTCAAACAAGAAGCGCATGCATCTGAACAATTAACCCAAATCATCCAGCCAATCGATACGTTTCCAACATTGTTGGATTTATTGCAACGCGCCATTATTGATGAACCGCCTGTTACGATACGCGAGGGTGGTGTGATCGCAAAAAATTATCATCCTGAATTAGATGAGTTGCGTGCCTTAAGTGAAAATGCAGGTGATTATCTGATTCAACTAGAAGAGCAAGAACGAACAGCAACAGGATTTTCAACGCTAAAAGTAGGTTATAACCGTGTGCATGGTTATTTTATTGAGTTAAGTCGTCTGCAAGCAAAAACGGTTCCTGATCATTATCAAAGACGGCAAACGCTCAAAAATACTGAGCGTTTTATCACACCTGAATTAAAAGCATTTGAAGATAAAGCACTCAGTGCAAAAGAGCGTGCTTTGCAACTTGAAAAAGTATTGTATGAGAATATCCTTAATGAATTTATGCCTTATCTTGCTCAATTACAACAAACTGCTGTTGCGTTAGCTGAGCTTGATGTATTGGCTAATTTTGCTGATCGTGCTTTATCACTCAATTGGTGCTGCCCAACATTCACAGAATGTGCGGGCATAGACATTAAAGATGGAAGACATCCTGTCGTTGAAACGGTTGCAAGTGATGCATTTGTTCCTAATGATGTCTTATTAAATGAAACAAGACGAATGCTCTTGATTACTGGCCCCAATATGGGTGGTAAATCCACTTATATGCGACAAGTTGCACTCATCGTGTTATTAGCGCATATCGGGAGTTTTGTGCCGGCAAGTCATGCACGATTAGGCCCTTGTGATCGGATATTCACGCGCATTGGCGCATCCGATGATTTGGCGGGTGGAAGGTCAACTTTTATGGTGGAAATGACTGAAACTGCAGTTATTTTAAATCATGCCACTGCAAATAGTTTAGTGTTACTCGATGAAATTGGGAGGGGAACCAGCACCTTTGATGGTTTATCGCTGGCTTATGCCACAGCAAAACAATTAGCAAAACAAATTCGCGCATTTACTTTATTTGCGACCCACTATTTTGAATTAACTGCGTTATCGCAAGAATCATCAAGCATTGTCAATGTGCATTTAGATGCAACTGAAGATAAAGACCAATTGATTTTTTTGCATCGTGTTTGCGAGGGCCCTGCTAATCAAAGTTATGGTATACAAGTGGCAAAATTAGCGGGCATACCAGCAAGTGTGATTCAAGAAGCAAAACGAAAGTTGCATGAGTTAGAACAGGCGGCAGTGAGCAAGCATGGTGATACAACACCATTACAGCATGACTTTTTTCAAGTCACAGAACATCCCGTGTTGCATTTATTAGAGACGATAAAACCTGATGAGCTTACGCCAAAAGAAGCATTGCAGTATTTGTATGAATTGAAAAAAATATCATCACTTTAAAGAAAAAAACCAACAGTGACGTGTCTCACTGTTGGTTGGATGGTAAACAGTTGAAAAAATTAAGTGCCAGTTTTGATCCAATGACCTGCTCTATATTCCCAAGCAGTACACGTGCCATCTAATGTTGATGCTGTGCATGCCCAATAGTCATTCACCCAAGCAGTGCCTTCAGAGCGATTGGCATAATTGCATACAGTCTGTTTGTCAATCCAAACGGTCCCGTCCCAGTGAGCATCAACCGTTGTGCATTTTACTGATTGGGGTGGTGTACTCACAATGGTGCGTTTTTCTACCGTCGTTGAGCTACCCGTCGGTGTAACGACTCGAGTAGTGGTCGTGGTTGTTTCATCTGCTGCTGGTAAGCTGGTGGAAAGTAACAATGAAATCGAAGTTGCCAGTATGATGCGTGATAAATGAATGTGTGACATAGTACCCCCTCCTTGTTTTTGTGCATGGTATTCTTATAGTGTCTTAGACATTATAACATGGCTAGTCTTGGCAAATCTTAAGGCTATTTTTGTGGCGTTCGGGTTAACCAATGCGTAAACGCTTCGAATTCTTCTTGTGTTAACTCCATGAATTTTCCGCGTTTTAGGTAAGGTGGCAAGGCAAGCGGGCCAAAGCGAACACGTATCAAGCGGCTCACTGGAAAGCCCGCTTTTTCCCATAAGCGCCTAACTAGGCGATTGCGGCCTTCTTTGACCACGACATGAAACCAATGGTTACTACCACTGCCACCGACATCAATGATGTCATGGAAACGAGCAGGGCCATCATCTAACATCAGCCCTTTTTTTAAAGTCACCATGGTTTCAGGTAAAACAGGACCACGTACCCGTACTGCATATTCACGTTCAATATTGCTTTTTGGGTGCATGAGTCGATTGGCCAAATCACCATCATTTGTCAGCAATAATAAACCGGCAGTATTAAAGTCTAGGCGTCCAACTGAGATCCAACGACTATTGCGTATGAGTGGTAACCGTTCAAAAATGGTGGGACGATTTTCAGGATCATGTCGTGTGCAAAGTTCACCTTCAGGTTTATGATAAAGCAAGACACGCGTTTTTTGTTGCCTACTTTTTTGTAGTTTTATTTCGCGTCCATCTAAAAACACTTGATCATGCGATGCAATACGTGCACCAATTTTTGCTTGCTGACCATTGACAGTAATTCGACCTTCTTCAATCCAGCTTTCGATTTGGCGACGCGATGCAACACCCGCATGTGCGAGTACTTTTTGAATTTTTTCTGTCATGATGACTGATTACTCCAGAAGTGCTCGCCAAAGGCACGTGCACTCCTTCAATTTTCTATTAGTTCGTGCTGTGTTTCGTGTTCTATCGGTTGTTCGGTAATTTGATCTGCTTCATTTGGAGAGGAAGATGGGTCATCCAGATTGTCCAGTGATAATTGTACTTGTAATTGTTCTTCTTGGGCTTCAAGGTTTTTAAAATCAGCAAGTGTGGGTAAGTCTGCAAGTGTTTTTAAGTTAAAGTGATCTAAAAATGCTTTGGTTGTGCCATAAATGGCAGGGCGTCCGGGTGTTTCTTTAACCCCAACGACGTGTATCCATTCACGATCAAGCAAGGTTTTAATGATGGGTGTGCTGATCGCAACGCCTCGGATCGTTTCAACGTCAGCACGCGTTACGGGTTGCTGATACGCAATAATGGCTAAAGTTTCTAATAAGGCACGAGAATAGCGCGGTGGTCTTTCTGCAAATAAGCGAGCAAGCCATGGGGACAATTCACGCTTGGCTTGTAAACGATAACCACTTGATACTTCAATTAATTCGACACCACGTTCATCATAACGTTTAGCAATGCTAGCGAGCACATTCTTGATTTCACTGGGTGCAGGAAGATCGGGTTCCATAAATAAACGTTGTAATTGACTCACGGTCAAAGGGGCACCTGCGACCAATAATGCAGCTTCAACAATATGTTCAATTTGATCGAAAGTCATCACACCATCTCCTAACTTCACACTATGCATTATATGCTAGGGTCTGTTGACAATTCTACAATTTCCGTCTCAGACTAGCGAATTGTCATCAGACCCTAGCAAAAAGTTGCAAATTAAAATACCCTTTCCTTTTTGTAATTCATGCAGGTTGATATGCCTATTCACATTCTACGATCATTACAGGTGCCAAGCTTTGCACGAGACAGCGTTGTCACCTTGGGAAACTTTGATGGCATGCACATCGGGCATCAAGCCTTATTAAAACAAACGGTCACCATCGCTAAAGAGTTAAAAAGAGCAAGCGTTGCCATTACGTTTTATCCGCATCCGGTCGAATATTTTACTGGGAAGCAAGCTTATGTTCGCCTATCCTCTTTTCGCGATAAAGTACTCATGATGCAAGCTTTGGGCATCGATTATTTGATATTTCTTAAATTTAATCAAGAGCTTGTTAATCAAACCGCAGAGCAATTTGTCAACTCAGTGTTATTTAGCGCACTGCATGCACAATACGTTGTCATAGGCGGTGATTTTCGTTTTGGCCATGAGCGACAAGGTGATGTGGCTTATTTAAAAGCATTGGCACCAACCTATCAATTTATTGTGAAATGCATGCCTCAATATGATTACAAGGGAATGAGGGTTAGCAGTACACGAGTCAGGAAAGCGCTTCTTAATGGTCATTTGGACTTAGCCAGCCACTTATTGGGTAGGCCTTATGCAGTGACCGGCCATGTGCAATATGGGGATGCGTTGGGTAGGCAATTGGGGTTCCCGACGATTAATTTAGCGTGGCGTAATGCGCCACCTTTAACAGGGATTTATACTGTTTTAGTCCATGGTATAGACAAAAGGCCGATTCAAGGCGTTGCAAGTAGTGGTACTAGACCAACAGTCAATGGCACAAAACCGTTACTCGAGGTACACTTGTTAAATTTTGATCGGGAGATTTATGGTAAGCTTGTGACTGTTGAATTTTGTCACAAATTACGCGAAGAAGAACGATTTGCGACATTGGTTGCATTAAAAGAACACATTGCACGGGATGTGATCAAGGCAAAAGAATATTTTGAAGGAAAGAATAGATGATTGATTATAAAAAGACCCTAAATCTGCCAGAGACTGATTTTCCCATGAAAGCGAATTTGGCATCTCGTGAACCCTTGCAGCTTAAACGTTGGGAGGAGATGAATTTATATGCAGCATTGCGCGCAAAAGGTAAAGAGTTACCACGATTTATCATGCATGATGGGCCGCCTTATGCAAATGGTCATATCCACGTTGGACATGCACTCAATAAAATCTTGAAAGATTTTATTGTGAAGTCAAAAACCTTATCCGGATTTGATGCACCTTTTGTGCCGGGATGGGATTGTCATGGTTTACCCATTGAGCATCAAGTGGAAAAGAAACATGGCAAACCAGGCATTAAAATGACCGTCAAAGCATTTAGAACAGCTTGTCGTGACTATGCCGCCACACAAATTGATATTCAGAAACATGAATTCATTCGTCTTGGCGTGATTGGTGATTGGATGAATCCCTATGTGACCATGGATTATTCTTATGAAGCTAATATTATTCGTTCTCTTGCCAAAATCATTGAGAAAGGCCATTTAAAGAAAGATTATCGTTCACTGCATTGGTGTTTAGATTGTGCATCCGCACTTGCTGAAGCTGAAGTGGAATATGCAGATAAAACCTCTCCTGCAATTGATGTGCGTTTTAAAGTGGTAAAGAGTGATGAGGTCTTTAAGCGTTTTAAAATAGCATCTATTGATGTTGAGGTATCCTTACCCATTTGGACCACCACACCTTGGACTTTACCTGCAAACCAAGCTGTTGCCTTGCATCCAGCATTAGAGTATGCACTGGTTCAACATGGGCAGTGTGCTTATATCATTGCAGAGGGATTGTTAGAACCGGTTACTACCCGTTATGGCATACACAATGATTATAAAGTGCTTGCGAGAACGCGAGGCGATGAATTAAGTGGTTTGCAATTACATCACCCTTTTTATGAGCGAATAGTGCCAGTCATTATGGGCGAGCATGTGACCGTTGATTCAGGTACGGGTGCAGTACATACCGCTCCTGCGCATGGCGTGGAGGATTTTGCCATGGGCAAACTTTATCATTTACCACTTGATAATCCAGTTGGGGATGATGGTTGTTTTACTAAAGCGACGCCTTTATTTGCTGGTTTGCATGTGAGTAAAGCCAATGATGACATTATTCGTGTCTTAGAAGAGCATCACGCTTTAATTAAACTTGCATCGATTACGCATAGTTATCCGCATTGTTGGCGGCATAAAACGCCATTAATATTTCGCGCGACACCACAATGGTTTATCAGCATGGATCAAGCTAAGTTGCGCGAGCATGCCTTAGCAGGAATAGAGCTCACTTATTGGGTACCAGATTGGGGGCAAGCGCGAATCGAGGGCATGGTGGCAGAGCGTCCCGATTGGTGCATTTCAAGACAACGTGTGTGGGGGGTGCCCATTGCCTTGTTTACTCATAAAGAAACTGGTGCATTGCATCCAAATTCTTTAGCGCTAATGGAAGAAATCGCTTGTTTAGTTGAACGAGAAGGTGTTGATGCGTGGTTTGAACTTGATACCCAATTAATTTTGGGAGAGGATGCTAAACATTATAATAAAGTCACTGATATTTTAGACGTGTGGTTTGATTCAGGTGTGACCCATGAATGTGTGTTAAAAAAACGTCCTGAGTTAGGTTTTCCTGCTGATATAATTCTTGAAGGTACTGACCAACATCGTGGTTGGTTTCAAATGCAACTGCTGACCTCTGCTGCAATTAATGATCTTGCACCTTACAAAACAGTGTTAACTCATGGTTTTACGGTGGATGGTGAAGGGCGCAAGATGTCAAAGTCATTAGGCAATGTCATTGCACCAATTGAAGTGACCGATACGTTAGGTGCCGATATTTTACGTTTATGGGTAGCATCAGTGGATTATCGCGGTGAAATTCCATTATCCCAGGGTATTTTAACGCGCAATGTGGAAGCCTATCGCCGTATTCGTAATACGGCACGCTTTTTATTAGCGAACTTACATGGCTTTGATCCAGCAAAACACATGATTGCGCCAAAAGATATGTTGGCACTCGATCATTATATTGTCATGCAAACAGCATTGTTACAAAAAGATATTATCGCTGCATTTGATGCGTATCAGTTTCACGTCATCGTACAAAAAATCCAGCATTTTTGTGTCAATGATTTAGGTGGTTTTTATTTGGATATCATTAAAGATAGACAATACACCATGCAAGAAAATAGCCAAGGCAGACGTTCTGCACAAACCGCGCTTTATCATATTGCACAAGCTTTCGTGCGCTGGCTTGCGCCTATTTTAAGTTTTACTGCAGAAGAAATGTTTAGCTTTTTACCGGGTGATAAAGCAGATTCAGTGTTTTTAACCACCTGGTACGATGGTTTTCAAGCATTTAGTCCAAGGGATGAAATTGATTGGTCATTTATTCGTATGGTGCGTGATGAAGTCAATAAAGAAATTGAAAATAAGCGTGCAGCAGGTATTCTTGGTTCTTCGCTTGAAGCGGATGTCGCATTATCTGTAGGGGCTGCGATGTATAAGATGCTAGCGACCTTACATGATGAGCTGCGCTTTGTGTTCATCACATCTGTTGCGAATATCATGCAGCAAGAACACCTGCAATCACAGTTAACACAAACCGCCATTCCTGGGTTACAATTAGCAGTGTCTAAAACCAATGCCAAAAAATGCGTGCGTTGTTGGCATAGACGAGAGGACGTGGGAGAACATCACCATCATCCTGAATTATGTGGACGATGCGTGATCAACGTTGATGGAGAAGGAGAGAAACGTCTTTATGCGTAGTGTCAGTAACATCAAATGGGCAAACAGCTCATGGTTTTTGCTTGCCATTTTTTGTCATCGTGCTCGATCAGTTGAGTAAAGCATGGGCCGTGAAACATTTACAATGGGGCGCACCTAAACATATCTTGGCATTTTTAAATTTGCATTTGGCATACAATACAGGCGCTGCTTATAGCTTTTTACATTATGCCTCTGGCTGGCAGAATATTTTCTTTATTACACTTGCAGTCTTGGTAAGTCTTTGGCTGATGTATGCTATTTTAACAGACATACGTGTGAAGGCTTGGGTCTTGCACGCAGGATTTGCATTGATATTGGGCGGGGCACTTTCAAATGCATTGGACCGTATTCACTATAAAGCCGTGATTGATTTTATTAGCCTGCATTGGGGCGGATGGTATTTTGCTATTTTCAATGTGGCAGATAGTGCAATTACAGTCGGTGCGATTTGTTTGATTTGGTTTTGGTGGAGAGAAAACGTTTAAGGACATAAGGACAATTTATGGATTATGCAAATGGAATGCAATTATTAGCAACAACGATAGAAAAAAAGCGCATCAGATCTTTTTTTATCGACGGGATCATCCCCTTATTTACGGGTCGATGGCCAATTGACTTGCATTAATGATATCCCACCGCTTGAATCAAACGGCATTAAAACGTTTGTCTATCATCTGATGACTGAAGCACAAATTAAGGCGTTCGAACACAGGCATGTTCTTGATTTTGTCATAAGATTACCTGAAAAATCCGCAAGTTTCAGGGTGAATTTGGTACAACAAGAACGTGGTATCGCTGTGGCATTTAGAAGCATACCTGAAAAAATTCCAACACTCGATGCAATCTATGCACCCTGGGCTTTGCAAGGTTTAGCGGACAGTCCAAGTGGGTTTATTGTGTTTGCTGGTTCTGAAGGCAGCGGTAGGAGCACAACCATTTCTGCTTTTATAGAATATATTAATATCCATCAGTCAAAGCATATTATTACACTCGAAGATCCCATTGAATATGTGTTTCAAAGCAAAACCAGTTTGATTGACCAGCGTCACTTGAGTTTTAACCATGGAGCAGACATTAACGCATTAAAAATAACCTTACGTGCCAGCCCAAATATTCTGGTGATTGGCGAAATTCGAGATCGAGAAATGGTTCGTTTCGCATTATCCGCGGCAGAAACCGGACAATTAGTGATTACCACAGTGCACGCTAATTCTGCAGTGACTGCAATTAGGAGAATGGTCGATGTCTTCCCATCCAGTGAAAAAACCATTATTCGACATTTAATTGCCAGTGTTCTACAAGGTGTTGTTTATCAGCAATTAGTCTCAAAAATTGGCGGGGGCAGGATTGCTGCTTTCGAAGTATTACTCGCAACACTCGCCACTCGCAATTTAATTCGTGAAGATAATATTGAGCAATTATATAGTGTGATGGAAATGAATAAAGGACAAGGCATGTGTACCATGCGGTCATCCCTACAGCATTTAATCGAGAAAAAAATCATCAAAGACGATGCGCTGATTACAAGATCAGAAGAAGTTTCTGTTTGATCAAGAGCTCGTCAATGCAAACAATCCTATTTCAACAAGAACTAAGAAAATAGTAGGGTGGATTAGGTGCGTTTTTTGCACCGTAATCCACAAACATTAAAAAATATCATTATTATCTTTGGTGGATTACGGCAAAAAGCGCCTAATCCACCCTACTATTTTCGTTCTTGTTGAAATAGAATTTATTGGTAAAATTCGTGGGGAGACATCAGCTCGCAATGACGAGCTCTTGTTAAGCGCCAGAGAAAAATCAATGTTACAGTATGCTAGCTTGAATGTTTAATGAAATCGACTAACTCTTTACTCATAAAATCAAAATCAGGATTGTAAGTCAATTCTTGCCTGATTTTGTCTGTTAAATAAAGCGAATGTAAAACGTTATAATACACGCCCAATAAACCAATATATGCGCCATATTGTATGTTTTTCTTTGGATGAGAGGCAAGAGAATAATCGCCATGAATGCCATAATGCGAATTATTTTTAGAAAAAGGCAATGAGCGATGTGAGAAATGCACGATATTTTGTTCTGGTAAATAAGAGTTTCGCTCAATGATGCGCGCATCGTCTGGATAATGGAATTGAGTGGTATAGAGTAGTAATTTATTTTGCGGCTTATCATTTGTTTTAAATAACGCTATTGCTGCGTCTGTGGATATGGTTTCATCATTACGCGTGGTGATGATGAATAAAGGACAATTAATGGGTTTTTTTGTGTTTATCTTGTGTGTCAATTTATATAATTGAAAGACGGCGTGGTAAGGCAACGATCGATATTTGGTGTAATCAATTTCATCTTCGACTTTGATCCATGCGTGTTTTTCCCAATATTTAACATAGGGCGTTAAACGAAATAAAGGGTCAGCTGGGAATTTAATTTTAATGGCGGGTGCAATGATGACAAGGCCCGCAATATTATGTTGATGGTGTATGTGATACAAAGATAGGGTAGCACCCATTGAATAACCCACTAAAAAGATGCGATCGACTTCTTTTGCTAGCGATTTCACACCATAACTGACTGTGTTGATCCAATTTTTATAATGAACCTCATTGAGGTCTTCAGGTGTGGTGGCATGTCCAGGTAATAATACACTGCGACACAACATACCGGCTTTAGCGCATTCGGTTGCTAATTCACGCAACGTAAAAGGTGAATCTAATAAACCATGGATAAAAAGCACACCTGTCGAATTTGTTGCGTGAGTCGGTTTGATTTCGTATGGACTATTACATTCGACAATATGATCAAGTGAGGGGTATTTGTTTTTATCAAATCGTTCATGAATCAGTGTTTTGCAACGCTCAATATACTCATCAAAAGACATATTGTAATCTGGAATAATGTGGTTCACACTATGACCTCCGCGTTTTGTCAGGATATTCACACCATTTACGAATGATGCATTCAGGACATTTTGGTTTTCGCGCAATGCACACATATCGTCCATGTAATATCAACCAATGATGTGCATGTAATAAATATTTCTGTGGTATCACTTTTAATAATTGAGTTTCAATAGCAAGCGGTGTTTTGCCTTTGGCTAAACCAATGCGATTTGCCACACGAAAAATATGTGTATCGACCGCCATAGTGGGTTCATTGAAACAAGTATTTAAAATCACATTTGCAGTTTTTCGCCCAACACCCGGCAACGATTCAAGGCTTGCTCGAGTATTAGGAATCTGAGAGTAAAATTCCTGAATGAGTTTTTTGCAGGTTGCAATAATAAATTTGGCTTTATTTTGATATAATCCGATCGATTGAATGTATTTTTTTTAAAGCAGTTTCGCCCAGCGATAACATTGCCTCAGGTGTGTTTGCGACCTTAAATAATTCTTTGGTTGCTTTGTTCACAGATTGATCAGTTGCTTGTGCGGACAGGATCACGGCAACGAGTAATTCAAAGTTATTATGATAGATGAGTTCTGTGGTCGGGTGCGGGTTATCTTTTCTAAATCGTTCAAAAATAGCGATAATTGATTTCTTGTCCATGTTACCTCAGATTAAATAATGTCTTTGTTCTGTCATGAAATCATAATATAATTCATTTTCCCATCAATCAGAATACCATGTGGATTTGCGTGATGACTGAACCGTATATAAGTGTTGTAATACCCGTTCATAATGAAGAAGAAATGCTTGAAATCCTTTATGTGCGTCTGACGAGTGCTCTTGATCGACTGGGGCATCCTTACGAAATCATTCTTACTAATGATGGCAGCACAGATAAATCATCAAGTATTTTAGCAGAATTGCACAGACGTCGTCCGCATCAAATTCGTGTGATCGAATTTAATGGTAACTTTGGCCAGCATATGGCAATCATGGCGGGTTTTGAACGTGTGCGTGGGCAAATCATCATCACCATGGATGCCGATTTACAAAATCCACCAGAAGACATTCATAAGTTAGTGACTGCGATTGAAAAAGGGCACGATGTCATCAACACTTATCGTGAAAACCGTCAAGATTCATGGTGGCGTCTTAAAGTTTCCAAATGGCATAATCAAATCCGTGAGTGGATGATCCCAAAACTCAAGATGCAAGATGAAGGTTGTATGCTACGTGCCTACAAACGTCATATTGTTGATTTGATGGCAAGCACTGGCGAGAGTTCAACCTTTATTCCA
>Ga0207073_1016_pt1 | contig 46083 bp, 41 predicted proteins | sample Alteio_BWMinHeat_65_FD_153575 | JGI IMG/M metagenome (GOLD analysis project Ga0207073, IMG submission 153575) | Enriched cells from forest soil in Barre Woods Harvard Forest LTER site, Petersham, Massachusetts, United States -... | ecosystem: Environmental > Terrestrial > Soil > Temperate forest >...
ATTTCCCTTATGCCCATATAACTAAGCTATTATCTATTATTAGCGGAGCACCATAGTTATGAGCGCGGCAGCACAACAAGAAACCCTTAGTTTTCAAGCAGAAGTCAAACAATTACTCCATCTGGTTACACATTTTTTATACAGCAATAAAGAAATATTTCTACGAGAACTCATTTCAAATGCCTCTGATGCAGCCGATAAACTTCGTTTTGAAGCTTTATCTGATACGGCGCTTTATGAAAATGATCCTGAGTTAAAAATTCAAGTAAGTTTTGATGAAAAAGCTCGCACAATCACGATACGCGATAATGGCATCGGCATGAGTCGTGATGAGGTTATTGCGAATTTAGGTACGATTGCTAAATCCGGCACACGTGATTTCTTAGCACAATTAACTGGCGACCAGAAGAAAGATGCGCATCTGATAGGTCAATTTGGTGTTGGATTTTATTCCGCATTTATTGTGGCAGATAAAGTTAGTGTAGTCACTCGTCGTGCAGGTTTAACTAAAGAACACGGTGTACGTTGGGAATCCACCGGTGAAGGTGCTTATACTATCGAAAATGTGGAAAAAGCAGATAGAGGCACTGAAATTACTTTACATATGAAAGAAGCTGAAGGTGATTTCTTAAATGCTTGGCGCATACGTACGATTATTACAAAATATTCCGATCATGTTAGCTTGCCTATTATGATGCAAAAAATGGAAAGTGTGGATGAAAATGATAAAAAACCTCTTGAATGGGAAGCAGTAAATAAAGCAACGGCTTTATGGGTTTTACCAAAAAATTCTATTACTGATGAACAATACAAAGAACATTACAAACATATCGCGCATGATTTCCAAGATCCTTTAGTCTGGGCACATAATCAAGTTGAGGGCGGTAATTTAGATTATATCAGTTTGTTATATATCCCTATGCATGCACCGATGAATATGTTTCAACAGGAACAGCAAAAGGGCTTAAAACTGTATGTGCAACGTGTATTTATTATGGATAAAGTCGATCAATTCATGCCAAATTATTTGCGATTTGTGCGTGGTATTGTAGATACTAATGCATTACCTTTAAATATTTCTCGAGAAATATTACAAGATAATCCAACCATGACTAAATTACGCAATGCATTAGTGAAACGCGTATTAGACACACTCGAAAAATTGACGAAAGATGACAAAGATAAGTATGCCATTTTTTGGAAAGAATTTGGAAATGTTTTAAAAGAAGGTCCTGCAGAAGATTTTGCAAATCGTGAACGTATCGCAAAATTAATACGTTTTTCATCGACTCATGCAGATTCACCTATTCAGACGGTTTCATTTGAAGAATACGTCAATCGCATGAAGCCAGAACAAAAGAAAATCTACTATATTACGGCTGATTCTTTTAATGCGGCGAAAGCAAGTCCACATTTAGAAATCTTCCGCAAAAATAATATCGAAGTTTTATTACTATCCGATAGGGTCGATGAATGGTTGGTGGCTCATCTTAATGAATTTGATGGTAAGCCATTGCATTCAGTGGCAAAAGGCGATGTGAGTCTTGATGAAATCGCAGGATCTGAAACGCAAAAAGATGAAATGAAAAAGAAAGAAGAATCATTAAAACAAGCATTCGATGATGTTATTACTCAAGTTAAAGGAGTTTTAGGTGATGCGGTAAAAGAAGTTCGTATTTCACATCGTCTTACAAGCTCACCATCTTGTTTAGTGGCAGATGAGAATGATATGGGTATACAATTGCAACGCTTATTAAAAGCAGCAGGGCAAGATGTTGCGGAAGTTAAACCTATTTTTGAATTAAATCCGGATCATTCTTTGGTTAAGCTCTTGTCTCATGAAAAAAATGCGGAGCGTTTTAGTGAATGGACACATATTTTATTTGATCAAGCTGTGCTCGCTGAAGGTGGTCAATTAAAAGAACCCGCGGTTTTTGTATCACGTATGAATAAATTGCTGTTAGAACTTGCAAAATAATATACGTTTGTCATTCCCGCGCAGGCGGGAATCCATTTGGATGGGTTCCCGCCTGCGCGGGAATGACAGATGTGCAAGGAAGCGCTTTTTGCTCACTCTACAAAAATATCTACCATTTCCTAAGAATCGTCTTATAATACCATCCCACTAACTATTTGCGTGGAGAATCTATGTTAATCGGTGTTCCAAAAGAAATTAAAAACAACGAATTTCGTCTTGGTCTTATTCCTAGCAGCGTGCGAGAACTTGTGGCAAACGGCCATCAAGTCATTGTTCAGCACGATGCGGGTATTGGTATAGGCATAGATGATGCTGCGTTTGAACAGGTCGGTGCAAAAATAGTGCAAACTGCAGAAGAAGTATTTGCAAAAGCAGATATGATCATTAAAGTAAAAGAACCGCAATTACAAGAATGCCGCATGCTTCGATCCGGCCAGGTTTTATTCACATACCTGCATTTGGCTCCAGACCCTGAACAAGCACGTTTATTAGAAGAATCCGGTTGTATAGCCATCGCTTATGAAACTGTGACAAATAAAATGGGCGGTTTACCTCTTTTAGCACCTATGAGTGAAGTCGCAGGTCGTATGGCCATACAAGCAGGCGCGACGAGCTTAGAAATCACCAATAAAGGTAGCGGAATCTTGTTAGGCGGGGTTCCAGGTGTAGCTCCTGCAAAAGTTGTAGTATTGGGCGGTGGTGTAGTCGGTACCAATTCAGTACGTGTTGCTATGGGTATGGGCGCGCGTGTCGTTGTGATCGATAAATCACTCGAACGGTTGAATCATTTAGATTTACAATTTGGTTCAAGAATTATGACGGTTTACTCAACTACAGATGCGATTGAGCGACATATTGCAACAGCGGATCTAGTTGTCGGTGCAGTATTAATTCCTGGTGGATCAGCACCACGTTTGGTAACTCGTGATATGTTAAAAAATATGCGACATGGCTCTGTGATGGTGGATGTTTCAATCGATCAAGGCGGTTGTTTTGAAACAAGTAAAGCGACGACTCACCAAAATCCAACCTATATCGTCGATGGAATTGTGCATTATTGTGTATCCAATATGCCTGGAGCTGTACCAAGAACATCAACATTTGCCTTGAATAATGCAACCTTACCATTTGTTTTAGCGCTCGCTAATAAAGGTTATAAAGATGCGTTGATACATGATCCGCATTTATTGAATGGCTTGAATGTTTATAAGGGTAAATATACGCATAAAGCAGTTGCTGAAGCGTTAAATGTTTCATATACCCCCGCAGGAAGTTTATTGCAATAAAAGGATATCTACATGTTAACTTGTTTCCAAAAATCCATGAGTAAAAGTGCAATACCTATTACCATTATTCCACAAATGGAAATGAAAGCATGGATAGCGAAACAAGATAAACATGTAAAAAATTGGTTACAGTCAACTCAATTCAAAATGGAAGCGGGTAGTTTTTCTCTTATTCCAGACGAAACAGGAAAGCTTACCAAAGTGGTATACTGCATTTCCGATATAAAGCAATTTTGGGGCGTGGGTTCACTACCTTTGAGTTTACCTGAAGCTGATTATTATTTTGAACTGGATAAACACGATTATGAGGCATGTGCTATTGCATGGGGTTTAGGCGCTTATCAATTTGATCGTTATAAAACCCCTAAACGTAATCCAGCAAAATGTGTTTTCATTAAAAATATCGATGCCGATTATGTTGAAAACACCGTTGCATCGATTTATTCCGTGCGCGATTTAATTAATACTCCTACGGATGACATGGGCCCATCGGAGTTAGCTGCTGCGACTGATGCATTAGCGCAACAATACAAAGCTAAAACAAAACATATCGTAGGAGACAAATTATTAAAAAACAATTATCCATGCATTTATACGGTAGGACGTGCAAGTGATGATGTACCGCGTTTGATTGATCTGCGTTGGGGTCAAAAAACACATCCTTTAGTAGTATTAGTTGGAAAAGGTGTATGTTTTGATACGGGCGGTTTAGATCTTAAACCCGCATCCGCGATGTTGTTGATGAAAAAAGATATGGGTGGTGCAGCTCATGTATTAGGTTTGGCGCAAATGATTATGAGTGCTAAGCTTAATATTCAGTTACGTGTATTGATTCCTGCAGTAGAAAATTCTGTCGCGGGGAATGCTTATCGACCAGGCGATATTATTAAAAGTCGTAAGGGTCTTACTATTGAAATTGGCAATACGGATGCTGAAGGTAGGTTAGTTTTAGCAGATGCATTAACAGAAGCGGTGAGCGAATCACCGGATTTAGTTATTGATATCGCAACCTTAACAGGTGCTGCGCGTATTGCATTAGGCACTGAGTTACCCGCTGTGTTTTCGAACAACGATAACATTTGTGAAGAAGTGATTAAGCATTCCTATCAAGTACAAGATCCGATTTGGCGATTGCCTTTGTTTAATTTATACCGAGACTCGCTTAATAGTTCTATTGCTGATATCAACAACAGTGGCAGTGATTCTTATGGTGGGGCGATTACAGCCGCATTATTTTTGTCAGAATTTGTCCCAAATGATATACCATGGTTGCATTATGATTTAATGGCGTGGAATTTAAAAACAAGACCCGGCAGACCTCAAGGTGGTGAAGCTATGGGACTGCGAGGATTGTTTAATTATTTAAAAGCTAATTACGTTTTTTCTAAATGATCAATATGGTAATAGTGCGTAAGACGGGGTTGTAAGACTTTAAGACGAGGTTCTTCTTCTTGAATAATAGGCTTATTTTCAACAACTAATTTTTGTTGTAATAAAATTTCATTTTGTTGATTTCGTTTATAATCATTTACACATTGATTTAAGTCGCGATTACGCATCGCTTCAAAATAAATCATGGAGCTGTTACGTAATCTTTTTTCTTCGTGAATCATGGCGTATTTCCAAACACCGAAAAACTCAGCCCATTGGAAATAAATAGCCGGCATCACGCCGCCTACATAAAATCTTGCGCCTGAGGTAAATTCATGACCCGTCCAATAAATTAACTCGAGTTCAGCATATTTTTTAAATTGCAGATACTGTTTTTCAGTCATTTCTAAGGCAATATGGCTGTATTTATCTTTTAAAGTAGCTCTAATTCTTTTCTTTAATTTTTCAATATCTTGCAGATTTAATTCTTCATGCGGCAATAAAAAATTACCGAAATGTTTACGATGTTTCTTTTCGGATTCTAGGTAATATTTAATAAGTGGATCAAGTGCATTAGAGCTTAATTCTTTTTCATGCCAGGCTAAAAAATTCATTTGCTCGCTGGATAGTGGTTTACCTTGCGTGAAGGCTTTGATCATATCCGTTGAGCTATTATGAATGGGTTGAAGGATGAGGGTGGGTTTCATAATTCCGCTTATAATCAAATTTTTCATGAAGAATACTTAGGGAACATTAAGGAAATATTAAGAAAATATTAAAGAATAAGAATCTACGTGAAAATATGCAAAATTCAGTAGATTTTTATTGAGCAATAGGCTAATATATGTACAATCTTTGATGCAAAAAAAGGTCTATTAAATGCCACAGAAAAATCCTGAAGTAAAAAATCTTTCTAACGTAGTCGATGAAGGGAGTGAACGAGCTGCTTTGTGTAAGGCAGATGCTTTGGCGAAATTCAAAAGAGATAGAGATGAAGAACGTAAAGAAGCTTCGGATCTACTTAATAAGGTGTTGTTTTCTCAAGATGATCAAAAAAATACTTTCGCATATGTTCGGCATACAGCTTTACCTGCTTTGGAAGTAGTGTATAAGGGTATAGAAGAAGTATACGAACAATTAAAATCAATGCATCCTAATTGCAAAATGAAATATGAAGAAGATTGCAAAAAATTTAAAAAGGTAATCGAATGCGCTAATAACATTAACGCTCCATATTATATAGATAACTTGCGAGAAGCGATAGATCAGGTTAAAACCACCGAATTGCCGAAAATAAACCCTTCTAAAACAAAAAAATTCATCGGTATAGTTATTGGAATAGTAGATATAGTAGTAGGTATGTTTATATGTCTTTACGCCGCGAGTCCTATGGTGTTGCGACCTTCTAACATGCATTCGGTAGGTTTAGATTTTATTACGAAGGGTGCTGAATCTATTGCTGAAAGTACGGCTGATACTTCTAAGAAACCTTTTTTGGCGTGTGCAGAAAGCTTTTTTTATAAAGCAAAAAAAGTAGCTGAACATAATAATCAAGACCGTTTAAGACAGAGTAAAACACGAGCCGTATAGATCGGTGATCACTCGCCTTTCGGTCGCGGCTCAGTTATGATGATTTAAGCTTTTTTCCAACAAAAAGTTACGTAAGTTCCTTTATTCCCAACTCATAATAACTTTACCACTCTGTCCAGAAAGCATGGTTTCAAAAGCTTTTTGATACTCATCCACATGAAATTCATGTGTAATGACAGGCGAAATATCCAAACCGCTTTGTAACATGCTAATCATTTTATACCAGGTTTCAAACATTTCACGTCCGTAGATACCTTTAACAAACAGGCCCTTCATGATAATTTGATTCCAATCGATTTGAGTATCGCGTGGCAAGAATCCAAGTAATGCCACTTTTCCTGCGTGATTCATGTGCGTCAGCATTTCATTGAAAGCTTTAGGGTTGCCGGACATTTCAAGTCCCACATCAAATCCTTCGCGCATATTTAATGATTGCATAGCATCTTTTAAAGTCGTTTGTTGGATATTTAACACTAAGGTTGCGCCCATTTTTTTAGCGAGCGAAAGTCTGTATTCATTGACATCAGTAATAACAATGTGTCTTGCGCCTGCATGTTTTGCTACAGCTACCGCCATGATTCCGACAGGGCCTGCACCTGTAATTAACACATCTTCACCGACAAGATCGAATGAAAGCGCAGTGTGAGTTGCATTTCCGAAAGGATCTAAAATTGAGGCTACCGAATCACTCACTTGATCGGGAATAGGGTAGGCATTAACTGCGGGTATAGTAAGATATTCAGCAAAACATCCGGTACGTGTGACGCCTACGCTATCATTTTTTCTACAAACATGACGTCTGCCAGCGCGACAGTTTCGACAAAAACCACAAGCAATATGACCTTCACCCGAAACTCTGTCGCCTATTTTAAATCCTTCAACATGTTGTCCGATTTCAACAACTTCACCGACAAATTCATGTCCCGTAACAAGAGGAATAGGTATGGTTTGTTGAGCCCACGCATCCCAGTTGTAAATATGAATATCAGTTCCACAGATCGCTGTTTTTTTAATTTTAATTAATAAATCATTATGACCCATCTTAGGTTCTGGAACATCTGTTAACCATATGCCTTTTTCAGGTTTTGATTTGACTAATGCTTTCATGCGATAACTCCAAGTTTTTTACCTATTTTAGCAAAGGCTTCGATGGCTTTGTCCAAATGTTGTTTTTCGTGTGCGGCCGACATTTGTGTGCGTATGCGAGCTTGTCCATGAGGAACGACGGGATAAGAAAATCCTATGACATATACGCCTTCTTTTAATAATGCATCTGCCATAGTTTTTGCAAGTTGTGCATCACCTAACATCACAGGAATAATAGGATGTTCGCCAGGAACAAGTGTAAAGCCTAATGCTTGCATATGTTTTCTAAAATAAGCGCTATTATCATGCACTTTTTGTATTAAACCATGGTTTGTTTCAAGCAAATCCAATACTTTAATGGACGAAGCGGTAATCACAGGTGCTAATGCATTTGAAAATAAATAAGGGCGTGAACGTTGTCGTAACCATTCAATGACTTCACGCTTACCGCTGGTATAACCACCCGATGCACCACCTAATGCTTTACCAAGTGTGCCTGTAATAATATCTACTCTGCCCATCACATTACAGTATTCATGCGTACCGCGACCATGTTGTCCCATAAATCCAACAGCGTGCGAATCATCCACCATGACAAGTGCATCATAACGTTCAGCAAGATCACAAATTGCAGATAAGTTTGCAATAATTCCATCCATTGAAAATACGCCGTCAGTTGCGATAAGACGATAGCGACAATCGTTGGCTTCTTTTAATTTAGCTTCAAGATCATTCATGTCGTTGTTGTTGTAACGAAAACGTTTCGCCTTGCAAAGACGGATACCATCGATAATACTGGCATGATTGAGCGCATCGCTGATGATAGCATCTTCGGCGCCTAATAAGGTTTCAAATAATCCACCATTGGCATCAAAACATGAAGAATAAAGAATAGTATCTTCCATGCCAAGAAAATCACTCAGGCGTTGCTCGAGTTCTTTATGGTCACTCTGAGTGCCGCAAATAAACCGCACAGAAGACATGCCATAACCATAACGATCAATAGCATGTTTTGCAGCTAGCATGATATCCGGATGATTGGATAAGCCCAGATAATTATTTGCGCATAAATTGATGACGCTTGATGCTTCATTGACTGTTATAACAGCTTGCTGTTGCGATGTGATAACACGTTCACTTTTATAAAGCCCTGTTTGCTTTAATTGATCTATTTCTTTTGAAAGATAATCAAAATAATCTTGTTTCATTCCTATTCCTATGTAAATCAGTAAGATACGATTTTTTGAAAAGTAGAGTGCATAATATTTGCATGGATTATCTCATTAGGATGAATACTAATCAAATAATGGTTTAAAGTTTGGATTGATTAGGAAAGTCTTTTTTTCTTTCTTTATTATTCTTATAGGCATCTTCTATGGCTTTAGTTATGTTTTCTTTGCGGTTTTTGAGTACGTTAATATTGCTATTTAAGTGATTAATAAGATTCCTCAAAGGGAGTGTCTTCGTATCACCTTCCGTAAATAGAACCGGATTTTCTTTGATCATTTCATAAGCAATTTTACGCGCAAGACCTGATATTTCGAAATCACTTTCGATAAGAGGAGCTGTGGTAATGATAGCAATTAAGCTATTTATCCATGTATAATCATCCGATAATGGAAGTAATGCTGTGATTAAGCTTTCTTTATTACCATTTAACCCAGGCTTTTTCCTATTCTCCATATTTATATGCCCACCCTATGGTTGTTATATTTTTAATCCTAAGTAGGAGACCTTCTTATTTTAGCTTACTCATCTTATTCGATATTCGCAATGAAAAAATGATATTTTTTATGTGGTTGGAGTATTTTTATGAAAGAAACAGTGGTGCCTTCGCGTTTACGCTGGGCTTGTAGACGCGGCATGCTTGAACTTGATGTTTTACTAGGGAATTTTTTGGAAGAAGTTTATACAAATCTGGAGAAAGAAGACCAGCATATTTTTGTACGATTATTGTCCGAAAATGACCAAGATTTATTTATGTGGCTTACTGGAAAAGAATTGTCCACAGGTCCGGAATTTATCCTTATGGTGGAAAAGATTCGACATCATGCAAAACATAGACATTCAGCTTAAACCTTCAAAGATTGCTATTTTTTTAATCCTGTTTCTTTGGGTGGGTAGCATACTAGCAGTTATGAGTTTGCATATGGCTATTTGGATAACGATATTATTATTTTTTGTTATTTCATGGTATGGAGCCAAGATATTTTTTACTCATGGTTTATTTATAGGTCCGAAAGCTCTTCGCGGTCTTAGACAAATATCGGATAAAGATTGGCTAATTATAATGAATAAAAATGAATATCCGGCTATTTTAATGGGTGACAGCACTGTCACCTCGAAGTTTTGTGTATTGCGTTTTCAGATACCGGGCAAAAAACTCAAATATTCTTGTCTTATATTTGATGACTCGCTCGAATTTGACATGTATCGCCGACTGTTATTACACTTGCGTTGCATTAAGTCTATTTAAGTGGCAACGCATCTAAAAATACGCTACTATTCACCGCTTTATCAGTATGGCGTCAACTATGCAACATATACGCAACTTTTCAATTATTGCTCACATCGATCATGGTAAATCGACTTTAGCGGATCGATTGATTCAGATTTGCGGTGGTTTAGCAGATCGTGAAATGGCAGAACAAGTGCTGGATTCTATGGATCTTGAGCGTGAGCGTGGTATTACTATTAAAGCACATAGCGTTACACTAAATTATAAATCGCGCAGTGGTGAATCGTATCAACTGAATTTCATCGATACACCTGGACACGTGGATTTCTCTTATGAGGTCTCACGTTCTCTTGCAGCCTGTGAGGGCGCATTACTAGTAGTGGATGCAGGGCAAGGTGTTGAAGCACAAACCTTAGCAGTTTGTTATACGGCGATTGAGCAAGGTTTAGAAGTCGTTCCAGTATTAAATAAAATTGATCTACCACAAGCGGATCCAGAGCGTGTGATCAATGAAATTGAAGAAATTATTGGTTTAGAAGCTCAAAATGCATTACGTGTCAGTGCGAAAACAGGTTTAGGCATTGAGGATTTACTTGAAAAAATCATTACGGATATACCGGCTCCTGAAGGTGATGTGGATGCACCTTTGCAAGCTTTAATTATTGATTCTTGGTTTGATAGTTATTTAGGGGTTGTATCTTTAGTTAGAGTAAAAAATGGTACGTTAAAAGTCGGTGAAAAAATGCAAGTCATGTCGACTGGACGTAGTCATGAAGTGGCAGGCATAGGTATTTTCACACCTAAACGTGTATCGACTGGCCAGTTAAAAGCAGGTGAAGTGGGTTATGTGGTTGCAGGTATTAAAGACATTAATGGCGCGCCAGTCGGTGATACTTTAACGCATACCCATAAACCTGCAAATGAACCACTTCCCGGTTTTAAAAAAGTAAAACCACAAGTTTATGCGGGATTATTTACGATTAGTTCCGATGATTTTCCAGCGTTTCGAGAAGCGCTTGCGAAACTTTGTTTGAACGATGCTGCTTTATTTTATGAACCTGAATCATCCGAAGCGTTGGGTTTTGGATTTCGTTGCGGCTTTCTCGGCCTATTGCATATGGAAATTGTGCAGGAGAGACTTGAGCGTGAATATAATTTAGATTTAATTACCACAGCACCCACGGTTGTGTATGAAGTCATTACAACAAAAGGCGAAACACTTTATGTTGATAATCCTTCTAAATTACCGATGATTAATGTGATTGATGAATTGCGTGAGCCTATTGCAAAAGTGAATATTCTCGTACCCCAGCAATATTTGGGTAATATAATGACACTCTGTAATGAAAGACGCGGCATACAAAAAAATATGCAATACTTAGGAACTCAAGTATCGCTATCGTATGAAATTCCCATGAATGAAGTTGTGCTCGATTTTTTTGATCGATTAAAATCCGTAAGTCGTGGTTATGCTTCATTGGATTATAGCTTTTCGTATTTCCAGGCAGCTGATTTAGTTAAATTGGATTTATTAATTAATAGCGATAAAGTCGATGCACTTGCTTTCATCGTGCATAGAGAGCAAGCTCATTATAAGGGCAGGCAGTTAGTTGAAAAAATGCGCGAACTCATACCAAGACAAATGTTTGATGTGGCGATTCAGGCGGCTATTGGTGGTCAAATTATAGCAAGATCAACGGTTAAAGCGTTGCGTAAAAATGTGATAGCGAAGTGTTATGGTGGTGATATCACTCGTAAACGTAAGTTGCTAGAAAAGCAAAAAGAAGGTAAAAAACGTATGAAACAGGTCGGAAATGTTGAAATACCACAAGAAGCATTTTTGGCTATTTTGAAGGTGGATAAGTAACAATGTATCATAAGGGAAATATTGGGAGAGGGTTATGAACTTTAATTTCGAATTGATTTTATTTTATGCAGTTCTCATTAGCGGTATAATTGCGCTTTTTGATCAATTATTCTTAATGAAAAAGCGTAAGCAAGTTTATGCTAAAGAAACTAAAGGCATGTCTAATCCGCCGGAATTAAAACTGCCTATTCTCATTGATTATGCGCGATCTTTTTTTCCAGTTTTATTGTTAGTGTTTTTATTGAGATCCTTTTTATATGAACCATTTCGTATCCCAACAGGTTCATTAGAGCCAACCTTAGCTGTTGGCGATTTTATTTTAGTAAATAAATTTCATTATGGTGTGCGATTACCGGTTTTACACACTGTGGTTTATCCCAATAATAATCCTAAGCACGGTGATATTCTTGTATTTCGTTGGCCTCCTAATCCTTCCGTTAATTTTATTAAGCGAGTCATTGGTGTTCCGGGAGATAAGATTAGTTACATTGATAAAACGTTATATGTGAACGGTCAAAAAATAAATCAAAGTGATATAGGAATAACGAATAACAGAGACGAAGAAGGACGTCTTTGGGAAGTCAAAGAAAAAATGGAAGATTTCTTCGGTGTAAAACATGCCATATACATCAATGATGCAAGATATGGTGAAGATTTTAAAGATGTTGTGGTACCCGAAGACATGTATTTTGTGATGGGTGATAATCGAGATAGTAGTGCAGATAGTCGGTTTTGGGGATTTGTGCCATATGAAAATATTGTAGGCAAAGCAAATTATGTGTGGATGAGTTGGGATTCATTCGATCATAAGATACGCTGGAGTCGATTAGGAAAGTCAGTGAATTAATATGAGTGAAGAACTGTGTCGCAAACTCGGTTATCAATTTAATAACCCAAAAATACTTAAAACTGCTCTGACTCATTGCAGCAGCGATGATCATAATAATGAACGTCTAGAATTTTTGGGAGATTCTATTGTTAATTTTATTATTGCGGAAATGCTTTACCAACAATTTCCTCATGCCCAAGAAGGTGATTTAAGTCGCTGGCGTGCCACACTTATTAATCGTGAAGCATTAGGTGAGTTGGCAAGACAATTTCAATTGGGGCGTTATTTATTTTTAGGTCCTGGTGAATTAAAAAGTGGTGGTGGCCAACGATTATCAATTTTGTCTTGCGCGATGGAAGCCATTATTGGTGCTATCTATTTAGACGGTGGTTTTGAAGTAACGCGTGAAAGTGTTTTACGTTGGTATGCTCCTTTACTGCATTCATTATCTTTTTCAACAAACCATAAAGATCCAAAAACAAAATTACAAGAATATTTACAAAGTTTACATATGTCTTTACCTACATATTCCGTAGAATCAGTAGAAGGTGAATCGCATCAGCAAATATTTATCGTAAATTGTTATGTCGAAGGTGTACCTCAGAAAGTGACAGGTAAAGGAACAAGTCGTAGACGAGCAGAGCAAGAAGCTGCTGAACTTATGTTAGGAATAGTAAAAAATGAATTTAAATAGTCAATGTGGTTATGTTGCAATTATAGGTAGACCCAACGTAGGTAAGTCAACCTTATTGAATGCTATGATTGGAAAAAAAATTAGTATTACTTCGCCTAAACCACAAACCACGCGTAATCAAATTTTAGGTATCAAGACCATAGGTTCTGCGCAAGCCATTTTTATTGATACACCGGGGTTACATAAAGCTGAACGCCGCGCAATGAATCGATACATGAATAAATTAGCAAGCTCAGTGATCGTGGATGCGGATGTTGTGCTTTTCATGGTAGAGGCGCTACGATTTAACGATGATGACGAGATGATTTTGCAAAAGTTAAATGAAACTAAAGCACCCGTTATTCTAGTGATCAATAAAGTTGATAAAGTTAAAGATAAAAGTCAATTACTTCCATTTATCAATGGATTAAAAGAAAAATATGCATTTAAAGATATTATTCCTATGTCATCCAAAAAAATGGAAAATGTGGTTGAACTTGAAAACCTGATTATGAAACTTCTTCCAGAAAATCCACATTTTTACTCAGATGATCAAGTTACGGATAAGAATGAAAAGTTTCAAGTCGCTGAATTGATACGTGAAAAACTTATTCAATCGACGGGTGATGAATTGCCTTATAGCACAACAGTGGTCGTTGATTCATGTGAGGATGAAGAAAAAATTGTAAAAATCAGCGCGATTATTTGGGTTGAACGCGAAGGTCAAAAACCTATTGTCATTGGTAAAGATGGTGATATGCTAAAAAAAATCGGCACATCCGCTCGTAAAGATATTGAAAAATTAGTTGGCAAAAAAGTATTTTTACGTTTATGGGTAAAAGTAAAAGATAATTGGACGGATGATGAAAGGGTGTTGCAGAATTTGGGGTATGAATAAGCCTCTCATGACGCAGTGTCATTCCCGCGCAGGCGGGAACCCATTCTGATAGATTCCCGCCTGCGCGGGAATGACAAAGGAACTATATGCGCGTCTCACTACAGCCAACTTACATCCTTCACCACCGTCCATTCCGCGAAACCAGTGTATTGTTAGATGTTTTTTCGGCAGAACACGGAAGAGTATCGCTAGTTGCAAAAGGCGTTCGTACTCATCGTTCCAAATTAAAAGCTTTATTACAACCCTTCGTTCCCTTGTTAGCATCATGGCAGGGTAAAAATGAATTGATGAACCTTATATCGGCAGAAGCTCATGGTCCTCCATTTCAATTAAACGGTGATTGTTTATTAAGTGGTTTTTATATGAATGAGTTATTAGTGCGTGTATTGCAAAAACAAGATCCGCACCCGCGCTTATTTTCTCAGTACGTAACCACATTAAAAGCATTAACGGTATCTCCTTTAAATCAAAGTATGTTGCGTATTTTTGAAAAAAAGCTTATGGAAGAAATGGGTTATGGTTTGCGCTTTGAAGATTTTTCGACAGGATTGCCATTAATATCCGATCAATATTATGAATATCATCCCGGAAATGGCTTTAAACAGATTAACGATCAGCAATCTGGAAGTTTCAAGGGTGATAGTATATTAGCCTTTGCTCATGAGTTATTAACAACCCCTGAATATTTAAAAGATGCAAAACGTTTGATGCGTATGGTTATCGCGACACTATTAGGGCATCAGACTCTACAAAGCAGAGAATTATTTCAAAAATAGCGCATTATTTGATCATTTTTTAAAAAGCGGGCGTAATGCCTGTTTTATGATCATAGTTTGCGCAAAATCATCTTAAAAATGGGTAGTTTTTATCTCTTAAGATTATTTTAATCTAATTTATGTACTATCGGTGCTACAATATAGCTAAAGTATTTATTAAACGAGGATTATTGCTATGTCATCACCGCGAACCATTAAAGTTATTAGAACGTATGACTCTCCGAGTACTGGAATAGTTGGAACAGACTTCTCTTATAGCGAACAAACTCGACCAGCAACTGTAGCCGAACAGAAGGAATTGAGATATAAAAGACCTAGTGAATATGTGGATAGAGAATATAAATTTCCAGAGACAGGATTAATAGGAGAGAATCCTGTATATACTTCAGTTCCCCGAGGATTAACAGAAGAGGAGCTGGATGTAGCAAAATATCGCGAGCGAGGCGAAAATATCGCTGAAATATTTTTTAATGAAGCTGCTGCACTCAACAATTCCACACAGAATGCATTGGATGCGAGACTTGCTTTTGACGCGGTTCAAGCACGTGAAGCTGCTGTGGCATGCTTTGTGACTGTTTCCACCATATTACCAACACAAGTTGCAGCATCCTTCGTAGGATCAGTCGCAAATTCAATTACAAGCGTGGGAGCGCACTTAGCTTATAATGGCGCTTATTGTACTGGGGTAGCAGCTCTTGCTTTTGCTTGTGGTCCTATGACATATGTCGAAGTAAGCCTAAGAACCAATGGTCAGTTAAGACCTCTTAACCAGATTATTACTGCAGTACCCACGAGAGTTATCCAGCTATCTTTGCAAAATACGGCTAGAATGGCGGCTGGTGAGTTTGTTCCAGCGATTCCCGGTTATGTTGTAACTGAAAACCAAGTGGCATCATTTATTTGCGGAATGACTAGAAATGGTCACGATCTAGCATGTGAAAGTAAAGGATTTATAGCAACATTCACACCTAGTGAAGTGGTGGGTAATGTTGTTGCCCCAACTTTTGCTGATGCATATGGCATTACTGGCTTTACTACTTCTTTAGCTAACTCATGCCTTAGAACTTTAGCAAATATTCCAGGGCAATTAGCTGGCGGAACAACCGCAATGATTGCGGATGCTCTTATGAGTGCAATGGATAGAAATATTGATGCTGGTCAGCCTCCTGCTCCGAGTGAAGTAAAAATGAGAAATATTGTTCGCGCAAGTGCTACAACATATGTCAGTTTTGCGACAATGAATGCATTTAATACAGCCGCAATGACGGTGGGAGCAAGCAGCCAAGTTCCATTTTATTTAGCTGTTGTAATGAATCCTGCATTCTTCGTTCCAACTGTTGTTGCTCTCGGAACCGGGGTAGTTGGTTATCGTGCTCTTGGAGCTTTCTTTCGCCGAGCGGCGCAACCAGTTCCAGAAGCTCCTGCAGCAGTGTTAGCTCTTCCCGCGCCGTCGTCACTGTAGAAAAAATGGTTTAGAGGGTGAGTTTTCTACCTTTTGCCGCTTCCAATATACGAAGCGGTGAAAGTTCCGGATGATTCATGGCTTCCACAGGCAAATAAAATGTTTGTTCCAATAAGAATTGGCCGGATAAAGCTGCGTGTGAAACATGATCGGTTTGTACTATCCAGGTATTGCCTGGTGCAAACTCTATTTCGCCTTGGACCGCTGTTTTTTGATAGCGCATATCGGCTTTCATTTTATTATGAATATTGAGCATAATATAATCATAATCGGTGCAGTAAGTTTTAGTAATCCCAAGTTTTTTTAAAATTGCAGAACGTCCTGGCCAGGGATTCCCAATTTTGGGTAAAAAGCGATTAACCACATTCTCGAAAGCTTCCCCATATCGCCAAACTCGGTTTTTTCCATGAGGATTAATATTGGTAAAAACACGTAAAATACGACGTCCTTGATTAGGGCTTGAAGGAAAAGCATCCACATGTAAACGCGTATCATCTTTTCGATACGATTTAGATATTCGACCATATATTTCAACTGGTCGATAACTGGTACGACCTGTTTGAAGAGCTTTGCTATAACCGGGTAAAACTTGGTTAATTAAGGTATGGGCATACTTTGCAAACCTTGCCATCATGTTTTTTATCAACGTAGGATCATAATCCTCATGATTGACACCATGAAGTTGATCATTTTGGCTATTAAAACTAATATTTTTAGCTTTATGATTAGAAATATGAGTAGATAAGACAGGTAATTCTTCATTAAGCAATGAAAAAGAGAGCTTAGGCATGTATAGTATATTGCCATTTTCAAGCTGCTTGATAGCTAAAGCTTGCGAGATTGCTGAAATAGGACTTAACCAGTCTCGAATATCTAATTCTGTAAGGATTTGCATAGATTTACTTCATCATTTATGGATTTTTAGCTGATTTTGCATGACAATCGCTCTAAGATAAAGTTTAATAATGCACAATCGAATAATCAAGAATTACTTTTAAGGTTTATGGCATGAAACAGCAAAATAGCGTTCTATTAGGCGTGAATATAGACCATGTGGCGACATTGCGCCAGGCACGACACACCCGTTATCCTGACCCTGTAGAAGCGGTTTATGCTGCAGAAAATGGTGGTGCAGATGGGATTACGGTACATTTGCGGGAAGATAGGCGTCATATCCAGGAACGTGATGTGGAAATGATACAGCAGGTTTTATTGACACGTCTTAATCTAGAAATGGCAGTGACCGATGCCATGTTGGATTTTGCTGAAAAAATAAAGCCTGTGTATTGCTGTTTTGTCCCTGAAAAAAGACAAGAATTAACCACAGAAGGTGGCTTAGATGTGATTGCTGAAGAGTCTAAAATTCGGGAAGCATGTAAGCGACTTGCGGGGTCAGGTATTGAAGTTTCATTATTTATAGATGCTGACATTAAGCAAATTGAGGCTGCAATACGTTGTAAAGCGCCTATTATTGAAATTCATACCGGTTGTTATGCAGCTGCTAAATCACATCATGAACGCGATATGGAATTGAAACGTATCATTAAAGCAGCTGAAATGGCAAAAAGCGCGGGACTTATTGTGAATGGTGGTCATGGTTTAAATTATCAAAACGTACAACCTATCGCGCGTATTCCTGAAATGAATGAATTAAATATAGGGCATGGTATAGTGGCACGAGCTGTTTTCATGGGACTTGAAAACGCTGTACGCGAAATGAAAAGATTAATGACGGAAGCAAGACAATGATAAGAACACGGTTTTCACCTAGCCCAACAGGCATGATCCATCTTGGAAATGTACGCTCTGCATTATTTAGTGCGTTGTTTGCAAAACATTCAAATGGTGTTTTTATTTTAAGAATTGAAGATACCGATCAGAGTCGTTCAGAAGAAAAATTTACGGAAAGCATGTTGAGCGATTTAACATGGTTAGGTATGCATTGGCAAGAAGGTCCAAATGTAGGTGGTTCTCATAAACCTTATTTTCAATCTCAGCGTGGCGATGTTTATTCACGCTATTATCAACAATTAGAAGACAATGGTTTAGCTTATCCGTGTTTTTGTTCCGATCAAGAATTGGCATTGCACCGTAAATTACAATTATCAAAAGGGCACGCTCCTAGATATCCAGGCACATGTCGAAAATTAAGTAAAGATGTCGTTGCAGAACGTATTGCGGCTGGAAAAAAACCTGCACTTAGATTTTTAGTACCACAAAATAAAGATATTGATTTTGTGGATACGGTGAAAGGTTCGCAACATTTTAATAGTGACGATATCGGTGATTTTATTATTCGAAGAGCTGATGGCAGTTCATCGTTTATGTTTTGTAATGCGATTGATGATTCGCTTATGCAGGTGTCACACGTACTTCGTGGTGAAGATCATTTATCGAATACACCGCGTCAATTAATGATTTTAGCAGCACTCAAAATGTCTTCACCACAATACGGTCATTTGTCGTTGATTATGGGTGATGATGGTTCCAAACTTTCAAAACGCCATGGAAGTTTTAGTTTGCATGATCTTCGAGAAGAAGGATATTTGCCGATTGCTGTTATGAATTATCTGGCGCGTTTGAGTCATACTTATGAAGAGCAAAGATTGCTAAGCTTTGAAGAGCTAGCGCAAGCTTTTAATATTGATAAAATCAGCCGTGCGCCTGCAAGGTTTGATAAAAATCAGTTATTGCATTGGCAAAAAGAAGCGGTTTTAAAACTGGATTCGAGTAACGCATGGGAATGGTTGGGTCAAGCTATTCAGGAAAAAATTCCTGCCGAAAAACGTGATGTATTTATTGATGTGATGAGAAAAAATATCATATTGCCACATGAAGCTAACCATTGGGCTGAGAAATTTTTTGAAAATAATCTTACTTTTAGTGGTGAGCAATTAATCGTTTTATCAGAAGCTGGCGATGCTTTTTTTGAAAAAGCAGTTGATGCAGTGAATAAGCATGGTTTAGATTTAAAAACTGTGTTAGATGAATTAAAAAATGCGTTAGGTGTTTCTGGTAAACGATTATTTATGCCTGTGCGAATCGCATTAACTGGCGAAGATCATGGACCTGAATTGATTCATATTGCAACGCTATTAGGCACAAAAGGTATGTTGCAACGTTTGGAATCGGTAAGAGATAAATTAAATAGCGGAAAAGAAGAACCACGTCTATTAAGAGGATAATATGTTAAAAATCTACAACAGCATGACCCAACAAAAAGAAGTTTTTACTCCTATTCATCCAGGCAAAGTAAATATTTATGTTTGTGGTCCTACTGTTTATGATTTTGCGCATGTAGGCAATGGTAGAACGTATGCAGCATTTGATGTGGTCATTCGTTATTTGCGTTGGCGTGGCTATGATGTCACTTATGCGCGTAATATTACCGATATTGACGATAAAATCATTAACCGCGCTAATGAAAATAAAGAAGATTTTCAAGTGGTCGTGGAACGCTATACAAATGCTATTCATGAAGATTTTGATGCATTAGGTCTATTAGCACCGAATCATGAACCTAGAGCGACTGAATATGTGCCGCATATTATCACCATGATTGAAACGCTTATCAAAAACGCTCACGCATATGTTGCAGAAAATGGCGACGTCTATTATGACGTAAGAAAATTTAAACCTTACGGTGAGTTAGCTCATAGAGATATCGATAAATTAGAAAGTGGTGCACGAGTCGAAGTTAATATCGTTAAGCGTGATCCTCTCGATTTTGTGCTATGGAAGCTTGCAAAACCAGGTGAGCCACATTGGTCATCACCTTGGGGCGAGGGCAGACCAGGATGGCATATTGAATGCTCCGCTATGTCAAATCATCTGCTTGGCGATCATTTTGATATTCATGGTGGCGGTAAAGATTTAATTTTTCCTCATCATGAAAATGAAATTGCTCAATCGGAAGCTGCAACTTGCAAAAAATTCGTGAATATCTGGATGCATTCGGGGTATTTACAAATTGAAAAAGAAAAAATGTCTAAATCTTTAGGAAATTTTTTTACAATCCGTGATGTCTTAAAACAATATCCTGCTGAAGTCGTGCGTTATTTTATGATATCAGGACATTATCGTAGTCCGGTTCAATATTCTGAAAATGCGTTTGAATTAGCGCGAAGCGCGTTATCACGTTTTTATAATGCATTGAAAGATCTTCCTGATGCAGACGCTTTACCCAATACTACATATGAAAAACAATTTATTGAAGCCATGGATGATGATTTTAATACACCGATTGCGATTTCAATTTTATTCGAGCTTTCACATGAAATTCAACGTTCTCGCGAGAGTAATCCTAAGCTTGCTGCGGAACAAGCCGCATTATTAAGAAAGTTAGGTAATGTTTTGGGTATTTTACAAGATGAATCCAATAAATTCTTAAAAGCAGGCACGGAACATTTAGATATTGCAAAAATTGAAAGTTTAATCGCTGCACGTAATCAAGCTCGTACTGATAAGAACTGGGCAGAGGCTGATCGTATTCGCGCGGAGCTTGCAGCTATGTCGGTTGTATTAGAAGATGCTTCGGGGAATACAACGTGGAAATATCAGAATTAGATAAACACTCAGTCATTCCCGCCCCTCTGTCATTCCCGCGCAGGCGGGAATCCATCTAACTAGGTTCCCGCCTGCGCGGGAATGACAGACCTGCGCGGGAATGACAGAGCGCGCGAGAATGACATAGAATCTGGACGAATTTTATAAACTTCAATCAAACGGCGAATGAATCCGTTGATTATCTTTAACTTCTTCTTTAACACCCTCTAAAGTTTTTTCAATATACGTCATTTGTTGCGCAATGTCTTCATCTTGTAAATCTAAGTTAAATTTTTTAAACATGGTGCATATACTATCTTTTACCGTACCATTAATTCGTTTATAAAGCATTTTATCGTAGATTTTTTTTATCTCAATAAGCGCACAAAAAGCGGCACGACATTTCGGTAGCTTATGCTTGTTTTCAACGGCTGCCTCTATAATTTCTTTAACGGATTTAGCATATGGCTGATTGGTATGAATATAGTGAGTGTAGGATAACGCGCGGTTGCTGAGCATATTAAACATAACATAAGCTGTTTGAATAGGTTCTGACTCTCCATATTGATCTAAATAAATAATAAAAGCTGTTTTACATTCTTCAAGTTTTTTCAGCGTAAAAGTATTTTTGTATTCTATGATTTGTTGGCGCACAACGAGGTTGGTTTTTAGTAGTTGTTCATCACTTTCTTTTTTAAGTTTTTTGTTCGTGTGGTATTCGTTATATAGTGTAAACATCCTTCGAGTACCTCCATTCCATTGTAATCATTTCGATTATAATGTTATGAAGATTAAGGAAATCTTAAGTAAATCAAGATGATAGCGCCATCTTAAAATATTGCTAATTAATTAACAGCAAAATGAGCATTTGTTCAAATATATGCCCTGTCACGCATGGTGACGCAGGTGTCATCCCCGCGCAGGCGGGGATCTATTTGGATGGGTTCCCGCCTGCGCGGGAATGACAGTTGTGGAGTTATTTATTCACAAGGCTTCTCAATACATATTGTAAAATCCCGCCATGACGATAATATTCAGATTCGTCCAATGTATCGATGCGGCATAATACTTTGATTTCAATAGTGCTGCCATCATTACGATGTATCACAGCAGTCAAAGCTGATCGAGGTTTAATTTGATTTGAAAGTCCCACAATATCAATCACTTCATCACCTATGAGCTTAAGAGATTGGCGTGTCATACCATCCATAAATTCCAATGGTAATATACCCATACCAATTAAGTTTGATCGATGGATACGTTCAAAGCTTTCAGCAATGACAGCGGTGATACCAAGGAGTTTTGGACCTTTAGCTGCCCAATCTCTTGAAGAACCTGTGCCATATTCTTTACCTGCTATCACGATGAGTGGAGTATGGTTTTCTTTATAACGCATAGCTGCATCATAAATAGAAAGTATTTCATTTGTTGGAATGTATTTAGTAAAACCACCTTCAATGCCGGGTACCATTTCGTTTTTAATACGAATATTGGCAAATGTACCGCGCATCATCACTTCATGATTACCACGTCTTGCACCCAATGAATTAAAATCGGCGGGTTTAACACCTTTGCTAAGTAAGTATTTACCTGCTGGACTGTCTGCTTTAATGGAACCGGCTGGTGAAATATGATCGGTAGTAATGCTATCACCGAGTAAGGCAAGAATGCGTGCATTTTTGATATCTTGCACATCATTAGGCGAAAGTGTCATATTGTTAAAAAATGGTGGATGTTGAATATACGTTGAATCGTTACGCCAGGTATAGGTTTTGGATTGAGGTATATTTATTTTTTGCCATTCATGAGTACCCGTGAAGACATCAGAATATTGTTCTTTAAACATTTTATTACTGACTTTAGAAACTTCATGCGCGACTTCAGCATTAGTAGGCCAAATATCTTTTAAATAAACGGTGTTACCATTTTTGTCAGAACCTAATGCATCTTTACTCAAGTCAATTCGTGTTGTTCCTGCTAATGCAAATGCCACCACAAGAGGAGGAGATGCTAACCAATTAGCTTTAACTAAGGCGTGCACACGACCTTCAAAATTTCGATTACCTGATAAAACGGCAGATACGATAAGTTGATTATCCGTAATAGCTTTTGATACCGATTCTGATAATGGTCCAGAGTTTCCTATGCATGTAGTGCAACCATATCCTACTGTGTTAAATCCAATATTATCTAAATATTGTTGTAAGCCTGATTCTTCAAGATAACGTGTCACAACTTGTGAGCCTGGAGCGAGTGAAGTTTTAACCCATGGTTTGGTATTCAGACCTTTTTCAATAGCTTTTTTAGCAACTAAACCTGCTGCCATTAAAACACTAGGGTTAGAGGTATTCGTACAGCTTGTGATAGCTGCGATAACAACATCACCATGATTGAGATTTCCAGTGTTTTGTTGCGATGCACCTGTTTCTTTTAGTAGCTTATCAAAGGTTGAGATGATATTAGGTAATGTGACCTTATCTTGAGGACGCTTAGGACCTGCGACACTTGCTTCAATGGTTGATAAGTCGATTTCTAACGTATCTGTAAAAACAGGTTCTAGGCTTGTATCGTACCAAAGTTTTTGTGTTTTAGCATAAGCTTCAACAAGTGCAATAGTCTGTGCATCTCGTCCTGATAAATGCAAATAATCAAGGGTTGCTTGATCGATTGGGAAAAAGCCGCAAGTTGCGCCGTATTCGGGTGCCATGTTAGCAATCGTTGCTCTGTCAGCAAGTGCTAAATCTTGTAAGCCTGAACCAAAAAATTCAACAAATTTACCTACCACACCTTTTTTACGTAAAATTTGTGTAATTGTTAAAACGAGGTCGGTCGCAGTAATACCTTCTTGCATCTTACCTACGAGTTTTACGCCAATGACTTCTGGGATGAGCATAGAAATAGGCTGGCCTAACATAGCTGCCTCAGCTTCGATTCCACCGACACCCCAGCCTAAAACGCCTAAGCCATTAATCATAGTCGTATGACTGTCCGTTCCTACTAAAGTATCTGGATAGGCTATAGTTTTACCGTTAATTTCTTGGATCCAGACAGTTTTAGCAAGAAATTCCAAATTGACTTGATGACAAATACCGGTATCAGGCGGAACGACTTGAAAGTTTTGAAAAGCTTTTTGACCCCAGCGTAAAAACTCGTAACGTTCACCATTGCGTTCTATTTCTAAATCCGCATTGATATGCACGGCATTTTTGGTGCCATATTGATCAACCTGAACAGAGTGATCGATGACCAAATCAACAGGTGATAAAGGATTAATCAGATCAGGATTGCCACCCATGCGAGTAATCGCATCGCGCATGGCTGCTAAATCCACAACAGCAGGAACACCTGTAAAATCCTGCATAAGCACACGCGCGGGCCGATAGGCAACCTCACGATCCGAGGTTTTGTCTTTTAACCATTCGGTCACTGCTTTTATATCGTCTTTTGTAACGCTATTTCCATCTTCATGGCGTAATAAATTTTCGAGTAAGATCTTTAGAGAAAAGGGTAGCTGTGATAACCCTGTTAAACCTGCATTTTCTGCAGCTTCTAGGCTATAGTAATCGTAGTTTATATGGTTCACAGATAGCGTGCGGCGTACATTTAAGGTGTCATGCATGAGATAGCTCCGGCTAAATTGCTGTAATGATTTTTGTAGCGTATTATACGACTTTTTCAGCGGATTGATAGAACATGAATAAAGATGAACTGAATATTGTGATCCCTCAAATTAAAGCTTATTTGCTAAATTTACAAAATAGTGTATGTCGCATGCTTGAAAATGAGGATGGTAAAGCTTTATTCATCGAAGATGCTTGGGAGCATAAGTCCGGTGGCGGTGGACTGACAAAAGTCATGACAGATGGTGCGGTCATAGAAAAGGCAGGCGTCAATTTTTCCCATGTTTACGGCCAAGCATTGCCACAAGCGGCAACAGAAAAAAGACCGGATTTTGCACAAAAATCATTTCAAGCCATGGGTGTTTCGGTCGTAGTCCATCCACATAATCCCTATATTCCCACCACCCATGCCAATGTTAGATTTGTGGTGGTACAAAATCCTGATCATACCTGTCATTGGTGGTTTGGCGGTGGGTTTGATTTAACGCCTTATTATGGTTTCGAAGAAGATTGTAAACATTGGCATCAGATGGCAAAGTCGGCTTGTGATCCCTTTGGTGATGATGTTTATGCACGTTATAAAAAATGGTGTGATGAGTATTTTTATTTGAAGCATCGTAGCGAACCACGAGGCATAGGCGGGTTATTTTTTGATGATTTAAATGAATGGGGTTTTGAAAAATGTTTTGCGTTTATGCAAAGTGTAGGGAATCATTTTATTAAAGCGTATCAACCTATTCTAGCTAAGCGAAAACATCAGAGTTTTGGTAAAAGAGAACGGCAATTTCAATGTTACAGACGCGGCCGCTATGTAGAGTTTAATTTACTTTATGATAGAGGCACGCTTTTTGGATTGCAATCGAATGGTCGAACAGAGTCTATCTTGATGTCATTGCCACCCGTGGTGAATTGGACGTATGATTGGCACCCAGATGTGGGGAGCGATGAGGAAAAGCTTTATAGAGAATTTTTAGTGATAAAAGATTGGTTATAGGTTTTCTCCCATTACAATGATTGTCATGGGAGTCGTGATGTGTGACCATGTCTTCCTCAAAAATCAAGGATTTTGGGCTCAGTCTAGCGAATTGTAAACAAGCCCTAGATCCTGTGGCCTCTTTTCATAACTTACTCACGCCATTTTGAACGTTGTGTTGCCCACAAATGTTTCAATATGATTAACAAGATCGATAGGCAATTTTTTAGAAAGTAATGCTTTGCGTTTGTTTTCAAGAAATAGAAGACTAAAATGCTCAGCATTATTCATAACTTGATTTTGAGCCATATTATTTTTAATAACACATAACCAACTTAATTGTTTTGAATGCTGGTCTAGTAAATTAAACGCAATTTGAAGTCTGATCCAAGATGCATAATCTGGCGTATAAGAGTTTAATTCTTTATCTAATATATTTTTTTTATTGGGTACAATGCTAAATATACCCCAAAAATCATGATAACCATTCATATTAAAATTATTTTCGAAATGGTGAAAAATTTTTTGTTTATCTTCAAATGTTAGTACATGTTTAAAATCTTTGTACAATTGATGCATAGTTTTAAAAAAATCATTATTAAAGTTTTTATAAGGAATTAAAGCAGATAACCCCATCATGATAGGTTGTATAAGTTGGGGATGTTCAGCAATATGTTTCGACATATGACCGAGTGCAAAACATACGGCATTGACTTCTTTATATGAAGCAGAATCATTATTGAGTTTGCATAATATTTCTTTCATTTTAGTAAGAATATTAAAACCAGAATCAGGTAATGACGTGAGAGAAAATTGTAAACATCCTATAGCTCGAATGGCATAGGTTCGAATACTTTCATTACTGTTTTCAAGCTGTGATACAAAAAATTCCATTAACTTTATTGCAGCATTAGGCAAATGTTCAAAACAACCTGATAAACTCTCAAGTTCATAATGAGCCATCCATTCTGAATAATCATTATTTGCAAAATGTTGATATAATTTTTCAAGAAGTCCTTTACCTTGATCCGGCATGGATTTTATATAATGGCGCCATGAATAAAGTAGTTTTATAATAAAACCATTATGAAACGGTAATTTTATATCAATACAGTCATTAAACATGTCTAATAATACTTTTTCAAATTGAGCAGGGTTTTTTTCTAAAGTGCTTGCTATTTTGCTAAAAGCTAATACATATTCTGAATTCCCATAACGTTCGTGTCTTAAAACTTCAATAAAAGTATCTATCACATGGTTAGGCAAAATATTGATATGATGACCTAGCTTGCCTAAGAGTTCTATCACTCTTATGCTTTGCGTAACATTATTTGACTCGCGGAGCATGTCAAATAAAGTCTTTGTGACCTCGTTGATTGTTGTTTTAGGGCAAGATGAAATGAGATTTGTTAATTCTTTTAATGCATTAAATGCTGAAGATTGCCTAAGCCAGGAATTGTTTATAACATTAAGACAATGAGAGATTATTTTTTTATTATTGTAAACATTATCCCGTACATCTCCAGTTACTTGATTTAAGCAATACGCCACAACACTTGATGCATCGAAGCTATCATAAATAGTAGACAGTGTGAGTTTATGTAATTTTTTTAGCGTACGTTTTCTCATATCAGAAAATTTTGATAATAAGGGAGATAGTCCTGCTAATGTAGGAAAGAGTGAGTCATCATCACAGTCTTTTACGGAATTTATATTTTCCAATCTCCCAACAAGAGCAGTTATAATTTTTTTCTGTAATGATAAAGGCATGGTTTCTAAGGTATTAGAAAGATGACTTAAAGATTCAATATAAGCATAGCAAGGACGATTATCCAAAAGTTTTTTTAAGATTGTTTCTAAAATGTTTTTGCCCTTATCAGGAAGCTCACTTAAAAAAGGATCAAGGCCTTTCGCATTTCTTTGTTCTATCATAGTTAACATCATTTTTTCATTTATCATGCTTGATATAACATCGGATGTATTTAATAACCTAAGTTTGGAACGTATATCTTCAGGTAGCTTATAAGTTTCTTTAGGGAAGTAACTGCTATGAGCGCTTAGGATTTCGACAATGCGCTGTTTTTCATCTTTAGTAGTCCCTGTTGCATGATATAAATCAATGATGTTTTCTAAAGCTGTTCCGATTTGTTTTGTTGCTTCTATTTTTGCGCGCTTCGGTTGAAAAAGCATAATTTCGTGAGCTTTACGTTTTTTTCGAGTAAATTTTTCTTGTGTAACATGTTGAAAAAGTAAGTGAGAATTGACAGACGATCTGTTTTTTAAATGATTATCATAAAGATTTTGTAAAATAACATCTGCTTGATTGATAGAATTTTCGAGGTCTTTAGAGATTTCATACATGTATGGATTCATAATCTTCCTTATTGTAATCGTTATATTATATTCGCGTAAGATTATGAAGGTCTGTGTAGATTAATTCAATCCCTGTGGTGCAGTAAACTAATTATAGTATTTCTGAGATATCTAAAAGATGGGTTATAAATTTCTCCCATTATTGTATTATAATGGGAGTTAGTGAATCATGGGCTAGGTGTTGATGGGACATTTCTAATTAGATTTAGCTGGACCAAATTTGTATGTTGATTTTAGTTTTGGAAGAAGACCCAAGTCTTCTAAGTGGAGCCTCCGAGCAGCGTTTTGTCTAATTTCTAAGTCATTTTGGTCCAGTTGTTCACTACCGCACATTGTTAAATGAGCATTACTCCAGGTAAATCTTCTTGGAGCAGGCAGAGACTTTGGTGGAGCTTTAGTTGGCTCAGGTTTAGTTTCATTCTGTGATATATTTGGGTTTTGATTTGCAGTACTAGCTTCGTCTAATAATTGTTTAATTTTTAACATAATAATTTCCTCGTTTCGATTAATTGTATGTATATAATATAGACATTTATATAAAATTGCAATTAATTTGATCATTTTTAGATCATTATCTCGGCCTCGACTGTCGCTCCATCCGCTGTCATTCCCGCGCAGGCGGGAATCCATTCGGATGGATCCACAACTGCGCGGGGATGACATAGAACAAATAATATCTTATCGAGAGTGACAACTTGCAAATCGCTGCGATGTATTGTAGATTGCACGATGATTTGACCTACTCGTTAGGCAAAGACAGTTGTATTATAACTTTTTTAGGACTTGATCATGAGACAGGTACCTCAATATTTAATCATCGGTAACGGCCGTGTGGCACGTCATTTTCAGCATTATTTTTCCCTATTAACCATCTCTTTCAGTGTTTGGGATCGCTCTCAACCCATTGAAAAATTACATCAATTGACAGAGCAAGCTACGCATATTTTGATATTAATCAAAGATCATGCTATTGATGCTTTTTGTGAGATGAATTTACAAAAAACCAAGGCATTTTGTATCCATTTTTCAGGTAGTCATATAAGCCCGCATGCTTATGGAGTCCATCCCTTAATGACTTTTCACGATGGGATGTACGCTTTAGAAGATTATTTCGCTATTCCATTTATTGTCGATCATGACGCTCCGGAATTTAATGCTTTATTTCCAAATATACCCAATAAACACATAAAGTTAGATAAATCAGATAAATCAAAATATCATGCTTTATGTGTTATGAGTGGAAATTTTAGTTGTATATTATGGCAAAAATTATTTTCATATTTTGAAGAAGAATTAAATATACCTGCACAATTTGCACATCCTTATTTATATCAACAAACGAAAAATTTACTTTCTAATGCTAAAACAGCACTCACAGGACCCTTAGTGAGGGGTGATGAAACCACTTTAAAAAAGAATTTGGCAGCTTTAGAAAATGATCCTTTTCAAGAAATTTATCTTTCTTTTGTGAATTGTTATAAAAAAATAGTAGAGGTGCAGCATGAACATACTTGATTTTTATCAAAAGAAACACAAGCAAGAAAAAATTAGCATGGTGACTTGTTACGATTACACGAATGCTAAAATACTTTCTCAAACGTCAGTTGATTGCTTATTGGTGGGCGATAGTGTCGCCATGACCATGCATGGTTATAAAGATACCTTAGCTGCAACACTAGAAATGATGACATTTCATACGGCTGCGGTAAGTCGTGGCGCAGGCGATAAATTTATCGTGAGTGATTTACCTTTTTTAAGTTATCGAAAATCGTTAAGTAAAAATGTTTCTGCAACGCAGTCACTTATTCAAGCAGGAGCTCATGCAGTAAAACTAGAATGTATAGCAGGTAATGAACAATTTATTAAACATCTCACAGAATCAGGCATTCCTGTCATGGGACATTTGGGTCTTACACCACAATTCATTAATATGTTAGGTGGGCATAAAGTCCAAGGAAAAAATGATGAAAGCGCCGCTAAAATTAAAGAAGATGCTTTAGCTATGCAAGAAGCCGGATGTTTTGCTCTCGTATTTGAATGCATCCCATCATTGTTAGCAAAAGAAATTACTGAGCAATTACATATTCCAACGATAGGCATAGGCGCGGGTCCTTATACGGATGGGCAAGTCTTAGTATTGCAAGATTTGTTAGGGATGACACACGATTTTAAACCCAAGTTCGTAAAACATTTTTTAAATGGCCAAGAACACATGATACAAGGTGTAGAGGCTTATGTTAATGCTATTAAAACCGGAGGATTTCCTACCAATGAACATTGTTACGGAACTTAATGAATGGGTCAGTATGAGAAAAAAAATAATGAATCAATCGATCGGTTTTATCCCAACCATGGGAAATTTGCATGCGGGTCATATCAGTTTATGTGAACGTTCTAAACGCGATAATGATATAACGGTAGTTAGCATTTTTGTTAATCCTACCCAATTTAATAACCAAAATGATTTGAAGCATTATCCTCGCACACTTCCGGAAGATATAGAAAAATTGACACATGCTAAAGTTGATTATTTATTCGTTCCGAATGCTGAAGACATGTATCAAGATAATTATGAAATTAAAGTGACCGAAACTGAATTAAGTCATGAGCTAGAAGGTGAGCATAGACCGGGTCATTTTAATGGCATGTTAACAGTCGTATTAAAATTATTGAATCTCATACAGGCACATAAAGCTTATTTTGGCGAAAAAGATTATCAACAATTGTTGTTAGTTAAAAAAATGGTTTTGTCATTATTTTTACCTACCGAAATTATGGCATGTGAAACCATTAGAAATGAAAAAGGATTAGCTTTGAGCTCAAGAAACTCGAGGCTTAACGACGAACAATTAGAAATGGCCGCACATTTTCCCGCATTATTACATAGTCATTTGACTGATGAGGAAATTATTACACAATTAAAAAATTTGGGATTTAAAGTCGATTATATAGTAAAAAAATGGCAACGCCGTTTAGGCGCTGTTTATCTTGGCGATGTAAGATTAATCGATAATATTCATTATATTTAAAAGTGGAAGGTGTTTATGTTAATCACAGTATTAAAATCAAAAATTGCGTATGGAACCATTACTGGCAAGGATTTATTTTATGTAGGCTCGATTACTATCGATGAAGACATAATGAAACAAGCTAATATTAGGGAAAATGAAAAAGTTCAAGTCGTCAATTTAAATAATGGCGAGCGCATTGAAACATATGCGATAAAAGGTAAGGCTGGAAGTAAAGTGTTTAACTTAAATGGTGCAGCCGCAAGAAAAGCTGAAATTGGCGATAAAATATTTATTATTACCTATGCTCAAATTAATCATGAAGCAACGCTTGAGCCAATTGTTATTGATTTAGAACATGCATTAGAGAGCGCTTAACTATGTTATTATGCCTGGATGTAGGTAATACCCATATATTAGGTGGAGTTTTTAATGGTAATAAATTGCAAGCACGGTTTCGTTATGCAACTCATCTTATAGGTACATCAGATCAATTAGGAATTTTTTTGATTAATATTTTACAAGCCAATCAAATTAAACCAAATGACATTAATGCAACTGCTATTTGCTCGGTTGTTCCTAGTTGTGATTACACATTAAGGCATACGCTTTCGCATTATTTTAAAACGGATATATTTGTGTTACAGGCCGGCGTTAAAACAGGTCTTAATATTAAATATAAAAATCCAAACGAAGTCGGTGCTGACAGGATTGCCAACGCAATCGGCGCAGTGAATGCGCTCCCAAACAAAAATATTATTGTGATCGATATGGGAACTGCAACCACCTTGTGTGCCATTACTAAAACAAAAGATTACTTAGGCGGTACTATTTTACCCGGAATGCGACTGGGAATGGAGTCATTAAAAAATAATGCAGCCAAGTTAATGGAAGTCGATATCGAAATTCCTCAGCATTATATGGGTAGGACTACAAGAGAAAGCATACAGTCCGGGCTTTTTTTTGGACAACTGGGTGCTTTAAGAGAAGTCATAGCTGGCTACAAAAAAGAAGTTTTTGCGGAAGATAATGTGACTATTGTGGGTACGGGTGGTTTTTCACAACTCTTTAAAGATCAGGCTTTGTTCGATATGATAGTGCCGGATTTGGTATTAAATGGCTTATATAAAGCTTACGAAATCAAACAATCATTAAGGGAATAATATGGATTCTTATTTAACTTCACAAGATTATAGTGAATTACACATCTTTCAAGACAAAAAAATCGATTTTTTTGCCGCAATTTGTCTACACACGAAGGGTAGAGGACCTGCTATTGGGGGTTGTCGATTCATCAATTACACTTCAAAAGATGATGCGATTCAAGATGCCATTCGACTTTCGAATGCAATGAGTTATAAATCCGCGATTAGCGAGTTAGCGCATGACGGTGGAAAAGCAGTGATTATGCTTCCAAAGCATGAGTACGATAGAGCTTTGTTTCTAAAAAAATTTGCTGAATGTGTTAATTCTTTAAGCGGAAAATATATTACTACCGTGGATAGTGGGACTACCCAGGAAGATATGACCATTATAAAAAACCATACTCCTTATGTTATCGGTTATCTGACTGGAACGGATGCAGATAGTAATCCTTCAGATTCCACTGCTTTGGGTGTTTATACAGGTATAAAAGCAGCAGTTAAACTAAAGTATGAAAAAAGCTCATTACAAGGTTTGCATATTGCTATACAAGGGGTAGGAAGTGTAGGTTATCGCTTGGCTAAATTATTGCATGCAGATGGAGTTTTGTTAACTGTGACGGATACTGATATTGAACATGCTAAACGTGTTGCAGTTGAGCTTCACGCTAATTTCGTTGAGCCCGACAATATTTACAGCGTCGCCTGTGATGTTTTTTCACCTTGCGCTTTAGGCCGGATTATTAATCAAAATACTATTTCACAATTTAAAGCTAAAATTATCGCTGGCGCTGCAAATGATCAACTCGCCACTGAAGATATGTCAGATGTATTATATAACATGGGTATACTTTACCTTCCTGATTATTTATTAAATGCTGGCGGCTTGATTCATTTAGCGATGCAAATGCAAGATAAAAACGCTTCCTTTATTGAAAATGAAGTAAAAAAAATCGGTGATAGAATTTATCGCATGACTGCTACAGCTAAAGAATTCGGGATATCTTTATTTCAAGTGGTGCAGGAAGCGGCGAGAAAAATTCCTTATAATGCTTTTTGATTGGGGCTTGCTTAATGTTAGTTACTCATGTTACGCACTGCCTCGTCATCCCGCGCTAGAAGCATGCGCGGGATGACGAGGCAGTGCGTAACGTGCGTAGTTAACCTTCACCTTCCATCGCCAAGCGGTTGTTATTCATCGGTTTTTCTTCTATTGCAACACGCGATTGACAATAAGTTTCTTTTAAGAAAAACGTTAAGAAAATCGCAATCATTAATCCTACGGGTACTACGCTTAAAGCATAGGTATAATCGGCTGGAGTGTATTGTGGAATTCCATTTAGGTAAACAATATCTACCGCATGATTGTCTAATAATTTTCCAACGACGGGTTGAAAAATTAAACCACCTAACATAATTAAGGTGTTTGTGACAGCCACTGCAGTTCCTGAAAATTTTAAAGGTGAGTTTTCTTTACCTAAAGCAAAGCATAAAGGATGAGCACCGCAGAAAATACCTACAAAAAAGAAAATAACATAGAGTGAGCTTAAGGAAAGTCCGGGGACGTAAAATATAATAGATAATAGAATAGCTGACATAACGGCCGAGATCATAAGCAGAGGTCGTCTACGCTTAATTTTGTCCGATAAAGCACCTATAGAGGGGCCTGAAATAATCCAACCTACAAATACCCAGCTCACAGCTGAAGCAGCATCTTCTGCAGAGAGATGATACACGGATTTAAGATAAGGAATACCCCATAAGTCTAAAAATACTGAGGCGGGTAAATAAAATAAACAACCGATTAGACCAATTAACCACATTTGCGGATTGGTTAACACATTACGTAATGCGTTAAGCAACTCTTTTATGCTCATTGGACTATGTTTACTGATAGATAATTGATGTGGAAGTTGAATTTTTGGTTTGTTACGCATAAAGAGCAATATAGTTAAGCTAAGACCTATACCAATGATAAATGCGGTTTGTAAAGCTTGTTTATATCCGACTGATTCAACAAATTTCGTTAAAATTTTGTCAGAAAAAATAGCAGATAGCATACCAAAAGCAGTCGTGAGGCCAGCGATAGTAGCAAAACGATTAGGTGCTAGCCAAATAGACGCTAGTTTTAAAACACCTATATAAGCAAATGCTGTACCAAGACCGATAAAGAGACGTCCCACACACGCCATTTGATAAGTATCTGCAGAAATAAAGGTTCCTACACCGAGAACTACGACGAGAACGGCAAAAAATTGTACTATGCGCGCACCAAATCGGTCATATATCATACCCACAGGAATTTGCATGGGTGTGTATGCATAATAATAAAATGCAGCCAGCGTGCCAAACTGATAAGCGTTGATATGTAAACCTTGCATTAAATCATTTTGCATGACGCTAGGGGATACACGAAGAAAATAGTTATAACAATAAAATAACATACCCAAGGTGCATATAAACCAAGGCTGTATAATTAACTTAAAAAATTGATTTTTGTTACTGACAGCGATTGCCATATTTATTATTTCCTGTTACGTCTCGAATTGCTAATATTATAAAGAACAAACACGGTTTTTAATGTGGGTCGCATTTATAGCAGGAAATTAGACTAAGATCAATCAATAATGCATACTATAATCTATTGAATCCTGAGGAGAGACTAATGAAAACATTTATATTTACTATAGCAGTTATGACTGGCTTATTAGCATCATCCTGTGTGCTTGCAGATCCTTATAATACTGATAATGGTTATAGCAATGGTTTAGAGCAAGGCCCCACGGAAAACCAAGATATCAGTAATAGCGCGCAATCCGACAATAAAAATGCTTTAGATATCGCTGCTAGCAGGGATGGTGAAACCATGGGCGAAGAAGATTAGTCCAATAATTAAACATATGACAATGACACCTATAGATTTTTATAATAGCTATCTTAATAAAGGCTTGATCCAATCCGATGCGGAACAGCTTAAAGTTTTGCATCGCCTACAAAAAATCTATGAGGAATTAAAAATAGAACATAAAAAACGTTTTGGATGGTGTCGTTTTTTGCATAAAAATCATTCGATAAAAGGTTTGTATGTCTGGGGTGGGGTAGGGATAGGCAAAACATTCATGATGGATTGTTTTTATGATGCTTTACCTTTTAAACAAAAAATGCGTATGCATTTTCATATGTTTATGCAACGAATCCATGATGAGCTCAAAAAACATCAAGGCGAGATGGATCCATTACAAGTCATTGCATCTGAAATTGCAAATCAAACTTTGGTGATTTGTTTTGATGAATTCTATGTATCTGATATTGCCGATGCCATGTTGCTTGGTCGTTTATTTAAAGCTTTATTTTCAAAAGGTGTCTGTTTGGTTGCCACATCTAATATAGCACCTGATGACTTATATAAAGACGGATTGCAACGATTACAATTTTTACCAGCCATTGCTCTGATCAAAGCAAACACAGAGACGATGCATATTACAAGTCAGATGGATTATAGATTACGTCACTTAAAAGAAGCTGGAGTATTTTATTCACCTTTAGGTCCTACAACCGCTGAAAAAATGCAAAAAGCCTTTGATCTTTTAACATTAAACTACAAAGTTGAAACTTCACCGATAACCATTAATGGAAGATTAGTTAAAATAAAAAAACAAGCTCATGATGTGATCTGGTTTGATTTTAAAGATATATGCAGTATTCCACGTAGCCAGCATGATTATCTTGAAATTGCAAATTTATATAAAACAGTTTTAGTAAGTGATATTCCTGTCATCCCTGAAAATGAAAGTGATACCATTCGTTTATTCGTAAACTTGATTGATGTATTGTATGATGCAAGAGTTAAACTTGTCATCTCCGCTGCAGAATCAGTGCCTCTGCTTTACTCTCGGGGGCATATGATCTTAGAATATGCGCGTACACACTCAAGATTGGTAGAAATGCAATCTCAGGAGTATTTTTTTGGGGATTTAAGTTAGTGCTGGTGTCAGGCGGGAATCCATCTGAATGGGTTCCCGCCTGCGCGGGAATGACATTAAGTTTTATGATAATGCTCCGCAATGACTTGAGCAACACAACAAGTGAGTTTTTTTGCCGCTGGTATATGTAAAAATTCATTCGGCCCATGAGCATTGGATTCTGGGCCCAATAATCCTGTAATCATAAATTGCGCGTCGGGATATTTCTTCCCTAACATACCCATAAATGGAATAGAACAACCTTCACCCATATACATCGCATTTTTACCAAAAAAGTTTTCAGATGCATGTTGTGCTGCTTTATGTAACCATTCTTCTTCGATAGGAGCATTCCATCCAGTTCCCGATTCTGCTATATCAAAACGCACACTCGCATCAAACGGAGGATTTTTTTCTAAACATTCTTTGAGTTTAGATGCTCCTATTTTTGCATCACAAGTGGGTGGTAATCGCATTGAAAGTTTCACACTTATCAAAGGCAATGTAACATTTCCCGCATCTTGTGTTGCGGGTAGCCCATCCATGCCTATGACGGATAATGCGGGACGCCAGGTACGATTAATAAGTTGTTCTTTAGGAGTGATGGATAATGCCTTAATATTTTTATATCTTGGAAAAGTTAAAAAAAGTTGTTCACCAAGAACTTCGGCTGTTTCATGGAGTTGTTTTAATCGCGTTTCAGGAATTTCAACATGAAAATCAGATAGAATAATATGACCCGTATCTGCATCTTCAATACGATCAAGTAATTGTCTTAATATAAGAAAGCAGGAGGGGATAATACCGCTTGCTAATCCTGAATGAACGCCTTCTTTTAATACATCAATATGTAAATTCCCACTGAATAATCCTCGCAAAGATGTGGTCATCCATAATTGATCGTAATTACCACACCCTGAATCTAAGCAAATAATAAGATTGGGATTTCCAATGCGTTTTTCTAACGTTTGCATATAATAAGGCAAATCAGGGCTACCGCTTTCTTCAGAGGCTTCAATTAAAATGACACAATGCGCATGAGGAATTTGTTGATCATGCAAAGCTTTTATTGCTGTTAAAGAAGCAAAAATAGCATAACCATCATCAGCTCCCCCTCTACCATATAATTTATTATTTTTAATAACAGGCTTCCATGGACCTAAATCAGCCTCCCAACCTGTCATTTCGGGTTGTTTATCAAGATGTCCGTATAACAAAATAGTGTCATTGCTATTGCCAGGAATTTCTATAAATATGACAGGAGTGCGACCTTCATGTCGAATCACTTCCATTGTCATATTTTCGATAGCGTTTTGTTGACACCATTCAGTAATAAGTTTAACTGCTTGATCCATATAACCATGAGATTGCCATTCAGGATCAAATAAAGGTGACTTATTAGGTATGCGAATATAGTCCATTAAACAAGGAAGAATAGAGTTGTCCCACATCTCTGATATAAAAAACTCGCATTTTGATATTTGCATAGACATCCTTTTTGTTTAGTTAGCGTATTGTAGCGGTCGTATCCGAAAAAAGGTACGAATTTTAAGAAAAGCTACAGCTATGATAAACTTATGAATCCTAATAGTTGATTAGAGGTTTTATGCTCGATCGTAAAGCAGTGTATTTTGTAGGTTATGCATCAGGTATAGCAGGTTCAGATTCAGGAAGTGGCGATGGTCCAGCAGTGTTGAAAAATTCCTCAATATTAGCAAAGCTCAATAAAAAAGGTTTAGCATATCACTGGGAAGGACTCATAAAATCAACAAATCAAAGCGCTTCAATATTAGATAAAATAACGGAGCAATGCACAAAACTTGCTCAGTCGGTTGAAGGTTTATGTCGTCAACATAAGTTTTTTATGGTTTTTGGTGGTGATCATTCTTGTGCTATAGGTACTTGGAGTGGAGCGCGTAGCGCTTTGGATGCGGAAGACGAATTAGGTCTTATTTGGATAGATGCTCATATGGATAGCCATACCCCAGAAACCACTCCTACCGGAAATATACACGGCATGCCTCTTGCAAGTTTATTAGGCTATGGCGATGCTAAATTGACCCATATTATGAAAGCCTATCCAACATTAAAACCGGAAAATATTTGTTTAATCGGGGTTCGAAGTTATGAGGATGGTGAAGCTGAACTCTTAAAAAAATTAAATGTACGCATTTTTTTCATGGATGAGGTTAAAGAGCGTGGTATGGAAGTTGTAATGAAAGAAGCGCTTTCAATCGTAAAAAAGCATACCTCCCATTTCGGTGTAACACTTGATATCGATGCGATTGATCCAGCTGATGCGCCTGCTACAGGTGTAGTAGAATCAAATGGAATTCCTGGCAAAGATATTTATAAAGCCGTAAAAATGTTAGCTCATGAGGATCGTTTAATAGGTTTTGAAATTGCAGAATTTGATCCTCATAAAGATAAAAATCATATGACTGAAAAATTAATATCCAACTTGATAACATTGGTAACACTGGGAGAAACTTATGATTAATTTGCATGTTTCTATTGCCAATCAAGAGCTAACAGTGATAGATAATAATGAACTCATCAAAAATTATCGTATATCCACTGCAAAAAATGGTGCGGGCGAATTGGCAAATAGTGAAAAAACACCTCGTGGAATGCATATAATCCGCGCTAAAATTGGAAAAGATTGTGCCATTAATACGGTATTTGTAGGCCGTAGATCCACAGGTGAAATTTACACGCCTGAATTAAAAAATAATTATCCCGATCGTGATTGGATTTTGACACGAATTTTATGGCTAAGCGGATTAGAAATAGGAAAAAATCGTTTGGGGAATAACGATACCATGCGACGGTATATTTATATTCATGGAACGCCTGAAGAGGTTGATATGGGTGCTCCAGGTTCCAAAGGATGTATCCGTATGAAAAACAAAGATCTTATCGAGCTATTCGACATGATTGAATGTTATACAAAAGTACATATTGAGTAAATTGTCATTCCCACGCAGGCGGGAATCCATCTGAATGGGTTCCCGCCTGCGCGGGAATGACACCAGGCGCCTGCGCGGGAATGACACCGAGGGCCATAAGCTTTCGGGAATCGCTGAATAATCAATAGATTATACGACAAAATTGTTGAACATCTGAGGTTTTTTTGTGCTATTCTAAAAGAAAGGTTTGAGATATCGAGGACTAGCCTATGTCCGACAAAATACATGAGATATTAAATGCTTGGTTTGGCGATTTAGGTCGAGCTGATCTCCCTTCGAGTGATCGTACGAGTCTTTGGTTTGGAGATAATGAAAAATTAAAAGGCGACATGGTTAAGCAATTTTATAATGAATACCAAGCTGCTACATCAGGTGAGCTTATTGAATGGGCAAGCACACCACGCGGTCGATTAGCATTGATTATTCTTCTTGATCAATTTTCCAGGTGGACTTATCGCAACACACCGTCCGCATTTAATTTTGATAAAATGGCGCAACAATTATGTGTTGAAGGATTACGTACTAATATGGATCAATCATTAACATTAATTGAACGTGTATTTTTTTATATGCCCTTAGTTCATGCTGAGGATACGGTAATACAAGATAAGTCTATACAATTATTTCAAAGTTTAGTTTCGTTATCGATGACAGAAACCACTCAAGTTTATCAATTATTTCTTGCATATGCCTATGCGCATTTCAGAGTAATTAAGGAATTTGGACGTTTTCCGCAACGTAATGTTATCTTAGGTAGAGAATCCACATCTGAGGAAATTGCTTTTCTAAAAAGCGCATAAGGAAGTTCATGTCGTCACATTTTCTTTCCAAATTATTCGAACCAACCTCCATTGCTGTGATTGGTGCAAGCAATCGCACAAACTCAGTAGGTATGAAGGTTTTTAAAAATTTATTAACAAGCGGATTTGTAGGACCTGTTTATGCGGTAAATCCAAAGCATAAAAAAGTACAAGACCAACCTTGCTTTTCAACGATAAGTGATATTGATGATAATATTGATCTTGTCATTATAGCAACCCCTGCAAATATTATTCCAAAAATTATCACTGAATGCGGAAATAAAGGCGTGCATTGCGTCATTATTTTATCGTCTGGATTTAGCGAAAGCGGCGTTACAGGTAAAGTATTAGAGCGTCATATCTTAAATATTGCCAATGGTTATCATATGCATTTGGTGGGGCCAAATTGTCTTGGTATCATGCGTCCAAGTATACAAATGAATGCAACTTTCGATAATACTTTTGCAAATCCAGGACATCTTGCATTTATATCACAATCAGGCGCATTAACCTCAAGCATACTTGATTGGGCTCACGATAAAAAAATTGGTTTTTCAACCATCGTATCATTAGGTAATAGTGTCGATGTCGATTTTGCAGATGTTTTAGATTATTTAGCTGTTGATCCTAAAACAGAAAGTATTCTTATGTATATTGAAGGTATTCATGATTCGCGTAAATTTATGAGCGCATTACGCGCAACTGCTCGTATGAAACCCGTTATTGCTATTAAAGCGGGTAGACATCCTCTAGGTACCCGTGCAGCTATGTCACATACAGGCGCATTAATCGGTGATGATGATGTATTTGATATTGCTTTAAGACGTGCAGGTGCAGTGAGAGTCATGACGATTGAAGAGCTATTTTTAGCAGCTGAAATGTTAAGTAGTCATCACAGAGTCAATGGGAATAAACTTTTAATAATTACTAATGGCGGCGGAGCAGGCGTGATGGCTGCAGATCGCGCAGCAGATTTAAATATACAATTACCCGTATTAACAGAGTCAAGTATAAGTGAACTCGATACCGTTTTGCCCAAGCAATGGTCACGTCAAAATCCTATCGATATTATTGGAGATGCTACACCTGAACGATATCAACGTGTATTAGAAGTCTGTGCTAAAGATGAAAATATCGATGGCATTTTAACTATGTTAGTACCTGTTGCTATGTCTAATCCTTTAAAAGTCGCAGAAACTGTTGTGGAAAATGCCAGTAAATTTAAACAAACACTATTAGCTTGTTGGATGGGTGAAAAACATGTTAAATCGTCATGGCAAAAATTTGCAAATCATCAAATTCCCTATTTCGATACGCCAGAAAAAGCCGTTCAAGCGTTTTCCTATTTAGCGGATTACCATTTAAACCAACAATTATTATTACAAGTTCCAGAACCTTTATCGCCTCAAGCTAAGCCTGATATTACTTTTGCTCGTTTTATTATTGATAAAGCGTTAAAAGAAAAACGTAGTGTTTTAACAGGCGTAGAATCAAAAGCTATTTTGAATGCATTTTGTATTCCGACTACACAAACCATAGTCGCTAAAACTAAAGAAGAAGCCATATCAGCAGCACAATCACTGGGCTTTCCCATAGCCATGAAAATTCATTCGCCTCAAATCAGTCATAAACAAGATGTGGGTGGAGTGATATTAAATTTAAGCAATGTTGAAGCAGTGTCGAATGCTTTTGATAAATTAATTTCTAATGCCAAACAAGCGATGCCTGATGCGACGATTATAGGTGTTACGGTAGAACCTATGTTTCAAAATCCTAATGATAGGGAATTACTGATTGGGGTGATACGCGATATGGTATTTGGACCCGTGATTAGCTTTGGTGCGGGCGGTACCTTGGTTGAAATTATGAAAGATAGGACACTTGCCTTACCGCCTTTGAATGCATTTATTGCTAAGCAACTGATAGAACAAACACGTATTGCTAAATTATTAGGAAAATTTCGCAATATGCCGGCTGTAAATTTAGATTTAATCGTTAAAATATTATTACGTGTTTCTGAAATGGTGTGTGAAATTCCTGAAATAGAAGAAATGGATATTAATCCACTCATTATTAACGATCAGAAAGCTGCTGTTGTGGATGCTAGAATAATTATTCATCCGCATGAAAAGACTGCTAAACATTACGCTCATATGGCCATACATCCCTATCCTGAACATTTGATTTCTTCATACAATCTGGATAATCAATCAACCATTATGATTCGTCCCATCCGTCCAGAAGACGCATTAATGATTCAAGCTTTTGTTCGTAATCTTTCATCGCAATCAAAATATTTTCGTTTTATGCAACATATACGTGAGTTAAATCCAGAAACTTTAGTTCGGTTAACTCAAATTGATTACGATAGAGAAATGACTTTTGCCGCAACCTTTATCGATAATGATATTGAAAAATGTGCGGGCGTAGCCCATTACATCACAAATCCAGATCGAGAAAGTTGTGAATTTGCAATTGCTGTTGCCGATGATTGGCAGAATAAAGGTATAGGATCAAAATTAATGAAATCATTATGCAATGAAGCAAAAACGCAGGGTTTAAGTTCGATCAAAGGTGTTGTACTAGCAACTAATACAGCAATGCTTGAAATGACACATCATTTAGGTTTTGAAACAATGCGTAGTGAAGATCCTACTATTACTTTAATAGTAAAATATTTATAGTATAATGGTTTGACTAAGGTTCGTGGTTATTCTAGACTTCACTGTGCTCAATAATTAATTATAAAAAGGATTTTTATATGCATGCTAGAAACTTGTTAATGGCAATTAAAAGTAATCATATTAATGCTGTTCTTAAGTTAATGAACCATGTAAATCTTGAAGAAGAAATTGACGATAAACTTACACCTATACAAATTGCTGCAAAACTTTGTCATTGGGACTGTGTTGAAGTCATTGCAAAAAATAAAAAAGCGGATGCTAATGATCGCTATAGATATGGATGCGCACTATTAGATGCGGTCTCAAATGACAAAATTGATACCGTTAAAGTTTTGTTAGAAGCTGGAGCATCGAAAAATTGGACTTATCAGGAAAGTGGTGATGGATCATTACATATTGCAATTCGAAATCGTAATAAATATATGATTGCGCTGTTGTTATCATTTGATTTTGATTTAACAAAGAAGAATAACGAAGGCCAAACTCCTCCTCAATTAGCAGATGAATTAACCTATATTAAGTATCCCATAGAATCTGAGCATTATAAAAAATACAGAGAACATTCTGATATTTTAAATGAAGGCTGGCGAATATACTATGATAGAGAAATCGCAAAAATTATAAGTATACTAACAATTTTTATACAAGCTATACGACAACCTACTTTAGGATTTTATAAGATACCAGATTCGAATATCGATTTAATATTTTCTTATTTGTCGAATGAATTCACAGATAAAACAGATACTCTAAAAAGAAGAAGAGATTCACTAACAAAAATTTCTATGACCTGTTTTATGAATGAGTATAATACATTTTTTAGCTGGCCTTCATTAGAATCAAAGAACCTTGTTACTAAGTTAGGAGATATGTTAAGTAAAGGACAAACTGAGGATATTCATAAAGAAGCAGATTGCTTTCTAAAAAACAATAACAAAAATTGTTCTAATTCAAGAACGGCAAGTTTACTATACAAATATAAACTCATAAGTCCTGCATATAAAAATCAGGATGAGAAAAAAAATCACAGTCCATCACCTTAAATGGCTTATATTGAATTAAGGAAAAGTCGCCCCCTGTTTTTTTAAAGAAGCAATTATAGCATATTGATCGTTTTATGGTAGGATCATAAATAATCGTATATTATTAGATCATCTTGAGTGGTTTGAAAAAAATGATGATTTTTACGGAAACCTAAATCAAATCATACTATAATTTAGACCTCTTTATGGAAATCATGGCTATGAAAACTGCACTCATCTCTCATCCAGATTGCTTATTGCACAATATGGGACATGGCATACCTGAAATACCTGAACGCATGACGGTTATTGAACAAGCCATTTCATCCTCCGATTTAACGAGTCAGTTGCAGGAATATTTAGCGCCCTTAGCGACACGTGAACAATTAATAAGAGTGCATGATCCAGAATATGTGGATTATATTTTTATGTCATCGCCTAAAGAAGATACGATTCCTTTAGATCCTGATACTTGGATGAATCCCTATACACTTAAAGCAGCGTTACATGCTGCGGGAGCTGCTATTTTAGGTGTTGATTTAGTCATGACGGGTAAATCAAAAGCAGCTTTTGGTAATATACGTCCACCAGGTCATCATGCTGAAAAGTCGACTGCCATGGGATTTTGTATATTTAATAATGTTGCTGTGGGTGTGATGCATGCCATTGAACATTACGGACTAGAACGCGTTGCGATTATTGATTTTGATGCACACCATGGAAATGGAATTGAAAATATTTTTTTAAACAATGAAAAAGTACTTTATTGTTCTTCATTCGAACATCCTTTTTATCCGTTTAGTGGAGCTGATACTGTCAGTGACCATATTTTAAATATACCACTTTCTGCAGGGACTGAAGGAAAAGACGTTCGTCGTAAAATTCAAGATTATTGGTATGCGCGATTAGTAGCATTCAAACCAGAAATATTATTTTTTTCAGCAGGATTTGATGCCTTTTATCAAGATGTGATGTCTGATTTAATGTTTCATATTGAAGATTATGCATCAATTACACGTGATATTATTGAACTCACACGAGATAGCACAAAAAATCGTATCGTTTCTTTATTAGAAGGTGGTTATGCCTTAGATGGTTTAGGTGATTGCGCTGTCGCGCATTTGCGTGAAATAGTACATTCGTAAGTGTCTCATTAAAGGAAACTCGTAATGAATTATATTGTAAATTTAAAAGATGTGAACTCAAATGACATTGAGCTAGTAGGTGGAAAGAATGCATCGATTGGTGAAATGATTCAGAATCTTTCGGCAAAAGGGATTCAGGTTCCCGGAGGTTTTGCAACGACTATTTCAGCATATAAAAGCTTTTTATCACAAAATAACCTGGATAAAAAAATTCAACATCTTGTATCATCATTAAACACTAAAAATCTCGCTAAATTAAATAAAGCAAGCGCACAAATTAGAACTTGGATTTTAAAAGAAAAATTTTCTCCTGAATTTGAAAAAGCTATTGCTAAAGCATTTTCTGATCTTGGTAGTCCTACCGTTGCTGTGAGATCATCTGCTATTGCAGAAGATTTAGTTAATGCTTCATTTGCTGGAGCGCATGAAACTTATTTAAATGTGAAAGGTTTTAAAAATCTTCTTAAAGCGATTAAATTAGTTTTTGCTTCGTATTTCACAAGTCGTGCTATCGCATATCGACATGATCAAGCTTTTGATGATGCAGATTTTGCGTTATCAGCCGGCATTCAACCTATGATTCGTAGTGATAAGGGTGCGAGCGGTGTTATTTTTACGTTAGATACGGAATCGGGCTTTGATAAAGTTGTTTTAATCACAGCTTCCTATGGATTAGGTGAGGCGATTGTCCAAGGCAAAGTAAATCCGGATGAATTTTTTGTATATAAACCAACATTACTTGAAAATAAGTCTGCCATTTTACAACGAAAACTGGGTAGCAAAGCCTTAAAAATGATTTATGGTAGCTCAAAAGATCCTCATGGATATATTAAAGTTGCTCCTGTAAAACCCGCGGATAGATTGAAATATTGCCTTAATGATAACGAGGTACAAAAATTAGCGAAGCAGGCCATACTTATCGAAAAACATTATGGTAAACCCATGGATATTGAATGGGCAAAAGATGGCATCACTGGCGAAATATATATATTACAAGCAAGACCAGAGACAGTGAAACATCAACCGAAATCAAGCGGCCAAGTGTTAGAGCGCTATTCCATACAAAAGAAAGGAAAAATTTTAGCAAAAGGCGAAAGCATAGGACAACGTATCGTAAGTGGTGTTACAAGGGTCATAGCTAATCCCTCCCAGATGAATAGCTTAAAGCCAGGTGAAATTTTAGTAACCGATATGACCGATCCTGACTGGGAACCTATTATGAAACGTGCAGGTGGTATTGTTACCAATCGAGGTGGTCGGACCTGTCATGCGGCTATTATTGCACGTGAGTTGGGGATTCCAGCTGTCGTAGGTTGCGGTGATGCTACAAAAACTATCGCTTCCAATACTAAAGTTACCGTTTCATGCGCTGAAGGTAGACAAGGTTATGTCTATGCGGGTATTGCAAATTATAAAGTTGATAAATCATCCATAAATGATTTACCGTCCATCCCCGTTAAATTATGTTTAAATGTAGGTAATCCAGATATTGCATTTCAATCTCAATTTTTACCTAACGAAGGCGTGGGATTAGCACGCATAGAGTTTATTATCAGTAATTTAATA
>Ga0207073_1017_pt1 | contig 45058 bp, 49 predicted proteins | sample Alteio_BWMinHeat_65_FD_153575 | JGI IMG/M metagenome (GOLD analysis project Ga0207073, IMG submission 153575) | Enriched cells from forest soil in Barre Woods Harvard Forest LTER site, Petersham, Massachusetts, United States -... | ecosystem: Environmental > Terrestrial > Soil > Temperate forest >...
ACCAAGATGTGGGTCCAGGTTAAATCAAACAACCAGTTTTGGTTCAAATCATAACTGCCACCTACTGCAAGTATCGGTCGGACGTGTCCATCACGTTTGGTTACACCACACGCTTTTGATGGATCTGGATTCAATGAGCCGGATGTGGTGTCATACACATATCCAGCGCCTGCTTTGCCAAAGACATCAAAGTAAGTCCCAAGTGAATAATCGCCTTTTACTAAGAAATCAACTACTTTAACTGTTGCATTTGGACTATTACAAGTTTCGACATTCTTACTGTCATATTTAATTTTAGTAAAATAATCCAACCCCAGTTCAAGCCCAACATAGTCATTCATTTTATTACCCATATAAATACGAGTACCAAATTGACTGCTACGCGGTGTCGCTAAGGTCGTGCCGCCACCTTGTTTTTGTGCTTGGACATCGCCACTGCCATTAGTAGCCGGGCCAAGCATGAGGCCCATGTAAAAACCTGGCGCCACAGCATATGCACTTAAAGTTGCAATGGTAGTGGTCATTGCAGTGATCGTAATAATAAGTCGTTTCATCGTGGCTCTCCGGTAATAAAAAATTGTGTCAGGAATTTTGCATCACATGCCATGTACGATACCTCCACAAGCACGATAACAAGTATTGAAAGCAGGTTGACATTGACATGCAGCTCTGCAATTTTTCATTTTTTTGGCAGTACTCGTCTTACAATTTTGTTGGCGCATTCGGCATAATTTTTCACAGTGTTTCTTCGCTGTATAACACTGTGCAATGCATTTTTTAGCGCCCGCATCTTCTGGTGGCACGTATGAATATTCTTTTTTATGGGTTGAATGACAAGCGGTGAGAAAAATCATTGTGATTAAAAAAAAACAGATGCGAAAAACAGTGCCGCTCATAATGCCTACCTTAAAATCGGATAATTGATTTTATCGAAAAGCCCAAACCTCAACAATGTTTTTCTTGACGAATGAATTGTAATTCGTAAATGCATCGTCCTTCATGGATTGCACGCTGCTCAAATTTCGTCACAACCGGACGAAACATTGACCGCTTTGGGGCAAAATCATGGTCAGGGAAACCATTCACAAAAGCGGATTGCTGCATCACCTGAACCATCTCTTTCGCATAATCTTGCCAATCGGTTGCAAGATGCAAACTGCCATTGGTTTTAATTTTGGCGAACAATATCTCAATTAATGATGATTGTACTAAGCGGCGTTCATGATGTTTACGTTTTGGCCATGGATCAGGAAAAAATAGCTGCGCACCCTGCAAACTGGCATCTTTAATACAATGCTGTAACACATCAATGGCATCAGCATGATAGATGCGTATATTAGTGACTTGCTGCAAGGACATAGCAAGCAGCAACGCACCAATGCCGGGTTTATGCGTTTCAATCCCGATAAAATCGGCTTCTGGATGTGTTTTGGCCAACTGCAGCAATGATTGTCCATTGCCAAAGCCGATTTCTAGATAGCAAGGTGCGGTACGCCCAAAGGTATCAGTGTGTTGCAACATGCCACCTAATAGTGATAACCCAAAACGCGGCCATTGCGTGTCATAAGCCTCAAGTTGTGCAGATGTCATGCGGCTATCACGCCGCACAAAGCTGCGGATGCGATGGGTATTATTTGGTAAATATTGCATGTTTTTCTCTAGAATTGATTTTTAATTTCTTTTAACCACTCACAATAATGCTGATAACGTGAGGCATTCACTCTACCGTCATCCACAGCAAAACGCAACGCACAATCCGGTTCAGATAAATGCTTGCAATCACGAAACCGACAATGATGATACGGTTGCATTTCTTTGAATCCTTGCAATAATTCCGCAGGCTGCAAAGACCACAATTGAAAATCACGCACACCCGGTGAATCAATCAATTCACCGGAAGAATACAAATGATACAAACGTGTTGCAGTAGTCGTGTGTTTCCCTATGCCTTTTTGACTCACGGTACCAATTTGAATATCAACATCGTGGGTTAATTGTTTAATAATGGATGATTTACCCACACCGGATGGGCCCACTAATACTGCTCGTTTATTCGACAATAGTGCAGACAACGGTTGCAACCCATGTTGCAACACACAACTGATAAAAAGAACAGCACAACCAATGGTTTCATAATAAGCTAACGCTTGCTGTAGAGCCTGTTGTTGAGTTGGGTTGAGTAAATCACATTTATTAATGAGTAAAACAGGCGTGATACCTAATAATTCAGCTGCAATCGTGTAACGATCAACCAAAGCTATTGATAAAATTGGCGGCGGATTCATGACGATCAACAATAAATCAATGTTGGCAGCCAATAGTTTCTTTTGGCCGTGCTTATCGCCGCGCTGCAAAATATTACGCCTTGCTGCAATCTCTAGTACCACCCCTTTTTCTTGTTCAAGGCGACACTTTACAATATCGCCCACTAAAGGAGGGGACTGATTACGGCGCAAATGACAGGTAATATGCTCGCCTGCTTCAGTTTCAACAATAATGCTCTGCCCAAAATGCGTGATGACTAAGCCTTTGACAGTGCTGGCATTCTTTTGGTGTAAATCTTGCATAGTTCCGTAAGTATCGTTATCTTTCATAGTGAGTCTAGCAAAGGTACATCATACATGAAATTTTATTTAGTGGGTGGTGCAGTACGGGATGAGCTACTGGGCGTGCCAGTCAAAGAACGTGATTGGGTCGTCGTAGGCGCATCGCCTCAAGCAATGAAAAAGCTTGGTTTTCAACTAGTTGGCAAAGAATTCCCCGTTTTTCTACACCCTACCACTCGTGAAGAATACGCACTCGCCCGCACCGAAAAAAAAACCGACCCAGGCTATAAAGGCTTTCAAGTGGATGCATCACCCGATGTGTCGTTAAATGAAGATCTCATCAGACGCGATTTAACCATCAATGCCATGGCACGTGATGAAGCAGGTCATTTGATCGATCCTTATGGCGGCAAACAAGACCTTGAACAGAAAGTGCTAAGACACGTCTCCCCTGCCTTTAAAGAAGATCCAGTGCGTATTTTGCGTATTGCCCGCTTTCTTGCACGTTATCAATCATTAGGGTTTCATATTGATCCTGCCACCTTAAAACTCATGAAAGACATGGTGCATGAGGGTGAAGTGGATGCGTTAGTCGCAGAACGCGTGTTTAAAGAGTTAGACCGCGCTTTAATGGAACCGAATCCCGAAGCATTTTTTCTGACGCTTGCAGAATGCGATGCGCTTCCTATCTTGTTTCCTGGCCTGAAACCAGATGGCAAATTGATTGCAGCATTAAAATCAGCGAGCAAATTATCAGTCAAACCTGTGGTTCGTTTCGCTGCATTATTGTACGATTATCCAGAATGCGCAACAAAGCAGTTATCAACCATTCGCGAATTGTGTCAGCGTTATCGCACACCGGCTTATTATCAAGAGTTGGCGGAACTGGTAAAAAAGCATCATACAACAATCACAACTCAGGTATTAGCCAATGCAGATGAATTACTGAACTTATTTTATGCTCTTGATATTTTCAGACGCAAAGAACGATTTGATGACTTTGTGTTAGTAATGCAAGCCATTAATGTCATCACGCCTAAGCAAGCTCAAGAATTTAATAGTGCTGCAGAAATTGCGCGCGCTGCAGACATTAAACCCATTTTAAAAAAAGGCTTAGACGGAAAAGAATTAGGTCATGAGATTAGGAAATTGCGATTAGAACAACTTGAAAAAGAATTTGCTATCAAAAAATCTGAGAAATAAAACCTAGATAACGACACACCTACAATATATACTGCACACGATTATTTTATGGAGCGTAAATAAACATGAGCAGTACAAGAAACATAGTCGCCACACTAAGAAGTGGCTTAATCGGTGCGGGCGTTGGTTATTTAGGTGCATCATTATTGGCAGCCGTGAGTCTCATTAATCCTGCTTTAATTCCCAGTATTGCTCTTGCAAATGCAATCGGTAATGCTGGATTAACTCTGATTGCAGGCAATACGGTTGAAACATTAGGCACAATTGGTGAAGTAACAACAGGAACCATTGCAGGAATACCCACCAATACCTTAGATAAAATGCAGCGAACTAAATCCATTTTTTCTTCTGCTATCATACCGACAGCAAGTTTAACGGCGCGAGAAGTAACGGGAAGCGCTTTGGGTGTGGCGCTGTTATTATTTGCCAGCCAATTCTCTTCATCCTCAGCAAATTTAACGCCACCACTTTGGCCAACAGTAGGCGCTACAGCAATCGGCACGACCACTGCCGGACTTACCCTGCATTTGACAGTAAGATTAATTGTTGCATTGGGTCTTAATTTCGGCCTTCCTGCATTACATAATGCAGCGGCTGTGCTTGGCATGGAGGCATTTACTCAAATCAATGAGGGTGGGGGGTATAAGCCGTAGGTTGATGTGGAACTGAGGTATCCCCACGAATTTTACCCAAAAACCCTAAGGAAATAGTAGGGTGGATTAGGGGCGTTTTTTGCACCGTAATCCACAAACATTAAAAAATATCATTATTATCTTTGGTGGATTACGGCAAAAAGCGCCTAATCCACCCTACTATTTCTGACAGGTCGGCATGAATTTTACCCAACAGTCCTATTTCAACAGCTCTTGTTGAGATAAGTTAAAATAATTGACTTTTATTTATAGTTAACATATTATCCATTCTTTCATCGTTAAATCAATAAAAGCACATAAAACACACACAGAGAACACCAACATGCATCGCATCAAACATCCAGAAACCTTATCACAGCCTACACGCGAAGTACTTGAAGCAATTTTCAAAGCAATTACTAACAATGACAAAACAGAAGTCAGCACTCAACTAGTGAAACTTAGGACATACCACCCTCATTTAGGATCTGAAGAAAATGATATTCCCAATGCACTCATCGCATCAGCAATAGACTATAAAGCAATCGATGTCATCGCGTTTTTTATTGAGGAAGGCCTATTTGACTTTAATCATTACCAACAATACGTTCAAGATTACAAAAAACAAAATGAGATTATCTTTGATATTGTTCTTGGCATGTCTTTTGGTTTTGAAAACGCAACACGTGCCACACATGACACTGTCGCCCCAATGACTGAAATAATTGATAGATTATGGGACACACATTATCTAACCAGTCAGTTTAGCCTACAGCTTTTTATGTTGCTTATAACATTAATGGCCAACGATGCAGAACAAACTAGCACATTTCTTCAAATAGAAGCACTCGATTGTCTCACAACAATGTTCAATGATAGCCGCATATGCATGAAACATGAAGATCAAGTGACATTTATGAATTTTTATGTGAATAAAATTCATGACAAACTTACAAAACTTACACTTGATGAACTTAACAATCGGCATACACGCGATCAGTTACCTAATGTTATTCTGAATGAAATTGGTACTCTTAAAGAAAGGCTCTTCGAAATGCTGTGCAGTGAAAGGTTAAAAATGTTTCAGCTATGTCATAAACTGAATCAATTTTACGATTTAATTTGTCATGACGATAGGATAAGCACTAAAATCAAAGATCGTCTTGCATTGAAAAAACAACACGAAATGATTGGTAAAACATGTCATGAGTTATTGGGTGAAGTGGATTATCTCCTCTCACACTTTGTGAACATGGTCATTAAACACATCTATCTTAGAGAAGCCAATACACGTTTTGGTTTTCTGACTCAGCCAGAATGCGAGTTCACAAACAATCTCTGTTCATATTATTTTAAACTTCCCAAAACAACTCCAGCCACAGACATTATTACTTATATATTTGATGAACTAGTTAAAGCTTACAATAAGTTCGACATTAAGGATGTACTATCCTTGTTTAGTAATAGCGGTATAGGCGACATAAATGGCACTCTACAATCTCCTCACATCATACATTGGACATACCAGCTAACAGAGCAATATCGTTATTTTGTAGAGTGTACTCGCGAGCAGAAGAAGGAAGATAAGCAAGAGAACAACATGAAATTTTCGCAGTAAAAACGAAAGGCGGGGTCAAACCTCACCCCGCCATTTTATCTTATTGAATACCTTAAGATATTTTATCTTGTTTCCCACTTCTATCTCTTCCCACTTGTGCTATAATAACATAAAGAAACTAAAGGCACATAAACATGACAGCAAAAGCATCAAAAATAGTCAGGCCAGATGCAAAAGGCCGCATCACACTTGGCAATATGGCACGAGGCGTCAGCAGCTATCTTCTGACGACGGATAAGCATCACCGTATTATTCTTGAACCGCGCGTTGAAATTCCAGCCAACGAAAAATGGTTATACAATAACAAAACAGCACTCAATCAAGTGAAGCGTGGACTAAAACAATCTGCGCAGGGAGAACTCAAAAATAAAGGTAATTTTGCTAAATTCACTGACGAAGAAGATACGGATTAATGTCGTTTAAATTATTATTTACACATCAAGCAAGTGAAGATTTTGATGCGCTTGAAAAAAATCCAAGCTTAAAAAAACGTTTTAAAGCGGTCAGAAAAACACTTGGTTTTTTAGAAGCCAACCCAAAGCATCCTAGCTTAAATACCCACAAATTTCATTCTCTTGAAGGTGAAAATGGTGAGGAAATATTTGAAGCCTATGCTGAAAATAATACGCCTGCCGCTTATCGTATCTTTTGGCACTATGGACCTTCCAAGAAAGAAATCACGATCATCGCAATCACTGCGCATCCTTAATCACTCCTTCACTCCAATCGGCTGCATCCTGTTCACGTGTTTCATCCGTAACCATTTCTCTGTAGGCGAGTTCCAAGTCTTGATGCTTGTGCACGTTCAACCCAATCTCCGCATTTCCCTCGTTGTTTGAGTTTGCTCTCTCGATTGTCGCTCTACGTAATCCTGTATTTGTTTTTTAAGCCCTAAATTCGGAACAAGAAGACATGGTTCGCGTAGCACAGCACTTGTAACAGGATCAGTAATGTCATCTTGAAGCTGCTCACATTTTTGATACCACATTCTGATCGCAGATTCTTCGTAAGAATTGCCTGTTTCATTAATCACAGGATTAACCATAAGCTCTTGGGTAATGGGACAGAAAAATTCATCCGGCACTTTTACATCAGTGGATGATGCGTTATGCACTGTGCTGATGGTACTCGTTGTACTTGTTGCAGCAGATTGATTGAATAATGTTGCCTGATGATTTGAAACGTTCATCCTATCCGACGATTGCTTCGGTAGTTGCGCTATTTGAGTAACGCATTGACGCACATCTCTACTAAGATCACTTATCATGCTCTGATGGCGTTGCATTGCTTGTGATAATCGATCTAACTCTTGCCTCGATTCTTGTCTTGCTTGTGTCACATCATTCCTTAATTGATTCATTGCAGATGAATCAATGGCCCTTGTACGTGACTCATTTCGGGAGCATTTGATGAGATAAACTGCAGCAGCACAAATAATACCCGCCACAAAAACTTCAGGCAAACTCACCGCTAGAGCAGACCCTATCGTTTGCATACCTCCCACAGCATAAGATCCTGCTTTTAAAGCAACAGCGCCAATTGCTTTAAGCAAAAAAAACCCAAGGACAGCTACTAATGAAACAACAGTCATCGCTGATACTGCAATGAATCCACTCTTAAACTTACTCATTGTTATTTTTCCTGTTTAAGTGACACGGCAAACAAATCCCTAAACAACACACCGCCCAATGCAGTGAACATCGGCTGCGTCCAAATTAAACCAATGCCAAATGGGATCATGCTAATAAAAAGAATCATCAACATAAGAATATAGCAAGCAGCAATAGGAATAAAATTACGAAACATCATGACATAACTCTGTTTCAACGCTTGCAAAATAGAAAAGCGGTTATGAACGACTAATGGCACAGTGAAAATGAAAAAAGGAGCGCTCATGATATAAACAATTAGAAATGCGACAAAAACGAGAGCATCATCATTCTTATGTACGTTATGCTCGCCTAAGGCAAAAAAGGCAGCCATTACGATTAACCATCCGAGTGACAACAACATAACTTTTATAAACGTTTGCCCACACTGATTGACTGATGCCATGATGGTTGCTGGCAATCCAAGTGCTCTTCTAACGCCTAACATGGTATAAACTACGACAGTCAACCACATAAAAAGAAAAGAAACAATTAAAAATATTGGCCCTGCTATGACATCCGGTAAAAAAGTACTTAACAGTGTATAGCCAATGAAAAAAAATACAATGACAAAACAAAATGGAGCAATTACATCAATTAAGAAAACCGGTAATTTTAATCCCGAAACAAGTTGCCAACTTTCGGTTAAAGTTGATGATACGTTGATTTTTTTAGCGGTTGAGTGTTCACTATTCATGTTTTTTCTCAAGTTACGTTGTTAAATAAATCAAATTTTGGGCAGGATGTAGGGTGGATTAGGCGCGCTTTTTGCGCCGTAATCCACCGATGATTACCACATTTAGCGCAGCATGGTGGATTACGGCGCAAAAAGCGCGCCTAATCCACCCTACCCAAACTCTTGTGCTCTTGAGGCGGGATGGGAAGTCATTATTTTTTGTTGACTTCCTATCACGCCTCCCCCCATCGTCCTAATAATCCACACTTCTCACCACCGGCCGCTCATCCAAACTCACTTCACCCGCCAACAAATAATCCGCGCCCCACTCACTAAACGAGCCATCATACAAAGCATGATGCTGCACCCCCAACAATTCCAACACATAATTCAATATCGCAGAGGTAATACCTGACCCACACATGCTGACAATCGGATAATTAAAATCAAGACCCGTACCGCGCAATTGTGTTTCAATGCGTTTTAATGGTTTAAATTCACCATTGCTTTCATAGAAACTCATAAATGGGAAGGAATAACTGCCTGGTATATGCCCAAGACGCATGTTAGGTCGTATTTCCTGTCCTCCCGCATAACGCACCGGATGCCTAACATCCACCACCTGCTCACGCCCTTCGCGCTCATTTTGTTTCATCTCATTCAAAGTACGTAAAAACTGTGACTGCCAATTGACAACATACCCTTTAGATAAATTAAATTTCGCTGGCCCCACTTCAACTTTGCCGCCAAAGCGTTTCCAAGCCAGTAATCCGCCATTTAAAATGAATAATTTCTCAGGATCATGACCAAACATACGAAACATCCACCATGCACGGCAGCTACTATGCAAGTCACTTTGATCATAAAAGATGATTTTATCGTCATTACTGATGCCTAATGCTTGTAGCAAGGATGCAATCAACCCAACATCATGAGTGAGCATATGCGGCATAGCGTGAGCTGCATCAAAGTACAGTGACAAGTCAAAAAAACGTGCGCCGACAATATGTCCGGCTTCAAATTCCGTAAGCGCTTGTCGATTAGCATTCGGCAAATGCCAACTCGCATCTAAAATGACAACATTCTTCGGTTGCTTACGTAATTTATCTAACTGTAGTGCATCAATTAAGGCAGTCATTTGTACTACAACCAATAAACCAACACAAACAACAATAACCAAACGACATCGACAAAGTGCCAATACCAAGAGGCGGCTTCAAATGCAAAGTGATGTTCGGGTAAGAAATGGCCTTTTAAGCAACGTATCAAAATAACGGTTAAGATAATGGCACCCACCGTCACGTGCATGGCGTGTAATCCCGTGAGTGTGTAAAAAGTCGTGCCATAAATACCGCTGGCTAACGTCAAGCCCATGTGCGTATAGGCTTCATGATATTCATAAATTTGAAAGCCTTCAAAGGTAAATCCTAAAATGACTGTTAACAATAAACCAATTGCTAAAAGTGGACGATTGTTTTTTTTGAGCGCCCAGTGCGCGATCGTCACCGTCACACCACTCGACAACAAGATTGCGGTATTGAGTGCCGGAATGCCCCATGCCGTCATCACTTCTTTAGGGCCAACAAATTGTGTGGGATTGGGATTTTTAAAAAGTGGCCAAGTTGCTTGAAATTCAGGCCATAAATACATATGGGTTGCAGCGCCCTTGGTGAATAAGAATAAACGCGCCAGTTCCCCTGATGCATCACCTAATTCGCTCAAGCTGAAAATACGAGCGTAAAACAGTGCGCCAAAGAAAATACCAAATAAAGACACTTCAGAAACAATGAACCAAACCATGGCCCATCGATAGGTTCTATCCATTTGCGCACTGTGCAAGCCATTAATGCTTTCTTTAATCACCGCACCAAACCAACCAAACATGGTGATGAGTAAAATTAATACACCAAGCCCCATTAACATCGGACCAAATGGCATGCTGTGATGTATGGTTTGTACAAAACCAAACACCAATAAGAAAATACCAATCGACCCGACTATCGGCCAATGTGATGGCTCAGCCACAAAATAATAATCAACGGGTTGATACTGTTTAATCTTTTGCGCGTTCATAGACTACTTACCCTTTCCCTTGTTAAGAGGTGTTGCATCAAATAGTGTATAAGCCAGTGTAATGATATGGACTTCTTTAGGCAAATCGGGACTGATTTGGAAAGTAAGTGCCATATCTTTTTCTTGGCCTGCTTTTAACAATTGTTGCGTAAAACAAAAACATTCAATTTTATTAAAATGGTTGAGTGATTCAATAGGTGTGAGACTTGGAATCGCTTGCACGGTCATGTCATGACGTGTGGTATTTTTAGCATAAAAATACACCGTATTGCGCTCCCCAGGATGCACCTTAATAGATTTCACTTTGGGATAAAAATCCCAAGGCAGCCCCATGTGTTTATTGGTGGTGAATTGCACGGTCACTTCTCGCGATAAATCAGCAGGTTTTGCAAGTTCGTGACTACTTGCCGCTTTGGCAAGCACATTACCGGATTTAGTCGTATTATTGGTACCAGTGACTTTACACAATAAACCATATAACGGCACCATGGCAAAACAAAAGCCAAACATTAAAATCGCAACGACACCCAAGATGACAAATAGTTTACGATGTGGATTTTGTTGTTCTGCCATAATCGCATCAACCCCCTTCTACATAGCGCTCATGAAATTCATGGGCTAACACAGCTTGTGACGGTGGCGTTGAGAAACTATGGTACGCAGGAGGTGAACCTAAGGTCCATTCTAAACCATGGGCACCTTCCCATACACGGTGAGTAGCTTTGTCACCATAATGTGCCATCGTCCTAATCACATTGTATAAAAAGATGAGCTGTGCAAAACCCAACAAAAAGGCACCAAACGTACAAACCATATTGAATTCAGTATATTGAATGGCATAATCGGCAATACGTCTTGGCATACCGGCCAAGCCCAAAAAATGCATGGGGAAAAATGTCACATTGATGCCAATGACGGTCAACCAAAAATGCCATTTTCCTAAGGTTTCATTGTAATAATGGCCTGTCCACTTTGGCAGCCAATAATAAACTGCAGCAAAAATAGATAACAAGGCACCCGCCACTAACACATAATGGAAGTGTGCCACCACAAAATATGTATCTTGATATTGGTAATCAGCAGGAACAATCGCCAACATTAAACCGGAGAAACCACCAATCGTAAATAAGATCACAAAGGCAATGGCAAATAACATGGGTGTTTCAAAAGACAATGAACCACGCCACATGGTGGCTACCCAGTTAAATACTTTAATTCCTGTTGGCACCGCAATAATCATGGTGGCATACATGAAGTAAAGTTGCGTGCCAACCGCCATCCCTGCAGTAAACATGTGATGCCCCCACACAATGTAGGACAAGAAAGCAATGGCAGCAACGGCGCCGACCATGAAATGATAACCAAATAATTTCTTACGGCTAAACGTGGGCAGTATTTCTGAGACAATACCAAATGCTGGCAAAATCATGATATACACTTCGGGGTGACCAAAGAACCAGAATAAATGTTGATACATCACTGGATCACCACCGCCAGCTGCATTAAAGAAGGTGGTACCAAAATGGCGATCAAATAACACCATGGTCACAACCCCTGCAAGCACTGGCATGGCACCAATCAACAAGAATGCCGTAATAAACCAAGTCCAGACAAAAAGCGGCATTTGCATCCAACCCATACCTGGTGCACGCATATTGGTAATGGTCGCAATGATGTTAATGGCACCCAAAATAGATGAAATACCCATCATGTGAATCGCGACAATCAAATAGTCCGTACTGGGTGGCCCATATGTTGATGACAACGGTGCGTACATGGTCCAACCAAAGTTAGGGCCGCCACCTTGTACAAATAATGAAAAGGTCAATAAGGTAAATGCAAATGGTAATAACCAAAAACTCCAGTTATTTAATCGCGGCAGGGCCATGTCTTGCGCACCCACCATCATTGGCAACATCCAGTTCGCAAGCCCAACAAAAGCAGGCATGATGACGCCAAAAATCATGACCAAACCATGTACCGTTACCAATTCATTATAAAAATTAGGATCAAATAATTGCGCCCCAGGTTGAAATAATTGCGCGCGGATCAATAAGGCTAAACCACCGCCATAAAAGAACATCAGCAAACTCAATAATAAGTAAAGAGTGCCGATGTCTTTATGGTTAGTTGTAAAGAGCCAGCCCTTCACCCACGCCCCAAAACCATTCTTCAGGGAATGATGTAAAGGAGCGTCGTGACCATGGTGCAGACCTTCGTGTGCTGTTTCATGATGTGGATGAGTCATCGTCTCCCTCCTGATTATTTGTTAACACGTTGAGCCTTGATTTCATCCGGCTTGACTAAGGTTTTCGTATCATTGCCCCATGCATTACGTTCGTAAGTAACCACATCAGCAAGATCTTGATCGTTTAATTGATCTTTAAAGGCTTGCATAGCGGTACCTGGCTTGCCATTTAATACTCTGTCGATGTGATCTTTAACAGGGCCTTTCGCAATATTACTGCCTTTTAATGCAGGAAAGGTAGGTGGTAATCCACTGCCATCGGGTTTATGACAAACCGCGCAAGTATTGAGATAAACTTTTTCACCTCGCGTCATGGCATCTTTCAGCGCTGACTCGGGAGAGGCTGCGGGTTGTGGCTCAGCAGGTTTTGCGGCAGGTGCAGCTTGTGGTTGTGTTGTTGCTGCAGGTTGTGCTGCTGCAGGCGTTGCTGGCGGTTGTGCGGCAGCAGCTGCATTCGCTGACGGCTTAATTTGCATCGCATCTTGAATCGCTTTACCTTCTTTCAAGGCTTTCACTTGAATCGGTTGAATCATATCGCCTTTGTTATTGCCAAAGGCATTACGTTCATAGGTTATCACGGCAGCTAATTCCGATTCTGACAATTGGCCTTTAAAGGCTTGCATGGCTGAACCGGCTTTACCATTCAGTACAATTTCAGCATGGTCACCAATGGGCCCTATTGCAATTTTACTGCCTTTCAATGCTGGGAAGGTCGGAGGTTGGCCAAGCCCTGTCACTTGGTGACAAGCCGCGCAAATGCGGTTATAGGTTTCTTCACCTTTCTTCATTAACTCTTGCATGGTCCAAGCACGATTGGTGTCAAGCTCACTTTGTGACGCACCGCCTTTTTGTTTAGCGAGCCAATCTTTATATTCAGCTTCACTCACTGCTTTCACAACAATAGGCATGTAAGCATGCTTCACACCACATAACTCTGCGCATTGGCCACGATATGTACCTGGCTTATCAATGCGGGCCCACGCTTCATTGACGATACCAGGGATGGCATCGCGCTTAATCCCAAGATCAGGAACCCACCAAGAATGATTGACGTCATTGGCAGTGACAATAAAACGGATCTTTTTGTGAATGGGAACGACGACTTCATTATCCACTTCACGCAAGTAATGTATCCCCTTAGGTGCCTTATTCTCTTGTTGATCAAAAGGGGTGGCAAGATTGCTAAAAAATTGCACGCCATCTTCTAGATATTCATAATGCCATTTCCATTGATAGCCGACGACTTTAATATTCAATTCTTCTTGCTCATTATTATTCATAGCAAGAAACACTTTAGTTGCTGGAATGGCTAGTACAATCAAGATAATAGCTGGAAGAATGGTCCATGAAATTTCAAGCCAAGTATGCGAGTGAAAATCAGCCGCCTTAGACCCGCGCGATTTTCGGTGAAATATTATAGAATAAAACATGGCGCCAAAGACACCAATGCCAATCACAACACATAACCAAAATACGATCATGTGTAGATGATAGATATCTTGGCTGACAGGCGTCACACCAGATGTTAAATTAAGCGCCATCTCTGCATGCACTGAACCACTTGCAGCTAGTAAGGCAAACAAGGTAGATTTTACGTTGCGCACGTGATCTCCTTACGTGAACGATTGTTAATAGACGATTGCGCGATTATAACGATACTTTTTTATGAATTAAACCATGGAAACGAAAAAAGATGAAAAATGATGAACAAACCTTAGCTGGGACCCTCGCATCTGATTTACTAAGAGAGCGTCGCATCGATCGTTGGCTAAAAAATATTCGATTTGTGTTATGGTTTGGCTTGATCGCCTTCATCACCTATCAAATCGTACGTACAAATACGACTACTTCTCATTTAGCTGAATCACATGTGGCATTCATTCGTTTAGATGGCATGATTGCATCGGGACGTGAATTTTCAGCAGACACAGTGATACCGGTATTGCAAGATGCTTTTTCCGATAAAAACACGGTTGGCGTATTAATCGATATCAATTCACCTGGCGGCACGCCCGTGCAATCTGCCATTATTCACGACGAAATTTTGCGCTTAAAAGCAAAGTATCATAAAAAAGTTGTGGTGGTCGGTGAAGATTTATTGACATCAGGCGCTTACTTTGTAGCAGTTGCTGCTGACAAAATTTACGTCAATGAAAGCACACTGACAGGCTCTATTGGCGTTGTCATGAAAGGTTTTGGCTTTGTTGATCTGATGAAAAAAATTGGCGTTGAAAGACGCGTCTATGTTTCGGGTAACAACAAAGATAGGCTTGATCCCTTCTTACCACAAAATCCAGATGACACTAAAAAAATCGCAAGCGTCATGGAAGAAGTACATCAACATTTCATTAATGCGGTTATTGTAGGACGCAAAGGCAAATTAAAAGCAGATCCAAAAACCTTATTCACCGGTGATTTTTGGTCAGGAACAACTGCATTAAAATTAGGCTTAGTAGATGGCTTAGGGAGCTGGACATCTGTGATCAGCAAAGAATGGGGCAAAACACCTTATCATGAATATGGCTCTGGGAATGGTTTTTTACGTTTATTGAGTGGACAACTGACCAGTAGCTTTGATCATTTGGTTAATTCGTGATAAGGCACTCATCTTTTCATCTATGGAATTAAAAACATAAACGATTAGGGTCTTGCGTGACCCTAATATCTCATCATGATTATCGTGCATAACAAACCCCTGCAATCAATTTTTAAATATAAAAAAACTAATAATATTCAACCAATTATATACTTATCAATCCAGCTATTGATCTGCCATCCAAATTCATAAAATAGCCTATACTGTATTTGTACCTATAAAAAAGCCAATAACACAGAACAACATAAACGAGGAAATCATCATGAGCGGTCCAAGAAATACTCAGAGTTGGATTGTCGATCCTGCAATACGCCTTGGGTTTCAATCAAATATAGATGGTATTTGTTATGCCAAGGCACACGTTGCTAAGTATCTCATCAGGAAAGGACGAATCAATGAGTTAAAAAATTACATAAAAATAATTGAGGAGCTTGGCAGTCAGCCCCTTACCACTGACAATAGTATTCCAGATGACAAGCGTTATGTACTGAATCAAATTATCAATGATCTTAAAGGTAAACGATTCAAAATTGGCTTTGCTAGTCGTGACATAGAGAAAGACCAAATAGAAATCAAGGATACACATACGGGCGCCACACAATCTATTTCAATAATTCCACCGTTAAAACATATAAACAATAATAAAGAACTCAAGATATTATTCCATGAAATTTTAGCATTCTACAATGAGATGGAAGTATATTTTCATCCATATAAATATCCAGAATTTTTTGAAAAAGGAAAAAAACCTCATACTCAAGATTATCGCTTTACTGAACGCATATTAAGATCAGAAAAAGAAGCAGACGAATATTCAATTGTTTCACATAAAACAGGACGATTTGATCAAAATGTTGATCAAGATGGCAACAGGAATCCAATAGACTTACTGGACTATGTGCATAAATTCGTGGACATTATTCATGCATCAAAAGGCCAATTTCAAATTGATGCGATTTTAAGAAGTGGCAATCATGCCATCACATTGGGTTTTCATCCCAACACCAGAGAATTGATTATCGCCAATGCCAATCCACCGCCTTTGCTGTCACTTCCTCTAAACCATGATTTTAAATTAGAACAGAGTGATGAAATAAAAGCAGCTCAATTTTTAGAAAATTCCTTTTTCCTAAATCAACAACCCAATACGCCCATTTTTTTTGGGTCATTGATCTCTGTTCCTAAAGCAGCAGAAAAAGCGCTGGAACCGCATTTTAAAAAATGGAATGAGGAATTTGAGAACGCGCAGATTAATAGAAAAAAAATGAAATATATCTCTTCAGATGATAAAGACCCAACCGGGGTGTCAGGCCTCTATGTTGCTGCTCGTAATAATGATACGTTAATGATGAAAACTTTATTACAATACCTTGCTGATCCTAATGTGACATATAGTGGATTCACCCCTCTTTATGCTGCTGCAGAAAGAGGATATCTTGAAGCAGTAAAATGTTTATTGGACTTTTCAAAACAAAAACAAATAGATATTGAAAAAGGTTTAGTAATAAACAATATTACGCATTACTCGCCTTTTTACGCAGCCGCTAGAAATGGAAAATTCGATGTCGTCAAGTTACTCGCGGATCATGGCGTAAAAATTGATGTGCCAAGCATAGGCGATTCCAAAACACCCATTTATGGTGCTACCGAGAACGGATATACCGCTATTGTTGAATTCTTACTGGACAAAGGTGCAGCAATTAACCAATTGCATAATGGTAAATCCTTACTTATTGCAGCGGCAGAAGCAGGCCATGACGATATCGTAAAATTACTTTTAAAGCGCGGCGCTGATTTTTATCATTTATATCAGGGTGAAAATGCGCTACATATCGCTGCAAAAAATGGTCATGTTAAAGTCGTCGAGGAGATATTGAAATATTCTAAAGCTCCTATCGATAAGCTTGATCAACAGCATATGCTATCCCCGTTACAGATGGCCATTATTAATGGGCATCACGACGTCGCAGAAGTTTTGTTAAATAATCAAGCTAAGATGGTCGATCAACGTCTTGGTGAAGCTTACCTAAAACAAGCTTCAACTGAGTGCAATACCAAAATGGTGGAATTATTACTGAAACATGGCATCCAGTTTGAACTCAATCACAAAACACCTAAAGACGCTTTAGAAGATGCAATACGTCAAGAAAACATAGCGGATTTATTCACAGTATTAACAGTACTAGACCATAGGAAAGTCAATGATCCAATCGATGACAAAAATAATACCTTGCTTGGTTTAGCTGTTAAAGAGCAAAAAATCAAATCGATTAAATTTTTATGTGCGCATACCAATGCTAACCGGAATGTCCATTACAATGACAAACCATTGCTATGGTACGCAGTCGAGTCGAATAATAAACCACTGATCAAATGCTTGCTGCAGAATCGAATCACCATAGGTGAAACGTTACATCTGTATTATAATAAAGGCGATTTAACCAAAGTGGCATTGCTTTGTGCCGAAGGTGCAAATATTGATGCGCCGTACCCAAACGAATCATTACTGAGAAAAGCCGCCATAAGAGATGACCAAAACGCTATCAATTTTCTAATATCACAAAAAGCTAACTATCTCAAATTATATAAAGAAGCCATGAAAGAAAATAACACGGCAATCATTACTGCACTTTTAAAAAACCAGACAGTAAAAACTGCTCTTGAGAACAAAATCTCACTCATTGAATTTGCACTTGAAAATAAATTGGCAAATCATGCGCTTGATTTAATTAAGATACAATTGAATGTCAACAAATTATCTAGCGATGGCAGGTCGCTTCTTTATAAAGCAGTGGTGGCACGCAATGATGTGGCTATTAAGCTATTACTAGAAAAAGGCATATCAACTGATAAAGACTTAGCAAATGTCATCATGGCCAAAACACTAATCAATCTTGTTGGAGATAATGATCAGCAAGGCATTGATTTATTGTTAAAGCACAAAGTAGATATCAACATTCAACACGATTTTAAAACGGCTTTATACTATGCGGCAAAATTAAAAAACAATGACTTAATCAATATGCTCATCAAAAATGGTGCGTCAGTAGAAATGGCTTTAATTCGTGCCGCGAAAGATGGCGATAAAGATATCGTTGAACAGTTGTTACCATTTCATGGCAGCGTGGATAAGCCACTTGATACAAATAATTTAACATTGCTCGTATTGGCTGCCAGTAGAAACAAATTAAATCTGATTGATTTTTTGATCAGTAAAGGTGCTAAGCTCAAAGGGATTCAGTTTGATGGAAAACCACTCTTGTATTACATGTGTGAAGTAGCCACAAACGTTTATGATGATGATACAAGAAAGAAAATTTTATCTTATATAAACAGCATTATTAAAGCGGATCCTGAGAGCGTTGGGCAAACATTATGTTTATTTGTCAAAGTAGGGGGCCATAATGGTTACCAAGGACTCACACTACTCCTAGAAGATGCCAAGGTCTCACCAGATGTGGTCGATAAAAGCACTCAAGAAACTGCTCTTTATGTTGCAGCATATGCTGACAAGATAAAATTTGTAGAATGCTTACTAGAGCATAATGCAGATAATCGTATTCCATGTCACGGAAATTTGCCCAGCGAAGTTGCAAAAGAAAGTATAAGTATTATATCGTCATCGCCATCAACAAAAGAAATGTTAGTCAAACATGAAGATAAGAGAGAATATCTCGATAAAATACAAAGTCACATTAATGAATTTTACACTGAAAAGGAAGAAGGCATGTCGAAGTTAAAAGAACTTGTCAGCCGCCTATCTCATGACCTGATCAAAGATTATAAAATCGGCCAAAATAATATCGATTATAAACATCTAGCCATTGACTTGATGAGTGAACAGGGGAAATTTAGTAAGCCTGAGAATAAGATATATTTTACAATGAGCAGATTACCAACTTTATGCAAACAATATTATTATATTGAAAAATTTAATCGGATTATGTCATCAGATCAAACGGCGGTCGAAAAATATCAACAAATTAGATCTGTTTTTGAAAATAGTGTGGATTCAGAAAAAAAGATAAATGAGATATTAGATTTTAATCCAAAACGAGTGATTGTTAAAGTTGCGCATAAGATGACAAAATTCTTTACCGGTAGTAGCAGTAGTAGCAGCAGCGCTAGTCAAACCAATGCTTATTCAAACAGTAGTCAGTCAAGTACAATGTTTCAACCTGCTTCATCCTCTTCCTCTACAACCAACACATCGAATCCAGATAATAAGACAAGTTCAGAGTCGCCTGAAAAAAACAAATTGAAAAAGGATTAATAGTCACTTAATCTAGCATTTTTATATAACTAAATTATAGTTGATTTTTCTTTTCTTATTAAAACAACAGGTTTATGAATATTCCTCAAAAATCGAAATAAAACCATTACGATCAAATAGTTAGAAATAATTAATTGAGTCATTTATTTTTCATCAAATTTAATTTATCACCTATACTTAAGTTAACTCAGAAAACGAGGTGATTATCATGAGTTTGAATAGAAATATAGATGATGATATTAAATCTAATCAATTGCTTTTAAAAGAACAAAATAATGTATTAATTGATTTAAAAAGTCAGTTATCAATTCTTGAGTCTGCATTAAATCAAGCATCAGAAACGTACAATGGTTATACGAAAACGCTTGATAGAATTGAGTCGGGTATCGCACTATATGATCAATCCGCCAAATCCTTATCTATACAGATGTCCCAAGAACTATTGGCGCAAATTAAAAAGGATACGGATGCAGCAAATAATAGAATAGCGGAGTATAAAGTTAATCATCTTGCATATACTAACGCGTTGCAAAATGAAATTACGGCTGCAAAAGAAACGGTGAAGCAATGTGAACAGTTGGTTCGTAGTATGGAAGACACTGCGACAGTTCTTCAGCAACCTCATGCTCAAATCGAAGCATACCGGAATGCAAAAGCACGTCACCGCGAAGAGGGTAATTTGTTAGATACAAAATGGCTTGATCAAGAAGATGTGAAAAAAAAGGTCAATATAATTAAAGAGCCATATGAAAACTCGCGAGATTTGGTAGGAAAATCACTATTAACTTATCAAGAGGGTGTTAATCTCTGGAAAGAGCAAGTTAGCATTATGCTAATGATTAGGCAATTAAATGGCAAAGGTGCAGATGCTTCACCTGCTGCCATTCATTCAGCTTATCAAACTTTAAATAACCAACTACAGCTTAATCATGATGTGCTAAAGTCAACAATTATTATTAAAAATAGCACCGTATCAATTCGCTCAGTGATTGATGCTGAAATTAAAAAATATGAAGCCTCGCTGAAAAATCCAGAAGCTGGCGTGGCTGCCTCCAAAGTTATAAAAGATGACGCTAAGTCTATAGCAGAAAAGCGCCAAGCAGAACTGGAAAAAAATCAACAAGCACCAGATTATGATGGCTATGTAAAAAAAATGACAGAATTAGTTAATGACAAAAAATTTCTACAAGGCGAAATCATTCATATTAATGTTGGCATCGTGGGCGACTTTTTTATGCCAAAGGCAAGACCGCCCATTATCGGTAGAATTGCAACCATACTTGATCAATACAAGAATAACGGTAATGAAACAATAGCCAAAAAAATACAAGAAAAGGTGCAATATAGTTTTAAGAAAACGGTTGAAGGAGTGGATACGCATAATGGCAGACCTAAAACAAAGGCATTTATGGAAGCTGCCTTGAATTTTGATTCATTTGATAAATATTATAACAGCGAATATCAAATGCAAAAAACTTCAGCTCAAAAAAAGGGTTCCACATGGTAAAATAGCCACAATTTATTATGTCGGCCTAGAATAAATATTTTCTATTCGGCACGTTGCAAGATTTTAATAAATCCGTCTAAGGTTTTAACCTGAATTTGCGAAGAAATGGCATAATTTTCTTTTGCTGTACAAATGATAAAACAAGCATCCGGTTTGATATCTTCGATGGCATGAAAAAAACCTTTCCGAACTACAGGCGATGAGGAACGCTTGATCTCAAGTGCCCACCGCTTTCCTGAAGCAAATTCAATAAGAAGATCAATTTCTGCACCCGATGCCGTCCGATAAAAATAAAGACTAGCGTTATTTGGCAAATTGGCATAAATATTTTCAATAATAAAACCCTCAAAACTCATACCCACAATCGGATGACTTAATAATTGCTCAAAATCATTAATGCCTAACAATGTATGTATAATGCCACTATCGCGCACGTAAATTTTGGGTGATTTCACAAGACGTTTGTTAGTATTCTGATACCAGGGCAGCAAGCGTCGCACCAGCAGTAAATCCACTAACAAATCAGTATAGCGGGCGATCGTTTTACCATCTACGGCAAGCGAGCGCGCTAATTCAGCTGCATTTATCATGCTGCCTTGATGATGCGCTAGCATAATCCAAAATCGTCTTAACGTTTCTGCAGCAATGCGAGGACCTAAAGCAGGAATATCTCTCTCCAGATAGGTTTTAATAAAATTTTGTCGCCAAATTACGCTACTTTTTTCATCGATTGCTAAAAAACTATCAGGAAATCCGCCGCGTAACCACAACTGATTTTGCGACGATGCCCCCGTCTCGACTATATTAAAGGGGGTCAACTCAAGGTAAGCAATTCTGCCCGCCAATGATTCGCCAGATTGTTGCAACAAATCAATAGATGCAGAACCTAATAATAAAAACCGGCCTGCTACTTGTAAAGCCCGTCTTCCTTGATCAATTAACCCTCGTAACACAGCAAACAACTGTGGTTGTCGTTGAATTTCATCAATGATAATGAGTTTATTACTATGTTCTTTAAAATACCATTCTGGATCGGCTAGCTTAGCTAAATCGGACGGTAATTCTAAGTCTAAGTAAATACTAGAAAATTGCTCAGCCACTTGATTGGCCAAGGTTGTTTTGCCCACCTGCCGTGGCCCTAATAAAGCCACGGCAGGAAATTGGGACAGGCGATCAATAATAGTTTGATATAAATGTCTGGATATCATCCTAGTAATTATGGCACGAAATTCCATAAATGCAAGGATGAAATCAAATATTATTAATTAACAATGTGTTAGATACGCCCTAAATACACATACCCGATCACCGGCGTTTCATCTTGATAACGCAACACAACTTCTTCTTCATGCACGATTAAAAAAGCATGATTTAAAAGTTCGTGAATGTATGAAGCCGCATGAGTGAATCGTCCGGTTGGTTGTAACTGATATTGACCACCCTCTGCTTTTTCAACATTAAATAAAAAATAACCACCAGGTTTTAATGCAGAGGCAACAGCCTGCATCAATGTACTTAAATCGCCAACGTACACCAAACTATCGGCGGCAACAATGCAATCAGCGGCTTCTTTTTCAATATCAAATTGCAAATAGCGTGTCAGATCATCTTGATGTAATTCTGTGTAAATCAATTTTGCACGCGCAACTTCAAGCATAGCAGATGATACATCAACACCAATTAATCGCTTAGTATGTGCTGCTAATAATTCACCCATTTTGCCGGTGCCCGCGCCTAAATCAATAACACAATCCAATGGTTGATGAAAAGTGACATGCTGTTTAAACAAAGCATATAATTTATCTGGCACAGAATAATGTAATAATGACATGTGCGCATCATAATGTATGGCATATTGATCAAACAACATGGACACAAATGCAACTGGAGCGGATTTGACTGCACTATCTTTCAGCAAAGCTTGCAATAAATATTGCGCTGGCTCAAATGCAGGTGCAATCGTTGATAATAATTGCAAATGTGTTTGTGCTTCAGAGGATAACCCGCTATTAAGATAGGACAAAGCAAGATTATAACGTGCGGCCACATCGTCATAGCTTATTTCTAACACAGACTGATAATAATTCATTGCCTCACTCAATCGATTTTGATGAAAAGCGAGCACCCCTAAATTAAATAAGACTTGTGTATCAGTAGGAGACAATTTTAGCGCGCTTTCTAACAACAATCGTGCATGCGTAATATCCGCTTTTGCAAGATAACAATGACTTAAATTCACTTGTGTCTCAAAATGATAAGGATAATCTCGATGCAATGCATAAAACAAAGAAAACGCGGCGTCAATTTGCGCTGTCGCCAAATAAACACAGCCCAGATAAAAACGCGCGCCCATATGAGTTTTATTAAATTGTAATACCGCATCAAAGCAGATTTTACTCTCGGTGAAAACATTTAAATAAAAATAAGCAAGGCCTAAATGATAATAAGCATCAACATAATCTGCTTTTTTATGAATGGCTGTTTTAAACGCCGAAGCTGCATTTTTCCAGGATTTTTTACGATAATAGTCAATGCCGAGAGAATAATAAAGAGAGGCATCATCAGGGAATTGCGAAATGAGCTCAGTCAGGGTTGTAAAAGTCGTATCATTCTCATCCATGCGGCACTCATCTAATTAAAGCAACAATGCCATCATGGTCATTGATGAATTTGTTATTAAAACGCATCTGCTTGGGTATCAATGTGACATGATAAACATTTGGCAATTGTGATTTGATATAAGGTACATATTGTTTATCAACTAAAATTAATTTGGGCAGGTGTTCTTTTGATTGTGATCGCACATAAAGAGCAGCATATTTCAATACACTCTCTTCGATTTGTTGTGGCGATTCCAAAATAGCAGAAGGCGGAACTCCCACATAAAATGCGATTTGATTGCGCACGCCAAATAATGCGATCTCTTCTTTTGCTAAAGGCTCTCTTTGTGTGGTAGCGAGCGCCTCATGCACAAAAGCATGAAGTCCATAATGTCGATAATAGTAAGGCTGCAACATACTAAAAAATAACACGTAAAAAATCGTGGAAACAATAGCAATGATTTTTGCAGGTTTTAAAAATGAAGTGGCTGATTGCAGCCAATCCACAATAACTAACAAAGCAAAAGGCACAACAGGTAAAATATAATAACTGCGTCTTGAACCGCTGATCGTGAAAAACACAAACAATGCAATAAATGATAATAATACCCAACGTGAAGTCACGTTTAATGTTGACCAACATTTGATTCGATTAAACAATGCAGGTACAAATAAAATAATCCACGGTAACAAATAAATCGGCAAATAAATAAAATAGCTGTAAAATGGGTCCTTATGATCAAATGGCTTAAAGAAACGCACGATGTTTTCTTTATAGACTAAATAAAGGCCGCTATTATTATTGCTAACAAAATTTGTATCAGGATAATAGGCCGATAATAAGAAGGGTATACAAAACAATACAACACCGCATAAACATGCGGGCATGACACTCAAACTTAAATAGCGTTTTAATGTGCCGCGCAAAAGCACATCAATGCCAACAACAATTAACACAATCACCGCTGCCACAATGCCTTTACATAATGAAGTCAATGCCACCACAGTAAAGAATTGCAAAAAATGAGTAAACTTTGCATGCTCGCGATTTGATAAATAAATTGCAACTGCTAATAGACTGCCAGCTACGTTAAAAATATCAGCGCTCGCAGTACGCGCCCAAAAAATATAGAAAAATGAAGAGAGCAACATCCAAGCAAATAAATGTGCTGTTTTTTTATCGTAACATTTCGCTGCAATCCAATATGCGCTGAATAAGCCCAATAAAGCAGCACTGGCTGATGGCAAACGCACCGTTAAGACAGACAGCTCTTGAGTAATGGCTGCAACTGCTGCAATGAACCAATAAGATAAGAGTGGTTTATCGTAATAAGGAACGGAGCCCAGATAAGGATGCAGAAAATCATGCCTAAAGAACATCATGGAAACAATGCCTGCCCAACGATTTTCTTGTGTCCAAAGGTCATGCGCGCCTAAAAAGCCGAAACACAATAGGACACTTGCAATGATTAATATCGATTTTTTTTCAATTATTTTTTCTATGGCACTATAAAATGACACAGTGTACTACCTCATTAACAGTATTGGTCAGTGGCTAATCGTGAATTCTATAACGATTATAGAGGCTTGTCCAATTTGTCAACCACTTATCATGCATCGCTAGTGACTGCTACCCTTTTGGCTGGCGGATCGAGATGAATTTTACCGAAAATCCGCTTTCAACAAGACTAAGGAAATAGTAGGGTGGATTAGGTGCGTTTTTTGCACCGTAATCCACAAAATTAAAAAATATCATTATTATTTTTGGTGGATTACGGCAAAAAGCGCCTAATCCACCCTACTATTTCCTTAGTCTTGTTGAAATAGGATTTTCGGTAAAATTCACAGCTATCCCCACAACCTCTGATACGTCTTACTGGGCAAGTACCACTGTTGCTGAATAAAAGTCATATTTTCTTGCCCTAACTGTGTTTCCTTCTTCTCTTCCTTTCTACTAATTGCACTCACCCCAAGTCCAGCATGCGCATCCGGCACATCGAAATGCAATAATGTTAAAATTGTTGGCAACCAGGTAAAATGAGTGATGTGCTCTCTTTGTTTTTGCACAGGAGTAACAGGCAAGATTAAATTATAAATTGTTCGATCGGAAATAGAATCTAACTTACGTGAAAGTGGGTTTTTCATCGCCAAATGATCGCCCATAATGACGACATTCATGTTGTTAAGCCATCCTTCATGCTGTAAGTCTTGCAAAAACTGTGCGAGCATTGCACCCTCACACATCACCAGCTCCTGAAAAACATTCAAGCCCGCTTGACTGCAATAGGGTTCGTTGATACCAAATGGACCATGTAAATTCAAAGTGAGTAACGTTAAACTAAACGGTTGTTTCGATTTGATTAATCGTGCCAGCGCTTTTTTTGCTTCCTTAAATAAATCGCGATCATATAAACCCCACCCGCTCATATCATGAGATGAATAACCCAATTTTCCCCACTCATCTTTACCATACATTTCGTCATAATGATGCGCCTTTAAGAAATGACGCAATCCCGAAAATCGCAACGATGCACCTTTCATAAACACATTATGATAACCTGCACTTGCGAGCACATCGCTCAAACAAATTGCATTGGGCAGAAATTTATTTAATGATTCGCTCTGTTTATTACTCACTAATTTCAGTGGAAAACCACATTGCGTGGCAATGATGCCTGCCAAAGTCCATCCCGTCCCAGGCATTTGCTGAAACTGCTTGAATCTAACACCTTGCGCTTCCCAAGGTAGCAACGCATTTAAAAAATTTTGCCCGAAAATATCTGATCGCTGATAAGTTGCCTCTAAACTTTCCACATAAATCAATAATAAGTTTTCAGGTTTTTTATGTTTTGGAAGTAATGCTTTAGTTAATGAGGCATAATTTTGTTTAAAATAATCAGCCTGCAAAGATGTGAAGAAAAATTGTCGCACATTAAACGTATGGTAAAAATAAATCAAGCTGATGATGAGAAGTATTAAGGGGTTAAACCTTAATACTTGATCACAGTTAAAATACAGCAATGCCCTAGTGATAGCACGATAACAAGAATACAAAATCGAAAGTAATGACTTTGAAAAGGTTAACAATAATGATAATAACCCAGGATAAAGCAACGTGTATTTGCAATATAATATGATTAATTCACGATCGGCTTGCCATGAGCCAGCCCTATCCATGACATATGCAAACAAGATTTGGTCAATTGATGCATAGCCAAAATAGCGCTTGGTACAAAACACAAAGCCGACTAATGATAATGCAAAAAAATAGCATATGAATACCGCAATCCTTGCTAAAAACCACATGTTCTCACCTTAACGAATTTGGCAGTGCACTCAATAATTGCAGAAAAATTAAACGTAAGTCTTTAGCGTTCTTAAACAGCCTAATCATTGCTAACTCATGATAGTGAATATAAACTGAATGTTGAACATTGGGCAATGATTTTTTCATGGCATGTTCGAATTGAATAATATCTTGCATCCAATCAAGAGGTGTATTTGTTAAATGGTGACCTCTAAAAAAATCACGTAATATCTGTAACATTTGTTTATTAACAAACATGCTCTCATTAAAACAAGCAACGAGTTCAGGATCGCACCTTTCTTGATTAAGATTAAGTAACAATTCTATTGCGCGCTCAATCTCAAGCAAGTAAAACCGAAATCCAGCACGCAATCCTGGAGAAAATCCTAAAGAAAATACCCACTTTGTGTTATGTTGCAAAGAATTATTTAACGCAATTAATGTGGAAAGTGATTTTGCGTGCGGTGCATGAATATTATCAACCAGTACAATCAGATAATCAATGTATTGTAACATCAAGTTGATGAATGCCTTTCTAATGGTGATCAGAGTCACGATGCTTGATAAGATCAACATGATCGCCGATGCAATGAACACATCAAGCACTTGATCTTGTAAATCAGCCCAAGGCATGAAGTTTGTAAATAACAAACACATCACGAACATCATCGCTACCGATGCAAAAGTAACCTCAAAAATCAATAGGGATAACAGCCCCAAAATCAATGTCAGCCAAAATAAAACGGGGAAATTGAAAAGCTGGCTTAACTCGACACAAATGTGAGCTGTTAACAATACTGCAATCAGTGTCATGGCCCTAAATAAGGTTTGCCTAATCCAAGTGCCAACAGTAAATTGAGTCATGGCGAGGACTGTGATCGTCATCCACCCTTGTCTTGCGTAAGAATAATGCATATCGACATACATGACGATGGCAATTAATACCGCAAACAAAATATTCCTATAAATGGCTTTCAAGGTATCAACCATCCTTAATCAAACAAAGCTTGCTGAGCTGTCTGATATCGTCAATAAACAATAAAAAGTTGAGCGGTTCTTCCATCACAACTTGCAATACCATTTCATAAATGCCTTCTAAATTAGTCAAGTGTGCATCATCATTTTCTTGAACCTGCATTTGGTCATTAGTAAAACAATGATTCATGTCTTGTAATAATGACAGCAAAAATTGTCTGATCTGCTCGATTTCCGCTTGACAGAAACGAAAGGTCGTATGATCACTGATGCGATAACGCAATTGTCCGCAATCGAGCAATAATAAATAAATCGAATCACAACGTTTCTTATAGTTGACATACGGTTCTAATTGATTTGGATTGGCATACCGTTTTTTTGGCAATGAACATTACCAAGTTTTCTTCCCTTAAGGTGACTCGGTTTTTTTGCATCATGTATGCGTTTTTCATAGAGATACATGGCTTTTGGATAATCAACTTGCAAAAAACAATCAAAGATAGCATTTAACAAGTATTGCAAATCAGTCATGTAATCATTAAGTCGCAGCTTTAATTGACGTGCATAAAATAAATTACGCAATGATATGATGAAAAGCGCGATCAAAAATCCGCAAGCGATACTACTTGCGTATAATATGATGGATGTCTCTGATGTATTTTTTAAAGACAGCGCTGCAATAACACAAAGACTCATCAAGATGAATATGAGCCAGTGCATGTATTCAGTTTGTGTCTTGTAAAGATTAAGTAACACGAATATGATGCCAACAACCAACACCAGCAAAAAATTCGATTCAGTGTCAGCTAGCAAACTGATTACCGGTATGCTAAAACAAACGCAAATAAAATAAAGCACACAAAAAATACGTGATGGCAATAATGGTGATCTAACTAACGGTAATAGAAAAATTAATGTAGAGGTAACCGTCCATGGCGCAAAAAAAACAATATGTTTCACTCTTATCCTTGCCTATTTTCGCTTCACATCCTTCCAATATTCACGCTTTAAGAAATATAACATGATCCCTAAGAATGCAATAAAGACGAGCACCCACACACCAAGACGATGTTGCTCAAGCTTATAAGGAGCTGATGCATAATCTAAAAAATTAACCACATCGCGAATGGTTTCATCAAACTGATCAGCACTCATGATGCCGGGTTTAGTTTGTTTGAGCACATCATAATAATGATAGCCACCAAACATATTGACAATCGGATGATCAAGTTTAATTTGCTCGCCTTGAAACGCACCAACAATATTGGGCATGGCAGTATTCGCTATTAATAAGTTATTTGCACCGGTTGGACGTTTGGCATCTTGATAAAAACTATGTAAATAAGTGTATATCCAATTCACGCCACGCACATCTGCTTCCAGCGACAAGTCGGGCGGTGTCACACCATAAGGCCAACTTTTAACATTCACTGGCATTTTCTCATACGTGATACCAGCTTCTTGGGCAAGCTTGTCATAGCGCAGATAAACCATGGTGTGACAACTCATGCAATTTGTTGCAAAGAATTTGGCACCCCGTTTTATTGATGCAATATCACTTGGGTCAACGGTCACGTTGGATAATTCAAAACCATGCGGCATTTCATCTGCGTGCATGGGAAAAGCTACCAATATGGTTAATAAAGATAAAATGGATAATATGCGGCGCATCATCATTCCGTGACCCGTTCTGGTAAAGGTTTTGTTTTTTCTTTTGCAGTATAAAATGGCATCAGCAAAAAGAAGCCGAAATAACAAACTGTGAATATTCTTGCACACATGGTACGAAGTGGAGACACCGCTTCGTGCCCTAAGTAACCTAGCCCCACAAAACTGATCACAAAAATACAAATGGCAATTTTAGATGCTAAGCCTTTATAACGGATGGAACGCACGCTACTGCGATCTAACCAAGGCAACACAAACATGAGCGCAATGGCAGCCGCCATAGTGAGAAGCCCCAAAAATTTATTCGGCACCGCTCGCAACATGGCATAAAAAGGCGTCATGTACCAAACCGGTGAAATTTCTGGTGGCGTTTGCAGGGGGTTTGCTGGCAAGAAATTATCGGCTTCAATAAATAATCCACCCATCGTCGGCATGAAAAATACAATGTAGCAAAAGATAAACAAAAAGACCGCGACACCAACTAAATCTTTGACCGTGTAATAAGGATGAAATGGAATTCCATCAAGCGGCACACCATTTTTATCTTTATGTTTTTTAATATCAATACCATCTGGGTTATTTGAACCCACATGATGCAATGACACTAAATGCACAAACACTAAAACAACCAATAACAATGGCACAGCAATCACATGCAGTGAGAAGAAACGATGTAAGGTGACGCCTGTCACGTTAAAGTCGCCACGCAACCAAACGAGTATCATGTCTCCCACATAGGGAATGGCACTTGCAAATGAAGTGATGACAGCGGCTCCCCAATATGACATTTGTCCCCATGGCAACACGTAACCAGTGAAAGCTTCAAACAATAACATGAGGTAGATAGCCATACCGATCAACCACAACAATTCACGTGGTCGTTGATACGAACCATAAATTAAGCCGCGATACATGTGCAGATAGATCACGGCAAAAAACGCCGAAGCACCGGTTGTGTGCATAAAGCGAACAAGCCAACCATAGCGCACTTCGCGCATAATGTGCTGTACCGATGCAAACGAACCATCTGCAGTTGGCGTATATTCCATCACCAACCATATGCCGCTTAAAATTTGCCCAACAAAAATGAGCAATGAAAACGACCCAAAGAAATACCAAAAATTAAAATTACGCGGTGCGTAATACTCGGATAAGTGTTTACGCCAAAAGTCCGCCCAAGGATAACGTTCGTTAAACCAATTGACGAAACCGCGTTGCTGTTTTGTTTGTACTGTTTTGTCAGTCATTATTAATTTTCAACCCCTTCCTTGCTTAACTTATAGAAATCGAACCTTCAACACCATCTGCATCTTCACCGATTTTAATTTCGGTAGCACTCACGTACATATGACGCGGAATTTTTAAATTAAGTGGTGCAGGGACATCTTTATAAACACGGCCAGCCAAATCATACTTAGAACCATGGCAAGGACAATAAAAACCGCCAAGCCAGGCAGGATCAACACTTGCTACATCGGGCCGATAAGTGGGCACACAACCTAGATGCGTACAAATACCGATTGCTATGAAAATGTCCTGCTTAATGGAACGATGAACATTTTCGCAATAATCGGGTTGTTGATCTTGCGTGCATAATGGATCACGTAAAGTTGGTGTTAACTTTGCAAGTGTATCTAGCATTTCTTGATCACGTTTAATGATCCAAATGGGCATGCTGCGCCATGGCACAGTCAACTGTTCACGTGGCTTCAACTTACTGATATCAATCGTCATTGGTTCTGCAGCGGCTTCAGTATCTGCACTTGGCAACCAATACTGCACAAAGGGAACGGCCGCGAAAGCGACGCCAACGCCCCCAACCACAGTAGTTGCGCGGCGCAAAAAACAACGTCTTTTTTGATCAATTACATCCGTCACGCTCAGGATCCTTAGTTTGTTAATTTGTAGACAATAAGGTTATTTTGATTGCGCTAAGTTTAAAACATTCGATATGCAAATCGCTAGCATTTTTTTTCATGGCGACTAATTAAGAATTAATCTCATCTGCAACAAAATACTTGCGTGGGCTCATGAATCAAATTAATGTGTCTCCCCGTCATGACTCATTAATTTTCATAGAACTACAAAGGAGCTTGTATGTTTAACCGTTTAAAATCCAATCCTGAGCACTTAAATCCTGAGCACTTATTAGACACCACCCTGCCGCCCAAAGATGCGATTGCAGTCGCCTACATCAACATAAGCAATCAGTTTCACCCCGAAACTTCAGACAAAACGCGTGAATTTAGTATGACGGATATCTCACGCGAATTTAAATGTCAACAAGTTGCAAGGTATGGGGATCAATTTAGAATCGCGGTCAAAAAGAAACTCGAGTCTGTTTTTTGTGCAGTCGTTGTCTCAGACAATGAGGAAAAACTGATGACAGCGCTTTCACTCATTAAAGGCTTATTGTGTGATTCAACAAAATGGCCACTCATTATTGTGGTCACTAATCGTAGCCTCTCTTTAGAACAACTGGAATCCATGCAAGACCTGAACCAGCTCATTGCTAAAAAAATTCAATTACCAGACACTCTGGAAAACAACAACATCATGAACACAAAGCTATCCGAAGCCTTGGGCGTTTTATATGGAAATACAAAATTTGCTGTATATAAAAAAGAGTGCATTCTCAGTAATGGCTTGTAATTCAAGAAGTAGGGTGGATTAGGCGCGCTTTTTGCGCCGTAATCCACCAAGTTTAACTCAATGTAGCAATAATTGGTGGATTACGGCGCAAAAAACGCGCCTAATCCACCCTACTACATTCTGAGCAAGAATTGCTGCTAAACTACCCTGAGTGCACTCTCAGTAATGGCTTGCAGTTCAAGAAGTGTTGCATCAGTCGTGATAAAAGGCGGCATCCAGTATAACGTTTGACCGAGTGGCCGCAAAAATGCACCCTGCTTTAACGCTTCTTGAAAAACACGATAAAGAGGCCGATTACGACATACATTTTTGATATCAGCAGCAACAATTGCACCCAATTGACGCACATCTTGTAACTTGCCGGTTTGGTCAGCAATCTCTTGCATCAAAAAGCGCATGCGCTCACCCATGGTATTAATCCGCTGCAAACAATCATCCTCTTGTAATAAATGCAATACTTCTCTTGCAATGGCAGCGCCCATCACATTTCCAGAATAAGTATGAGAGTGTAAAAATGATTTCGATGAGGCAAAATCCCCATAAAAATACTGATTTATCTCATCTGTGAACAGTATCGCACTAAATGGTAGCCAACCACCCGTTAACCCTTTTGCCAAGCAAACAATATCAGGTTCGATATTGGCATACTGACAGGCTAATAATTTGCCAGTACGACCAAGCCCTGTCATGATTTCATCAGCAATCAAGTGAATATGATGTTCTTTTGCAAAGCGTGCTAAGCGTTTTAAAAAATCAGGGCTATAGATTTTCATACCGCCCGCACCTTGAACGATAGGCTCAACTAAAATGGCCGTTGTGATATCCACCCTATTTAAGAGTTCTATTTCAATTTTTGGCCATATCTCACTGCAATCATGCCAGAGTGGATCATCAGATCCAGTCACATAGGGAATGGATTGAATGAAATACACATCAAATAGTGCGGATTGATATGGCGTTTTGTACAAATCAAGATCGCTCACACTCAATGCACCCATTGTTTCACCGTGATAACTATTAAGAAGCGCCATAAATTGCGTTTTCTTCTTTTCACCAGCCACATATCGCGTATGCAAACTCATTTTCATGGCAACTTCTACAGCACATGAACCATCTCCTGCATAGAATACATGCGATAAATGCGGCATGAGTTTGAGCAATTGTTGCGTAAGCTGCACAATCACCTCATTAGTCGTATTGGCAAAGATGACATGCTCAAAATGGTCAAGCTGTTGCAACAATGCGCGTTTTAGTCGTGGATGTTGATGACCAAACGATTTACACCACCAACTGGAAATGGCATCGATCACTTTTTTACCATCTTGTGTGTAGAAATAAGCACCTTCTGCTTTTTGAATGAGCAATGGCTTTAACCATTCATAATCTTTCATTTGTGAGCAAGGATGTAAGATGTGTTTTAAATCAAAGTCGAGTAAGGATTGCACGAATAGTAAACCTAATATTATTTTATGGTTGACTAATTATAAAGGGGAACATATGATTACGCAAAGCTAAAAAGGCGCACACATGACAGAATCCAACTGGACAAAAGAAAAAATTGCAGCACTCTTTGCCTTACCTTTCATACGGTTGTTACATCAAGCGCAAACTGTGCATCAAGCTCATTTTAATCCTGATGACATTGAACTCTGCTCATTATTAAGCATTAAAACCGGCGCATGCCCAGAAGATTGTGGCTACTGTTCGCAAAGCGGTCATTATGATACCGGCATTAAAACCGAAAAGTTGTATGATATTGCAACCGTCATTAAATTTGCAAAACGCGCAAAAGAACAAGGCGCCAAACGATTTTGCATGGGCGCTGCATGGCGCACACCGCCCAAAAAACAATTTCCGCACATTATCAAAATGATTCAAGCTGTAAAAGAATTGGGCCTTGAAACGTGCATGACACTTGGCATGTTAAGGCAAGATGAAGCCAATCAATTAAAAGCTGCGGGATTGGATTATTACAATCACAATTTAGATACGTCCCCTGAACATTACCCAAATATTGTCACGACACGAACCTATCAAGATCGACTGGATACGATAGCTTGCATTCATCAAGCCGGCATTAACGTTTGTTGTGGCGGTATCTTAGGGATGGGTGAAACACGAGAAGACCGCATTTCTTTTTTATTACAATTGGCCTCCCTGCCAAGTGCGCCAAAAAGCATTCCCATTAATCAATTGGCTCCCATGAAGGGCACACCTCTTGAAAATTCACCGCCCATCGATGTATTTGAATACATTCGCTCAATTGCCATTACACGCATCATGTTTCCAAAATCGATGGTGAGATTATCTTGTGGCCGAGAAAACATGTCAGAAGAAGCACAAACACTTTGCTTTATAGCAGGTGCAAACTCTATTTTTATTGGCGATAAATTATTAACAAGCAGTAACATCACGCAAGATAAAGATGAAGCACTGCTTTTTAAATTAAACCTTAATCCGCATCATGATGAACGAACTTATTCGTGAACGTTTGGCGATGACTGAATGCAGTCCGCCGTATGCAATTATTCAGGGCAAGAAAGTCATTAATTTTTGCAGCAATGATTATTTAGGTATTGCAAAACACCCATCTGTAATCAATGCATTGATTGACGGCGCCCTGCGCTATGGATTAGGCAGCGGTGCATCTCCCATTGTCTCAGGTTACTGCAATGCGCACCGAACATGTGAAGAAGCATTTGCTGATTATTTAAAGCATGAACGTGCCATTTTATTTTCATCTGGCTACGCTGCCAATATTAGTGTACTGCCTGCGATTGCAACAAGAAACGATGTCATTGCATCCGATAAGCTCATTCACGCTTCATTACTAGATGGCATTCAATTATCTCGCGCAAAACACGTGCGCTTTTCTCATCAAGATTTTAACGCAGCGTTAGCATCAAAACCAACAATTATCGTGACCGAAAGTATTTTCAGCATGGAAGGAGACATCACGCCAGTTGATACGTTAATCAATTTGACACAACATGCTAACATTAAAGTGGTGCTCGATACGGCGCACAGTTTTGGTTTAATGAAAAGCCCAACTGTCGATTACACCATCACGCCACTTGGTAAAGCACTTGCGAGCATTGGTGCAATCATTTCTGGTAAGCACGATCAAATCGAACAAGTCTTGCAAAAGTCGCGTTCCTATCATTACTCCACCGCACTTCCACCAGCCATTGCTTATGCCAATATTGCCGCATTAAAAATTTTGCGTGATGAAACTTGGCGTCTTGATAAATTGAATCACTTGATTCAGCAATTTATAAAAGGCGCGCGTGAGAGAAATATATCGCTCATGACACAAGAACAAACGCCCATTAAAACCATTTTAATCAGAGACAATCAAAAAACCATGCAAATAAAAAACAAATTATTAAATGAAGGATATTGGATAGGTGGAATCAGACCGCCAACCGTCCCAAAAAACATGGCAAGACTGCGTATTTCATTATCTGCTTTGCACAATGAATACATGATCACACGATTATTAGATGCAATAGCAGAATCATTATGACCTGTGTTTTTATCCCTGGGTTTGGCTTCACATCAGCACTTTCAGAAATGCTACCCATGCCTTGCATTGGTTTAAATTATCAGCAATATTCTTTGTACGAAGAACTCGATGATCTTTTGCAACACTATCACACAATTATCCCAAAAAACGCAACGATGATTGCATGGTCACTGGGCGGTTTACTGGCCATATTATTTTGTGCGCGCTTTAATACGCATTGCAATAAACTGATCCTGCTTGCAAGCACACCTGCATTTATACAAAACGATGATTGGCCAGGCATTTCGCTTGAGAGTGCGATGGCAACTTATCAGTGCCTACAACATAATACCGCATCTCGTTTTTTATCATTAGTCACGTATCCTCATTGCAGTCGTTCATTCATAAAGAAATTAAATTATTATTTTTCCATGCCAAGTTTGCAAGATGTGCAATTTCTGTATCAAACTGATTTGCGCGAATTATTTTCGCAATTAGAGTTACCCATTGAACTTTATCTTGCTGAACACGATGCGATATTACCAAGCCAACAACTGATGCCTGCTTGCCTTGCACTCAATGATCAGTGCAAGGTGACTTTAATAAAAAATGGTTCACACGCATTTTTTTTACAACAGCCTGAATTTTTCAAAGAGATGCACATCACTTGATCAACAAAATAAAACAAGCATTTAATCGCGCTGCAAACACCTATAATGATGCTTGCGAAATGCAACACTTTGCAGCAATGAAACTATTACAACAAATTGATGCGCACATTCAACATGAAACAATCATGGATTTAGGATGTGGCACAGGATTGATTACACAACATTTTCTACGAAGAACACATTATCAACATTGTTTGTCGGTGGATATTGCAGATAGTGCATTACAGATCGCAAAGAATAGTCTTACCAAAGAAAACGTTCATTTTATGGCAATCGATTTTGATCAATTGAATTTGCCGCAATCGTTTTCATTGATTTTTTCTAACATGGCATTGCATTGGAGCTGCGATTTTGCTACCTTGCTCGCTAAACTACATGGGATGCTGCAAGCAGAAGGCCTGCTTGCGTTTACGGTGCCGCTACAAGGCACATTGATTGAACTACAAGATGGTCATAAAAAAGAATACTATGAATTTACTGACATAATTGATTTATTAAACAATCATTTTTCAATCCAATATGCGCATCAATATGGTTATACGACACTTTTTACCACGCATCTTGCTGCACTCCATTCGTTAAAAAACACGGGCGTCACTCATTATAAAAAAGCATGTCACAAAAAAGGTCTAACTGGTAAAAACCAAATTCAATCATTATTTAAATCCATGCAAAGCCCAATCACACTCACTTATGAAATCGGTGTATTTATTGCGAGAAAATCATGAATCAACAAACCTATTTTATCACTGGAACGGATACTCATATCGGTAAAACATATGTGACGACACACCTCTTAAACCAATTTAATCAACAAGGCTTATCCACTGTAGGTTTAAAACCAATTGCCAGCGGCGCAACATGCACTGAAGAAGGATTGGTTAATGAAGATGCACATCTGCTACAAAAAACTGCTTCGACTCATGTTCCACTGACTGACATTAATCCTTTTGTCTTTGCTCCAGCGATTGCTCCTCATCTTGCCGCAAAACAAAATGGCATCACATTAAATTGTGACATGATTAGCCAGAGAGTGACCCAAACAATCAATCATTATCAACCGGATCGTTGTTTGATTGAAGGTGCTGGCGGCATAGCTGTGCCAATCAATGACCAGGAAATAATAGCTGATTTAATAAAATTGTTGAACGTGCCAGTGATTTTAGTAGTAGGCATTCGTTTGGGTTGTATAAATCATGCGATATTAAGTTCGGAATTAATCGATAGGTATAAAATACGGTATGCGGGATGGATTGCAAATTGCATTGAGCCGGAATGTGAGGAGAAAGATGAAATCATTGCAACGCTGCAAAAAAAAATATCTGCTCAATTAATTAAAATTGTTGACTTTAATGAAAAACCAGATTAATTTTTACTAAAATAATAACCTAATATTAAAGTCACTATCGGCAACAAACCTGTTCTACAAAACTCAAATAAGGCAAAACTAACACTTGTCTCTAAATATTCTTGTTTTGCTAAAAAACAAGCAAGGATAGTCAAAACAAAAGTAGCAAAAATACCGCCAAGCACCCAGTAAGCTAATTTCATTCTTTCTTTTTCGGGGTGCCACGGTTGTGTGGCAAATTTGACTTCAAAAGGTGTTTCACCGACTAAATCCAAGTTTTCATTATTATCTGCCACGCGCCACAACCCCTGGTAATTTCAAAATAAACTTATTACCATTTTCCTCTAGAATCACTTTACCGCCGCTACTAATGACTTCTGTAATCATATCGGCAAGATCAATAGATAAACGAATTGCAGTTGTTTTATTCTCGACCTGTGTACGTTCCTTTATCTCTTCAATTTTATGCAAAGTATTTTCTGTCATGTTTACATGGACAAGCTTAAATTTGGGCACATCTTGATGGTTTTTTTTTATTCTTGAATGCTTCTGATGCTTCACTCATAGACACCTCTTCTCATTTATAGTTCATATACTTATTATATACTAATTATATATATTATCAAGATATCAATATTTGTATAACCAATTGAAAAACAATATTACAACTTCGCCACACTCACTTCCCCTGACGAAAACGCCCGCACCCCATCACCTTGCTGCAACAACAAATAGCCATTGTCATTCACACCTTGCGCAATGCCTGGCAAATAATGATCCCCCTGCAAAAGTGTGATAGCCTCACCGTGCAAATAATCAACTTCTTTCCAGCGCTCAGCAAATGCTGCAAAACCTGATACTTCAAAACGAGTAATGTTTGCCACGAGTTGCTTGATCAATGCAATCGCCAAGTCATTACGATCGCATTTTTGACCACTGATTTCAGAAAGGGCACTTACATTTTGTGTAATTTTTGCAGAAACATCGGGCACAGCATTCACATTCATACCCACACCAATCACCACTTCACTTAAGCCATGCGTTTCTGCTCGCACTTCAATTAAAATCCCTGCAAATTTTTTGCCTTGGTACATCACATCATTTGGCCATTTCAGCATAATGTCATGATCAAATCCCAATTGTTTTAAAGCAGAAATGATTGCGATACCGACAGCCAAACTTAAACCGCCAAGGTCGCTGACATCTTTCTGAAAAAAATATCGACACGATAAATAAAGGTTTTGCCCAAACGGTGAAAACCAATTTCTACCCAAACGGCCACGCCCTTTTGTTTGCATTTCAGCTAAACAGACTTGAAAAATAGGGTGCTGTTGATCTTGCGATTTAAAAAAATCGTTAGTTGAGCTCACGCGCTCTAAACAAGTAATGTGAATGGGATCCTCTTTAAAAGCAGCGGCAATTTTCTCTTGGGACAATAACATCAATGGAGTAGTTAATTGATAACCTTTTGCTTTCGTTGAATCAATTTTAACGCCATATTCTTTTAACTTATTGATCATTTTCCAAATTGCTGCGCGCGATACAGAAAGTGCTTGTCCTAATGCATCGCCATCATGCACCCCACCATCGTTTAAAATCGTCATAAGCTTAATCAGTTGAGGATTGACCGCTTTCATCATGTGCACTTCTCTTTATAAATTTTGTCAGTAACAAGCCAAATTCATACAACAACCAAATCGGGATCGCAAGCACTGTTTGCGAAAATACATCGGGAGGAGCGAGCAACATGCCAATAATAAAGGCACCTAAAAAAGCATAGCGTCGATAGGCAATCAAACGATCACACGTTATGACATTCAACAACACCAACACCAACATGACGATCGGAATTTCAAACAAACCACCAAAGATCAACAATAATTTCATGGTGAAGTCTAAATATTCCTTGATGTCTGGACTAAAGACCACACCGCTTGGAACCACTTTCGCTAAAAAATGAAACAACATTGGAAAAATAACAAAATATGCAAAAGCGATGCCCGCATAAAATAATAAGGCGCTTGCAAATAAAAAAGGCCAAAGTGTTCGTTTTTCATGTTGATAAAGCGCAGGTGCAATAAACAGCCAAAATTGCTGTAAAAAATAGGGAACCACCATCATGAGCGCTGCCATGAATGCAAGTTTAAATGGCACGAAAAAAGGCGAAACGATTTGGGTGGCAATAAGATGGCCAGATGGCAAATAACGCAAGAGCGGCTCTGCAAGCAAGGTATAAAGGTCATTGGCGAAATAAAGAAACACAGCGAAAACGGCAAAGAGAAAAATGAGTGCACGGATCAAACGTGAACGTAATTCGATTAATAATTGTAAGGATTCATTTGCGCTCATTGTTTTTATCAGGTGTGATGTCAATGAAATCACCCATGTCTTTTTTGAACGATGCAATCATGTGTCTTATTTTACGCGTGACTACGCCAAGTTTATGAGCAATACCGGGCATATCTTCTGGTTTAATGACCAAAAGTGCAATCAATAAAACGACGATGACTTCACTGATGCTGATGTTCATTTTGCCTCAGTACTTTCTTTTGATTCAGGTGTCGATATTGTATTCTCATCATCTTGCAAGCCTTTACGAAAACTTTTAATCGCTGATGCTAAATCATTGCCTAATTCACGCAAACGATGAGTGCCAAACACCATCATTAAAATTAAAAACACAATGATCAACGAACCAAAACTTCGAAAACCCATAAACCTACCTCCACTCAATTGGATGCGGGGTAATCCACCCCATTGCAAATGCTAATAATAATAATAAAAATAAGATAACAGACAACACGATACGCCATGTTAAAGCTTTGACCGTTTCCGTGGATTTATTTTTACCCCTCACCAACCCAAACATACCGCGAGTCAAAGAAAAAAATATCGCCGCAAATAAGATCAGCACAATTACTTTGATAAATATGGTCATTGCTTTTACAATCCTTACTCTCTATCACGCTTAACTTGGCATAGTATCGAGGAATGCAATAAAAATGTCCACTAGGTTCAGAAAACACTGGTTCCTAAACTTACTCGGCATGACTTTAGTGCTGTGTTTTTTAGCGCTCTCGCATTGGCAATATCAAAGAGCACAAGAAAAAGAGCAATTACTCAATCACTTTCAAGCCAGAAAGCTTGCAAAACCACTCACCAATCAAGAGCTTAGACAAACCAAAGACGAGCGATTTTATCGTGCTAGCTTGCAAGGCACATTCGATCACGCCCACACGATTCTTTTAGATAACCGCACTTATCAAGGAAAAATTGGCTACGAAGTTTACACACCCTTTCACATCAAAAATAGCAACGCGGTCATACTGGTTGATAGAGGGTTTGTCCCGCTATCAGGACGCAATCGCAATAGCAAACCAGCGCTCAATTTCCCACATAAGACCATGATTACAGGCTTATTAAACCTACCGCCTCGCTATTATGCCAAAGGCCAGATGATTAATGACGCAGCCCTCCATCCACTCATTCGGGTTGAATTTATAGACCTTGGCGCTTTATCTAAATTGCTGCATCATCCATTAATGCCTTACATTTTGCAATTATCTGAGAGTGATGATGCGGCCTATGCCATCACCTGGCAAAGCAGCATCATGCCAAAAGAAAAACACCTCGCCTATGCGCTACAATGGTTTGCCTTATCCGTGACCTTATTGGTATTATTGGTCGCTTTAAACATGAGAAAAAAGCGATGAGACATTGGTTCCTCTCACCAAAATACCGAAACCATACCACATTTACTTTGACTGCGGTCATCCTCACGTTTGTAGTCATCATGTTGGGTGCTTATACGCGCTTAACGGATGCAGGATTGTCTTGCCCGGATTGGCCTCATTGTTATGGCTATTTAACTGCCCCGCACACAGCAATACAACTGAATGGGGCAAGCATCAATTACCCTGATGCACCCGTGAACATCACAAAAGCTTGGACTGAGATGATTCACCGTTATTTTGCAGGCACACTTGGCATTTTCATCCTCATCGTAGCTGGCACACTGCTCGCATCCCGCAAAGCAAAAGGCTTTAAATCATACGCAATCGGCATCGGTTTACTGGTGTTGCTTGGCTTACAAGTCCTGCTTGGTATGTTGACTGTGACTGAAAAACTAAAACCAGTCATTGTGTTATCGCATTTACTGACTGGGATTTCTTTGTTGGCACTGCTGTGGTGGACATATGTCGATCTGAAGTTACGTGATGATTATTTCATACCGCGCTCTGCTTCACGCACCCTACCGTGGATTTGGCTGGGTTTTCTCATCGTGTTAGGTCAAATTGCATTGGGCGGCTGGGTCAGCACCCACTATGCTGGTCTTGCTTGCATTGACTTACCCTATTGCAATCAAGTGTTGCTACCTGCCTTGCATCTTGACCAATTCAATACAGATCTCATCACCATTCATATGCTGCATCGCATTGGTGCGGTCGTGACCGCGGTCTACTTAATCGGGTTATCGATCTATTTATTGCAGAAACCTGCGTTCTTTCACTTCGGCGCACTCATCTTAGTCTTGGTTTCCTTGCAATTTACCTTGGGTGTATTGAATGTGCTGTGGCTAAGGCCCGTTTGGCTCGCTCTCATGCATCATGGACTTGCCATTCTGTTGCTGCTCACGGTCATGACCGCCCTCATCAAAGCACACATTCAATCGCGAGATCGGCGCTATGCAATCTAAAATAAAAGAATACTTGACCCTCTGCAAACCACGCGTCGTTTTGCTCATGTTACTGACGACCTGGGCAGGCATGTATCTTGCGAGTTTTCATCCCATTCCTTGGTATTTATGGATCAATACCACATTGGGGGTTGCGTTGATGTCGGGGGCATCAGCGAGCTTTAACCACATTATCGACCAACGCATTGATGCCATCATGACCAGAACGCAACAGCGCCCACTGGTCACAGGGTCACTTCGGCCAATTGATGCATGGTGTTTTGCCATCACGCAAACGGTACTTGGTTTTCTCATCTTATACGTTGGCGTAAACCCACTCACCGCCATTTTGACTGGAATCGCTGCCATTGGCTATGCGATTGTTTATTCAGTCTATTTAAAACGCGCCACATCGCAAAATATCGTGATAGGCGGTTTATCGGGTGCCATGCCACCTCTTTTAGGCTGGGTCGCAGTCAGCAATCATTTAGCGCCGCAAGCGTGGGTTTTGGTGTTGATCATTTTCACCTGGACGCCTGCGCATTTTTGGGCGCTTTGTTTGCACCGTTTACAAGAATACAAAAAAGCCGCGATTCCCATGCTGCCTGTGACACATGGCATTGCGTATACTAAGCTGCATATCGTGTTATATAGTTTACTGACGGTCGCCTGTAGTTTATTACCGTTTGCAATTGGCATGAGTGGTCATCTTTATTTAATCGGTGCATTATTATTAAATGCAGGTTTAGTAGCGTATGCGTTTAAATTACACTACTCGAAAGATTATTCACGTCTTGCCTTAAAAACGTTTCATTATTCAGTGCTTTATTTAACTGGATTATTTATTGTGATTTTGCTTGATCATCATTTATTAATTACTTAAGAGGCAACATGACTCAACCTTCACATCAAAAAATCATTGTCTTAATTGTGTTTATAATCGCTGCGATTTTATCGTCGTTATTTATTTTTCACATGACACACAAGCAAACTCCAAAGCTTGTGAATAATGATGTCACGATTTTTAATGTGGCGCGCAACTTAAAAGACTTCGACTTAATACAAGGTGATGGCAAAGCATTTAAACCGCATGATTTTAAAGATCATTGGACAATATTATTTTTTGGCTTCACACATTGTGGTGATGTTTGTCCGATTACCATGGATTTATTAGCGCATACTTATCAAGAATTAAAACGACCCTATCCGTCTTTACAAGTGGTATTGGTCTCAATTGATCCAGAGCACGATTCGACCACTTCTTTAGCCAATTATACTAAGCAATACCACCGTGATTTTATTGGGGTAGCAGGCAAACAACAACAAGTGCGTAAATTGCAAAGCCAATTTGGTGTGTTTGCAGAAAAAAGTAAATTGGATCAGCAAATAGCGCACACGTCCTCACTCTTTTTAATCAACCCACAAGGACAATGGGTAGGCCTAATTCGCTATGGCTTAACACCCAAACAATTTATCGATACCTTTAAATCAAGCATGACTGTTTTAACGTGACTGACTATGACACCATTATCTCTCTTTCAAGCATTGTTACCGCAACATCTCATCTCACAATTGGCAGGTTACATTGCAAATGCTGAACAACCGCAGTTTAAGTCATGGTTAATCTCTTCATTCATCAAGCATTATGCAGTGGACATGCAAGATGCAGAACAAAAAGATCTCGCGCAATTCAAATCATTTAATGAGTTTTTTATTCGTCGTTTAACAGCAGATAGCAGACCTATTAATCGTGATCAAAATGTCATTGTGAGCCCAGCGGATGGCCAAATTGCAGAAATGGGTTACATCGCTCATGATCAATTAATTCAAGCAAAAAGCCATTATTTTACGCTACATGATTTATTAGGCGGAGAAACCCTAAGCTCCCCATTTATCAATGGGGCTTATGCTACCATTTATTTAGCACCGCATAATTATCATCGTGTTCATATGCCTTATGATGGCAAGCTCGTTGCGACCTATTTTATCCCTGGCACATTGTTTTCAGTGAATGCAAAGAGTGCAAAGGCAGTTCCATCTCTTTATAGCCGCAACGAACGCTTAGTGTGCCTATTCGAAAATGAACGCATTGGAAAATTTGCGGTGATTTTAGTCGGCGCCATGATTGTGGGCAGCATACAATTGGTGTTTGAAGACCATCCAGTGCGCAGCAAAGAACTCACGAAAACGTTGTTCGATCATCCTCATGTTTTTAAAAAAGGCGAAGAACTCGCCCATTTCAAACTCGGTTCAACGGTGATTGTGTTATTCGAAAAAGATAAAGTTGTATGGGATAACAACACAAATCATGCATCTGAAATACAGTTTGGTATGAGAGTTGCAAGTCTTCCTTAAGTTTTTCTTAAGCTACGCTTCATGCTCCCTTCAGCTTTGCGGAGTATGATATATCAAGTAAGAACATGAGGTGAATTTATGCAACGACTCAATATACAACATAATGATTACACATTAAAATCAAAAGAGTGGTTTAGCAATAAGCAAGACATTAAATCGATCGTCCAAAACATATTGGATGACTATACAACACTACAACAAACAGACACGTCATTTCTGGTTTTTTTTAATGGCTCTTCAAAAAGCGATGCGTTCCTTGAAAAACATACAGCAACTTTAGA
>Ga0207073_1018_pt1 | contig 44886 bp, 37 predicted proteins | sample Alteio_BWMinHeat_65_FD_153575 | JGI IMG/M metagenome (GOLD analysis project Ga0207073, IMG submission 153575) | Enriched cells from forest soil in Barre Woods Harvard Forest LTER site, Petersham, Massachusetts, United States -... | ecosystem: Environmental > Terrestrial > Soil > Temperate forest >...
CCGCCCTGAATTGCAGCGCCGATCGCCACAACTTCATCTGGATTTACCCCTTTATGCGGCTCTTTACCAAAGATCTCGCGGACCTTTTTCTCAACAGCCGGCATACGGGTCATTCCGCCAACAAGAATTACCTCATCAATCTGATCTTTAGAAAGACCAGAGTCTTTTAAGGCTTTTAGGCACGGCTCTACTGTACGCTCAATCAGGTTGTGAGTTAAACTCTCAAGTTTTGCGCGTGTGAGGGTGAGTGCCATGTGTTTTGGACCTGTTGCATCCATTGTGATAAATGGCTGGTTGATCTCTGTAGATTGTGTTCCTGAGAGTTCAATTTTCGCCTTTTCAGCAGCATCCCGTAGACGTTGCAGTGCCATCTTGTCTTTACTTAGGTCGATGCTGTGCTCTTTTTTGAACTCTTCAAGCAACCACTTTAAGATCGCATTGTCAAAGTCATCACCACCCAGATGGGTATCTCCATTTGTTGAGAGCACTTCAAAGACGCCATCGCCGATCTCTAAGATTGAGATGTCAAATGTTCCACCGCCGAGGTCAAAGACGGCAATTTTCTTCTCTTTTTGCTTGTCAAGTCCATAGGCGAGAGCGGCAGCTGTCGGCTCTGGAATAATACGCAGAACGTTGAGGCCTGCGATTCTACCGGCATCTTTTGTCGACTGCCTTTGTGAGTCATTGAAGTAAGCGGGAACTGTGATGATCGCCTCTGTCACTTTCTCACCGAGATATGCTTCTGCAGTCTCTTTCATTTTAATGAGGACTTGCGCTCCAATCTCTTCTGGAGAGAGCATTTTGTTGTCAATTTGGAAAGCGACATCGCCATTGCTATTTTGCGTCACTTTGTAAGGAACTGTTTCGATTTCAGATTTAACTTCTGAGTATTTACGGCCGATAAAGCGCTTTGCAGAATAGATTGTCTTTTCTGGATTGGTTACTGCCTGTCTTTTTGCCGGCACGCCAACTAAACGCTCTTCACCTTTAAATGAGACGATAGATGGTGTCGTTCTCATTCCTTCGGCATTGGCAATTACTTTTGGAGTTCCGCCTTCCATGATAGAAACGCAGGAATTTGTTGTTCCTAGGTCGATTCCAATAATTACTTTTTTCTTTTTCTCGCTCATATGTTCTCCTTAGTTATATTTTTTCTTGTAAAGTAGGTTTTTTTGAAACTTTAACGCGAGCTACGCGTAAAATGCGTTCACCACTCCTATAGCCGCGAACAAATTCTTGTAAGATAATCCCTTCAGGATGATCGTTGCTCTCTTCTGTTTCAACCGCCTCATGTAGATGAGGGTCAAAGAGTTGCCCTTGAGATTCAAAAGGGACGATCCCGTGCTCTGAAAGAAGATCTTTAAATTGTCCTAAAATCATCTCAAATCCATAGGCCCAGTTGCGCGTCTCATCTGACATCTGACTTGTAAATTTCAGCGCGTTTTCTAAATTGTCCATAGGTAAGATCAGATCCTGCATCACATTATCAATGGCAAAGCGGAGGGTCTCTTGCTTCTCTTTTTGCATCCGTTTGCGCGTATTTTCCATGTCAGCAAGTAGACGCAAATACTTCTGTTTATAATCATCAATCTCAACTTCTTCGATGGGTTGATTGATCAATTCGTCTTCGTTCATAAAACTCCTGTTTTGTCTTCAAGTAGTGGGCACTGCAACAGACTTGAATGATGTTGTGTAAGGGTTAGGTTTGTGACGTCTGGGGTTCGGAAGCTGATTTTAAATTTGTAGATGCTGCGGGTGAGCGTTTCGCTAACCGCATCCGATGCTGTTTTTAAAATCTCAAAGAGCTTCCGATAAGGAACACGGCTTGGGCCTAAAATTCCAATTGCCCCGACAGTTGTCTGGTTAATACGATAGGGGATGGCAATAATTGTGCAACCGGATGCGGGGAGAAGGTCCTCTCCAATCCAGCAAGAGAGGCGGTTCTCTGTGCACGCTTGTTGTAAAAATGAGCGCAGGTGAGTCGGGTTTTCAAATAAGGCAAGCCCTTGAGCAAGGCTTGAGGCGTCATTAAAATCGGGGTAGTTGAGAAGTGTAGAAAAGCCTGTTTTATAGATGTCCTCTGAGCTGAAATTGGTATAGCCAACAATGTGGCGTAGCATCAGTTCTCCGTAGAGTTTTGTGGCTAAGATCTCTTCTTCTGGGCTGAGGGTTGGCTTGTCAAATCCCTTCAGACGAAAGTGAAAGTAGGATTCGATCCGTTTTAGGGTGAAGCTGCTCAGTTTTTTATCAACGTAGAGGAGCTCTGTATGGACAAGGCCAAAGTCAGTAATTAAAATGCAGAGGCAGCGATTCTGGTCAATTCCTGTTAGCTTAATATCGAGGATGAGGTCGTGGTCAAATCTAGGTGCTGAAAGAAAGACTGTGCATTTTGAGGCTTCGCTTAAAATTTCAGCCGTTGATTGGAGGTAAAGAGCAATTTCTCGTGTCTCTTTAAGGAGCTTTGAGCGCAATTCTTTGACGTCTTTTTGCTCTGAAACAAGGAGTGTATCGGCATAGAGCTTATAGGCCATTTGTGTTGGGATGCGTCCCCCGGAGGAGTGCTGCTGTTTTAAGAAGCCGGTCTCTTCGAGCTTTGTGAAGTAATTGCGAATGGTGGCGGAACTTAAATGATCAAAGCCGTTCTCTCTAAGCGTGTTAGATCCAATTGGCTTGCCAGACTGCAGATAGAGTTCTACAAGGCCGAGTAAAACTAGGCGCTCTCTTTGATCTTTAGCAGGTCTTGTTTGGCGCATCATTTTCATGGTTTTTGTCCATTCTTAAAAAACTCATCTTAGCAAATCGAGAAAAAAAGTCCAAGCAAAATTTAGCAGTTGAAAATATCGAGTGCTAAGTATTTTGTAATATACTTACTATCAACGACTAAAAAATCCTTCTGTTTATCGTCTAAATAAAATAGTTGATAAAAAATATTTTTTAATATAAAACTTACATTAAGTGGAACTAACACCAAACAAAAAGGCGAGGATAATGTCAATTAATTCAACTTCTCAGGTTTCTCTAGCTGATCAGGTGTTGCGTAGTCCGTCTGGACGCCGAGTCCTTTACTTCCGGACGGGCAGCTGACTCCTGTTGCTCATGTTGTTGCGCGGACGGCTGTCGGAAGTCAAGGAGAGAGCACGCAAATCTCCGTCTCGACTTTTTAACATTTTGATTATTAAAAATTTATAAAAACCATTAAGGGAAGAGACAATCCTTTTCCCCTCTTTTTCTTGTCTCAAGAAAGACATTTCTCTTCGTCTCCATCTCAATCTTGGGTCGACGGTAAATCGGCTATCAAGTACACTCTTGCTTCACGGGGAGCTATTCTCTGGGAAATATGGGAATCAAACTAAGGAATATATCATGCAGAAACCCAAAGCAACACAGCCGCCCAAGCCAACACATTATCGTTGGTTAGTCACTGGCCTTATTTTCTTCATTACTCTTGTTAACTTTATCGATCGTTCCGCTGTCTCATTTGTGATTGGACCCCTTAAAGAAGAGTTTCAATTTACCGACACTCAATTTGGTATGATTTTATCAGCTTTTGGATTGGGATATGTCGCGCTAACTGTTTTGGGTGGTTGGCTTGTTGACCGCTGGGGAACGCGTATTGTATGGCCCCTTGCGGCTGTCGGCTGGTCGCTCTGTGTCGGTTTTTTAGGTTTTGCAGTCGGCTTTTGGAGTTTTATTGGTTTGCGGTTTCTTCTAGGTGTTACAGAAGGGCCTCACTTTCCTGCAATGTCTCGTGCGATTCGAGACTGGTTGCCTCAATCAGAGCGAGCGCGAGCGCTTTCTGTTGGACTTGTGGCGATTCCCCTCTCATCTGTTATCGGCGCCCCAATTACCTCTTATTTAGTTGCTGATTTTGGCTGGAGAGTCATGTTTTTTGCCATCAGTGCAGTGGGGATTATTTGGGCGGGCGTCTGGTACTACTGTTTCAGAGATCATCCTCAAGATTCAAAATACATGGGAGAAGAAGAGAAAGCTCTTCTTGCGTCATCTGCAGTTAAAGAAGATGCTATTGAAAAGGCGCCCATTGACTGGCTCTTTATTTTAACCCATCCGACGCTTGCAGCGAATAACTTTGCCTATTTTGCGTTTGGGTATATGCTCTTTTTTGCAACTCTCTGGTTGCCAGGCTATTTTCTCTCTCAACACGGATTGAACCTGAAGAGCGTTGGTTGGTATTTGACAATTCCCTGGCTTGTGGGAGCGATCTTCTTAAAAGCCGGAGGTATTCTTTCTGACTGGATCTATAAAAAGACAGGCAGTAGCCGATGGGCCAGATCGCACGTCATTTGGATGAGTCAGCTTCTTGCTGCGATCTTCTTTGTTTGCCTCGGCTTTACCCAGTCTCTTGGAATGTCAATCTTCTTTTTAAGCTTAGGCCTCGGTTTTGGTTTGATGCCACAATCTGCCTTTTTTAGCGTCAATATCGATGTGGCAAAGGCGCGCTCTGCTTCTGCACAAGGGGTAACCTCTGGCTGTTTGGCTATTGCTGGCATTATCGCTCCGGCACTTACTGGTTTATTGATTGACTGGACAGGCAATTATCAGGGAGCTTTCTTACTCCTTGGAGGCTTGATCGGTCTCGCCGTGATTGTGGTGATTCTGTTCCACTTCCCAGACCAGCTCTCCTTGTCACAAAAATGTGGGTTTGTCTCAAGAAGAAAGTTTTTTGAAAAACCCAAAAAAATCGCAAAATAAATTATTGGAATAATACCATTTGCAGGGAATAAGTTGTGATCCGATTGCAGAGAGTTGCAGTTCTGTATCAAGTACTTGTGGCAAGTTTCTCTCTGATTGTTGTCATGTCCAATATTCTCTCTGCAAAGATGGTTCAGCTGCCCATTATAGGGTTGACCATCCCTGCGGGATTAATTACCTACCCACTCACCTTTTTGCTAAGCGACCTTGTGACCGAGATTTTTGGCAAAAAACGTGCTCAGCTCATGGTCTACTTGGCTTTTGCGATGAGCATGCTTAGTTTTGGGATGATTCAAGTAGGTCTTGTTTTACCGACAGTCGATCCAGAGCAGAAAAAAGCTTTTGATTCGGTCTTAGGTCTTTCAGGCTTAAGAATCTTTTCTTCCTTAGTCTCTTACATCACAGCACAAATTCTGGGCATTCAGATCTATGCGATGATCAAAAAATGGACAGGTCCCAACCTTTTATGGCTGCGCAATAATGGCGCCACCTTTTTATCACAGCTCATCGATACAGTCTTGATTGATCTGATCTTTTTATGGTGGGGCCTCGGGCTGTCGATGCAGCTCGTTTTTCCAATCATGCTCTTTTCCTACCTCTACAAAGCTTTTTTTAGCGTTGCGTGTACCCCGATATTCTATTTTCTTGTTTTCCTCATCCGTGGAAGAACACAAACTAGTCTTCTAGAATCAGCGGCAAGACGTCGATAAGGGTTGGGGACCAGTCAAGGCCGCGCTTGTAGACAAGGCGGGAGGCGATGGAGCAGGCGATGATCGCTTTTTTATGAATGTCAGGGAGATCGGATAGGATTCTGTCGCGGTATTTTGTTCGTAAAATTTTGGGGCAGTACTGAATCAAGGTTTTAATGAGAGGATCATGCGGGTCTTGTGAGAGCTCAATTGTTTCAAGATAGGAGAGAAGCTGGTAGGTGTAACTGTTGATCCTTTGCGAGATCCATTCGGAGATGTCTGTGAGAAAGGCTTGGGATCTTGAGTGGGTTTTTAAGAGAAGATCTGCTTCGTCTTTGGATCTGTCGCGGATAATCTCGAGAACTTCTTTCACATACTCTGTTTTGATCTGGAGAAATTCTTTTTCGGAGAGGGTAAGCCCGGCGAGCACCTCAAAAGAAGAGCAGATCACGCCGCCCTTATTGGCGGAACTATCTTTGATAATGAGAAGGCCGAGCTTTTCAAGAGACCTGCGTGCCCAGGGGGTAAGGTAGAGATTTGCCCCTTCAACAATGGCTTTCGAGGTGGGGGTTCCGGTCTCATCAAGAAATTCTTGCCAGTTATTATCGTTCACTGTTTTTGGCCTGCCGCCAGCTGGAATAAAAATATCTGTCTTTGTCTGGTGGACATTGTGGCGGAGCAGATGGTTCATTTCACTGCCAGAGAGCCACTCTTCGACGACTTTGTTTTCTTTTTTACGCAAACAGAGACTTTTTTGAGCATAAGCGGATTCTTCTTTTTTAGTTCGGGTATCGACGAGAAACCCGCCGTCATGCAGATGTTCTGCTGGATAGAAGCGGATCGCCTTTCCTTCTTTAAAAAGAGCTGCAAGAATCTCAAGATCAAGCCCTTTTGGATCGAAGATTGTCCCAGAACCGTCAATGAGTGCAAGAAGGTGCGCCGTTTGTGGATAAAATCTGTATAAGTTGAGAATCTGGTTGCCGGCAACGTCGCCGTCAGGGCCTCCGGTCATCTTGATGGTAAAGGGGTCTTTATACGGATCGATCTGTAAGAACTTGAGAAGCTCTTCCATGTAGACGTTGACGCCAAAAGAGGTGACACCAAATTCTTTGTGGTTGATTCCAGCTCCTGGCTTGCTGCTGATGAAGGATCTGCCGGGTTTATAGTTGTTAAATTGGCTATAGGTGGAGATCCATTCAATCATCTCGTTGAACATATTTTCATCAGGGCCTAGATAAATATATTCTGGACGGCCGTAGTAATCGACAATGTCTTTTGCTCGCAACCGCCCATCTTCTTCGCAATTAATTAGAACCAGGAGTGCTTCGACAAAGGAGCGTTGAGCCTGGTAGAGGTTCTCTTTTTTCTGCTCAGCATGGAAGTTTTTCAGCTCTGTCTCAAGTTTTTCTTGGGTCACATCCGCTTCTTGTAGTTCGCGTGCATAGATCTCTTCTTCGATTTTTAGCCTTCCGTAAGGCTCGAGGAGGATAACAGCTTTAGCACCCCCTTCCGGGATGTCTTTGTTTTTTTTCTGTTGGGTAAACGCAAGGCCGTAACACTCGGCAAAAGTATTGCCGCGATCTAGGACATACTGCTCCACTTTTTCCGGATAGACGGTTCTGACGCCGCCTCGGGCTAGATCGACAAAACGGATATGGAAGCCAATAAAGGATCCTCCCTTAATGAAGAATAGAGCAAAGGGGAGTTCTGGAAATTTTTCTGTTCGATCATAAGGTGTCTGGCTAAGAAAGATCGGATCCAGGCGGAAGCTTAAGGCTGTTTTGTTATTGCGGTAGAAGTTTGTTTTAAGGGTCGAGTCGACAAAAGCAATTGCCTGTTTAAAGATGTTTTTGCGACGCGTGTCATTGACCTCTTGTCCTGTATCGAGTTTGTCAACAAGGTCAAGTAAGCGATCTCGCATCGATTCGTATTTTTTAAGATCTGCTTTTTGAGGATCAAATTTCTGTTCAAACGCCTCTGTGAGTTGGATTGTTAGTTCCGGGTGGCGGCAGATCCCTTCTTCGATATTGCTGAAGGAGTAGATATTAGGATCTAGATGAACGAGGATCTGATGAACAAAAGAGACGATGCTTTTAATCAGATTGCCGATATTGCCCCTGACAAGCCGAGCGTCGACAAAAACCTGTTCGATCTCTTTTTCTCCTTCAAAGAATTTAATGGTGACAAGTTCTCGTAAAAAGTCCTTTATATCAGCAGCTTCCCAAGCAGCATTTCCTTGGCTCCCGTGAATACCAAGGGACATCAGGATGATGCTATCTTTACTATAGGGATCAACATAGGTTGAATTGACTTTTTGCATCACAAGAGAGTGGCGGTGGATCATCTTGGCTAGGCGATAGAGAAAGTCGTGTTTAGGGACATGTTTCCATGCAAGGACGATCTGCATAGAGGGACTCTTTGTCTTCTTCCACTCTTCATTGTAGCGCACCTCATATTGACACATGTCGCGTGTTTTTGCCCGATAGTACATGTCGAGAGCAAGAATGAGGCGCTCTTTATTCAGAGAGCGGATAAAACGCGGATTCATCGAGTCGATAATTTGCTGGACGCTTTCTCGTGTCATCTCCGGATTACGGGCTGTGACAAGTTGCAAGACCTCTTGCAACTCTGATTGCGGCATGCTCTCTTGGGTTCTCTTCTCTTGGTATTGGGTGAAAAGGATCACGGCAATGCGCAATGCTGTTTTGATCTGATCAAAAGGTGGGGGGCTATTGGAGAGAAAAGCTCTGTAGTTTTTGATGCCATACTTTCGGTACTGTTTTAGAATGCGCACGTCGGCATCAGGGCTATCGAGACAGATAACAATGGCGCTCTGCGGAAGGTGGATATTGGAGAAGTAGCCTTGGAGGTGAAAATCCATGAGGTTGTGAGCGACGAGCATCACATTTTCACGTCCCACCTCATCGAAGAATTTAGGCGGCATATGTTCTTCGATAAAGAGATAGAACTCTTCAAATTTCTGGATCTCTTTTTTAATGTCTGCTTGGCGCTGTTCTTTAGATATTGGCATAATTCTCGACTTTGTACATTTTTTGGGTCGATTTTCACAATCTTTTGACTTTGAGTGGGTTGAAAATTTTGCTCATGGCTTTTTAAGCCACTTTGCAAAATTTTCAACCCACTCAAAGTCAAAATCTTGCAAAACTCGACTCCAAACATGTACAAAGTCGAGATAATTGGGTGAATGCCAGATACCGATTTTTCAGTCACCAACTAATTTTGAAATTCCATACGGAATAATAATGAGCGAGAACATCCCTAAGATTAAAGTTAGTTCGTAAGCGAAGATGTTTGTAATGCCAAGGCCGTCTGGAGGGAGAAAACCGCAGACGATGCCGATAATGGAGATGAGAGCCCCGCTGCCAGAAGTGGTCCAGATACCCCATTTACCTCCTGGGATACGGAACGACCGCGAGACCTCCGGCTTTGAATAGTGCAAGCGCACTGCCGCTACAAAGAGGCCGACGTAGACCAAGAGTGCAAGCTGTGCTGTAATTGTCGATAGAAGCCAGAAAGAGGCGTTGACACTCGGCATGAGGAAAAAAGCAGAAGAGAGGAGAGAGACAATAACTGCCTGAATGATCAGGATACGCGAGGGGACCCCGTAGCGATTCATTTTCCCAAGAGCCTTGGGCAAGCTTCCATCGAGGCAGGCGATCATAAGCCCTTTTGTGGGACCGATGATCCAAGCGCCAACAGCGCTGATACCTCCCAAGATAATACAGCTTGCAATGACGGGCACCATCCAGGGCATCTGGTACGCATCAAAAAAGTGCTTAAAGGCCTGGAGGACTCCCGTAACAAGATTGAGCTCTTGCTGTGGAACGATGAGGGCGATAGAGAGTGAAGAGGCAACCATTGTTACAAGGATAACCATGACAGAGATCAAAAGTGCTCTAGGGTAGTCACGCCGTGGGTTTTCCATCTCACGTGCATGGGTTGCTGCCATTTCAAGGCCAAGTAGGCCAAAGAGAACAGTTGCAAAAAAGGGAAGATGCAGAGAGCTTGACCATTTAGGGAAGAGTTCATTGTGAGTGAAGTGGATCTGTAATTCATTCCCAGAGAACCACCAAATGAGACCTAGAACGGAGATAAAGATCATGGGAAGGATGGTCCCAATAATCGCCCCAAGGCTGCTGAGGAGGCTTGAAATACGCATTCCAAAACAGTTGAGAAGAGTTGCTCCCCAAAATAGCCCTAAGATCAATAGGACCATATACGTCTTATTTTCTGCCATTGAAGGGTTGAAAAAATAGGTCGTTGTCCCAGCAATCAGTGCCATAATCGTTGGATACCACGCCAAGTTATAGATCCAGCTCATCCAGATCACGATGAGGCCGAGTCGTTTTCCGAATGCTTCACGGACCCAAATATAGATCCCACCGGTTGTCGGCCATCCGGTTCCCAATTCTGCAGAGACAAGAGCGCTGGGAATAAAGAAAAAGATTGCGGCGCAAGCGTAAAATAAGAGCATCGATGCGCCATAATAGGCTGAAAAGGGGAGAGAGCGGATGCTGTCGACTGCGATGACATTGATCATGACAATCTGAAAGAGCGTCAGGAGTTTTTTCTTTTTTTTCATGAGGATTCTCTATTTTTAAGGAGCCGTAAACTATTGAGTCCTACAAGGAGTGTGCCTCCTTCATGCAAGACAACTGCCGCCCATAGAGGAACGAAACCAAAGAGTGCGGGCATTGTCGTTCCTACAATAACAAGTAGCGCAAGCGTTAAATTCTGTTTGAGGATGCGTATTGTCTTGTCTGCTTTATTTAAGAGAAAGTCTATCAGCTCAAGATCGTCCTGCAAGAGCACAACATCTGCTGCTTCGATAGCTGTTGCACTGCCAACTTTTCCCATAGCGATGCCAACAGTTGCTCGAGCAAGTGCCGGCCCATCATTAACCCCATCGCCGACCATGATGAGGCCTCCTTCTTTTGAGAGGCGTGCGACGTGCTCGAGTTTTTCTTCGGGTTTTAAACTGTGGAAGAGAGTAAGGTCAAGCAGTGAGGCGACGCTCTTGCCGCTCTTTTCATTGTCACCGGTTAACATGAAGAGTTTGAGTCCTCTTTTTTTAAGCGGTTGTAGCGCTTTTTCTGCGCTCTTGCGCACCATGTCGGTAAAGGTGATTTGATAAATGGTTGTCTCAATTAAGAGGTAGGAGCAGATATGGTTTTCTGTTTTAGGTAATGAGAAAGAATTTTTTGAGAAAATCCAGCCGTAGTTTCCAATAGCAACTTCGATTTTTTTACCTTTTACGATGACAAAGCCTTCCAGTCCCTGTCCTGCAACATGTTGAAAATCAGCAATTTCAATAGGGTCAATTTTTTTGTCTCTAGCATAACGTAAAACGGCCCGAGCAATGGGATGGACGGCGTGTCGCTCCAGGCCTGCTGCTATTCCAATTGCCATTGAATCATCGATGCTTTCTTCTGCGAGTGGATAAAAGCCGTGACAGACAAGCTCGCCTGTTGTGAGCGTCCCTGTTTTGTCAAACGCTATCTGAGAGCACCTTTTTAGAGCGTCTAAAACAACACCGCCTTTGAGTAGAATTCCCTTGCGGCTGCAGCTGCTAATCGCACTTAAATAGGCAGTCGGTGTTGCGAGGATGAGGGCGCAAGGAGATGCAGCGACAAGAAAGCTGAGGGCGCGGTATAGCGCGCCTTCGACACCGAGGAAAGGAATATTAAGTAAATAAGGGAAGCTTGCAGTAAAAAATAGAAAGAGCAGAATAATTGCCGAGGCGTAGTAGCTCCCAAATCGATCGAGTATTTTTTCAAGTTTAGGTTTTGCCTCTTGCGCCTCGGTAATGAGCTTGATAATGCGAGAAAGTGTTGAATCAGCAGAGCGCCGCGTGACGCGGATGGTCAGAGTGCCGTCTAGATTGTAGGCTCCAGCTGGCACTTCATCACCGACTGTGCGCGGGACAGCTCTTGTCTCTCCTGTCAGGTGTGAGAGGTTGACAAAGGAGCTTCCTGCAATCACCTCACCATCTAAAGGGACAACCTCTCCTGCACGGACAAGAAGCGCTTGTCCAAGCGCAATTTCTTTCACAGACTGTTCAAAAAATGTTCCATCATCTTCAATAACGCAGCCCATTTTTGGTGCAATTTGATTGAGATGAATCAATCCGGTATGGGTTTTTTTTGTGACAAATTCTTCCAAAGCACCAGAAATTTCAAAGAGGACAAGTAAAAGCGCTCCTTCCATCGGCGAGCCGATGAGGACCGAGAGGAGGGCGGCAAGTGTCATGAGCAGGTCGATATTGATATGGAACTTTTTAATGTCGTCGCACGCTGCAATGAGAGCCGGAGTTCCTGAGAGGAAATAGACTAACATCAGAGAAATTTCGGATATGACAGGGATGAAGAAAAAAAATATAAAGGAGAGAATCAGGAGGAGGGCTGAGACGATAGAGATTTTTAAGGGGAGGTTTTTCCCCCAGCTGCGAGAATGTGTTGTGAGGAAAGGACTGATGCTCTCTTCTTTTCCAGACGCAAAAAATTCATCAAAATAGTAGTGCCCCATTAAGTTATCCGCGAATGGCTTGTGAAATCAGATAGACGAGACTTGCGGAAAGTAGTGCAAGCGCACAATTCCAGATGATCGTTGTCAAGATGCGATTGCCTTCGGCTCTGCAAGCAAGGAGGGAGGCGCCAATAAAGAGGAGCGCTGCGGCACAGGGAACCCCCATCGGTGATAAAAAAGCTGGACCAAGTAAAAAGAGAGCGCTAATTAAAACGCCAATGCCGGCACCACAACTCTGTTTGAGCGGATGTTCGTACGATTCGAGCTTTAGCCCCATCTCTTCTTCTAACATCACAAGCAGTAGGCGATTATCATCTGCCATCAAAACATTGATGACCTCTTCTAGGAGCTTTCCACTAAAACCTTTGGCACGGTAGAGTTCACTCAGCTCTTCTCTCTCTTGCTCCCGATGGTGCTCAATTTCAAATCGCTCTTCTTCAATGACTCTATGGAGCCTAGTAAGTCTAGACCAACCAAGGAGCGCGCTGCGTCCCACTTTCCAGAAAAAAAAGCCAAAGGTAAATAAAGAGAGAAAAAGGATCAGCGGTTTGTGCTCTATGCCAAAAAAAGGCAAGACGATCCAGAGTAGTAGTCCAATCAGCGCTGTCTCTTTTATACTATCGGCACAGGCTGACAAGTGGCCTGGCATCTCGGTTCCGTGAATCTCGGCCATGGCATAAGCGCCTTTAGCACGGGCAATACGGAGGTGTTCGAGCGTCGATTTTCCTTCAAAGTGTTCTGATGTCACGAAATTATCCCTCGATTAGGTGCGTTAGTAGAGAACAGAGGTCGAGATGGTCTTGGCCTGCCATGATTTCGCGAATCGAATGCATGGAGAGTTGTGGAATACCGATGTCAACAGCTTCTATTCCAAGAGCTGCTGACAGGATGGGGCCAATTGTGCTCCCGCAACCGACATCCGATCGTGAAATAAACGATTGATGCGGCAGACCAAGAGAGAGGCACGCCGCGATAATAGAAGCTGCAGTTTTTGCTGTTGTTGCGTACTTTAGATCAGCGTTATACTTAACGACAACACCCTCTCCGAGAAGTGGAGGTGCGCTCATGTCGTATCGATTGGCGTAGCTTGGGTGAAAGGCGTGGGCCATATCAACGGAGATAAGAAAAGATCTGCTTTTAAACGCATAAAGCTCTTGTCCTTTAATTTCTAGGATCATGGCGATGCGCTTAAGCAGATCTGTAGTAAAAACAGATGCGGCGCCAGTTGGGGAGCGCGACCCAATCTCTTCATGATCGAGAAAAAGAGCCACCTGGAGCGTCTCTTCACTTGTACGGCTTTGCACCATCGCACTCATAGCTGCATGAACACCTGCTAGGTTGTCGATGCGATAGGAGGCAATCCATTCGTTACATCTGCCCAAAAAACGACTCTTTTCTAGGGGGACAAGAAAAAGATCGTGGCTTAAAATCTCTTTCTCTAAAAAATCCTCAAGGGAAAAAGCGGGGTCAAGGCCCATGATCGGCAAGAGATGCTCTTGTTTGTTGAGGATCAGCCCCTCTTCATTGACTTTTCGATCTAAGTGGATAGCAAGCTGCGGAATGATGCATGGCATCTCTTCGAGAAATACGAGTTCTGAGCTTTGGTCTTTTCTTGTAATTTTACCAGCTATGGCTAAATCGCGGTTGAGCCACGAAGAGAGAAGAGGCGCCCCATACGGCTCAACGGCAAAAAGAGTCATGTTTTTTTGATGCTGTTCAGGCTTTGGTTTTAACTTGAGGCCCGGACTGTCTGTATGAGTGGCTAGAATGCGCGCAAGTTTTGGGAGTTTTTCTGGAAGAGAAAATGCGGCCAGGGCCCCTTCTTTTACGAGGTAGTAACTCTTCCCCGCCTCTAAACTCCAGATCTCTTCTTCTTTAAGTTCTTCAAAGCCTGACTGTGCAAATCTCTTTGTAAGTTCATAAACAGCATGGTATGCAGTTGGCGAATTATCAAAAAAATCTTTCAAGTCTTCTAAAAAATTAAACAGCTTTCAGCTCCTTGATGCCATTCAGATATTTGTGCAGCACAATCGGTAGGGTTACAGATCCATCGGCATTTTGATTGTTTTCAAGAAGCGCGACCATGAGGCGTGATGTGGCAAGTCCAGAACCATTGAGCGTGTGCACAAACTCCGGTTTTTCTTCCTTTCCTTTGAATCGAATATGAGATCTGCGCGCTTGAAAATCGGTACAGTTTGAGACGGAGGAGACCTCGTAGTAGCGGTTCTGCCCTGGAAGCCACACTTCTATGTCCACTGTCTTTGCAGCTCCAAAAGACATGTCGCCAGTTGTCAGTAGCATATTGCGGTAGTGGAGATTGAGCCCTTCTAAGATCTCTTCTGCGCTCTTCATCATGGAATTAAATATATCGGCGCTCTGCTCGGGTGTTGTAAAACAGAACATCTCAACTTTATTGAACTGATGCACGCGAATCAGGCCGCGCTCTTGAGATCCAGCAGCTCCCGCCTCTCTGCGAAAGCAGGGGGTATAAGAGATGTATTTACGTGGCAGCTCATCGGCACGCATAATCTCGTCATAGTGGAGTCCGTTGAGCGCAACTTCGGCAGTTGGAATCAAGTAGAGATGGTAATCTGGATCGTGGATCTTGAAGAGCTGTTTTTCAAATTTTGGCAGTTGCCCGACTCCATACATCATTTCAGGGCGTACAACGTGCGGCACCATCCACTGCTCAAACCCATTTTCTAAATGGATGTCGATCATGTAATTCAAAAGTGCCCACTCAAGGCGTGCTCCTAAATTGCGATAAGTTAAAAAGCCACTCCCTGAGACTTTAGCGCCGCGCTTAAAATCAAATAGGTGGAGCTTTTCATTGAGCTCGACATGGTTTTTAAAGGTAAAGGCAAACTCTCGTTTGGCGCCAAAAGTCTTGATGCAGACGTTGTCTTTTGGATCGGGGGAGATGGGAATCTCACTCATTGGGATGTTGGGCAAAGCAGACATTTCAGTGTGCAATTCTGCCTCTAAGCGCCTCACCTCTTCATCTAACATGCTAATGGCGCTGCCCTTTGTTCCCACCTGAGCCATCAGCTCCGAGGCGTCTTCTTTGAGCCGTTTTTTCTCCCCAATCTCTTTAGAAAGAGCATTCCGTTCTGATTTGAGTAGTTCAACAAACCCAAGTTTTTCTCTCAACTTCTCATCAAGAGCGATAATGGATTCTAGAGATATAGTTGGATCTTTTGCTTTTAGTCTAGATTCAATGGCGAGTGGATCTTTGCGAATGAGCTTAATGTCTAACATGAATTGCGTCTTTGTCTTGATTGTTAAGACCTGATTCTAAGACAAAGACGGATTATCCTCAAGGGAAGCTCTTCTTAAGCTTGTGGCGTTGTGTATGTGTAAGTCAGCTGCCCTGCGTGGTCGACACCAACAGTGCACCTAGATCCTACGGGAAGAAAGGTCTTGGTCTGATGGTTGAGTAGTTGACGTGTCCCTTCTGGATTTTCAGGGAGATAGGCGATGACAATTTTTATATCTTTGCCGCCAGTTGTTGTTACTATAAGTCCGTAGATTACATGTGTTGGAGAGGGGGTGGCGGGGTCCTCAGGGCTGGTGGCAGATAGTTTCTCTATGGTATGTCGCATGCGATAGGGCCGGGCTGTGAAAGACTCATCAAAATCAACTAGATCGAGTATTAGTTCTCCAACTGATTTTTGAGGACGAGGTTTTTCTAGTTCTGCTGGAGAGGCAACAGTAAATTCAGTTGGGTTGGAGCTTTCATCTTCTACCCTATTGCTACGGTATTGATACTCCTCTTGGAGAGTTGTTTTATTTGACCCCTGTTTTTTACCCAAAAAATAGGCAGAAACAGCCCCAATAATAACAAAAAGGGGAAGGGCAACACTTGCAACAACGGTCGATGTTGTAGAACAGCCGAGAGCAATGGCTGCGATAGCTCCTGAGACAACGGCAACAGGAATCCCAGCAAGGACAAGGATTAGTGTGACAATGGCAGTTATCGATGCAGTGACAAGAAGGGCAAGAAAAATATTTTTTACAATACGACATATCTTGCCGGTTTCATTGTTTTCTGGGGATTTATACGTAGCACTTCCTAGAGGTTTTTCCCTCTGAAGCATTATAGATTTAATAGCCATAAATCACTCACATTGTTTTATCAATATTTTAATACACATTATAAATACAGGTCAATTGCAGAAATAATTTTACTGCTTAATGTTTTAAAAACAACATTTTGAGTAACGAGACCGCAAAAAAACCCTATTATACATTGCAATAATCATTGCATTCAATGTTAAAAAATCAAATTAACGCCATTCTCCGCAAAAGCCTCTGTTTTTTAACCTTGAATTGGAGTTGCCTATCTGTTATTCTCGGGCCTCGACCTAAAAAACTTGGTATAGAGTCACATTATGGCAAAACAGCAGATCGCTCAAAACCCCTTGATCCTCAGATTCCATCGTCTCATGGATGCTTTTGCCAAATCCGATGATGAACGCGATTTTTACCTCGATAAGAAAGAGGGCTTTCTTCTCTATGCAGATCTTGAGAAAACAGAGCTGGAGCTTGCAGAATTAGAGAAAGAGATTGCAATAGGCTCAGAGCGCTACTGTCTCATTCCCAAAATGACCTTTTATGAGACAAAAAAGTTCATGGAAGGCTTTGTGAATGAAAAAGTATACGACATCGACACGAAGGAAAAACTTCTAGATGTGATCCAGTCTAAAGAGGCGCGTGAAAACTTTCTTGAATTTATCTATGATCATTTGACAGAGCTCGAAAAGTGGCAGCAGTATTATCAAGAGCGTTCGCGCATTCGGATTATCGAGTGGCTCAGACAGCAGCAGATCCAGTTTGTTTTTGAAGAAGATTTAGAGATGACAAAGACCCTTATTGAAAAACTCAAACGCCATTTATTTGATACAACTGTTGCTAAAGATGTGGTTGCTGCACGTGAAATGCTCAGTTCAAAGTCTAAGACTTACTACTCTAGTGAAGCGTTAAATCCTCGGCCAAAAAGAGGACGTCCTCCAAAACAGGTGGCAAAAGTTGAAGTAGAGCCTCAGGTGACACTCGATCTCTACACAACAGTGCCGCTTGCGATGCGCTCTTTTCTCTTTTTACCAGAAATTACAACAGCTGCCGGGGTTACGTTCTCAGCGCGTTACGACACAGCAGAGCAGTTACTTGCCAATTTACGTGGCAGCTCGCGCACAAAAGTCGATGCGAAACTCGAAGCTCTCTCTCAACGCCTTGAGTCGCTGCGCCATTTGTCTGCTAAATTGACAACGATTGAAGATATCACAGGTACGGATCGAGAAGGTCGATTGATTCACGCTGTAAGTAAGGGTGTGCATGATGCAGAAGAGAGCGTTGAGGACTTAATTGATGAGACGCGTAAACCGCGTAAATTGCTAGACGTTGTTCAAGGCTTTTTGCCGCGTAAAAAAGAGAAGAAAAAACAGAAGGAAGAGATTGTCTCTGAGACGCCCATTCCGATTAAAACTGTGACGCAGATTCACAAGAAAGGTCCTAAAAAATGAGTGTAATAGCCGCTCTTGAGTTTTCAAGCCGCACATTAAAAGAGTATGCAGAGAAGACGTTTCGAGCCATGCTGTTGACGCGCGCGCTCGATGAAAAGATGAGTAAGCTTGTGCGCCAAAATAAGGGGGGGACATTTCATCTCTCAGTTTTAGGGCATGAGATGATTGGGGCAGCGTCAGGCGTTGCCTTAACGGCTGGAAAAGATTGGGCGCTTCCCTATTATCGCGATCGCGCTTGTGCTATAGGTCTTGGTGCCGATATTGTTGATCTTCTCGCAACGTTTTTAGCTCGATCGGCCCCGCATCATTCCGGTGGGCGGATGATGCCGGAGCATTTTTCTCATAAACCATTGAATATTCCGTGTCAGTCTAGCTGTGTTGGCTCACAATTTTTACAAGCTGTCGGCGTAGCGTATGGTTTAAAAATTTCTGGTTCCGATGCTGTAGTCTACGTCTCAGCAGGGGACGGGGCGACCTCTCAAGGTGATTTTCATGAAGCGCTCAATATGGCAGCACTACATCGCTTAAATGTTCTTTTTGTCATTCAAGATAATGGCTGGGCGATCTCTGTCCCTTCTAAAGAACAGACAGCTGGAGGCTCTATTGTCCCGATCGCAGAAGCTTATCCCGGCCTTTCGGTTTTTGATGTAGATGGTTGCGATTTTAAGGAAGTGATAGAGGCTCTTGATCAGGCAATATGTAAAGGTCGTCGTAAAGAAGGACCTTCTCTGATTGTGGCTAAAGTACCGCGGATTGGAGCTCATAGCAGCAGTGACGATCCGTCCAAGTATAAGAGTAAAGAGCAAATGGCCGCAGCAAAAGAGTTAGATCCTATGCCGCGGATGCAGGCGTGGCTGATCGATCAAGGCTACAGTACAGAGAGTGAGATTGAGGCGTTAAAAGAGACTATTTTTAAGGAAGTGGAAGAGGCTACCCTTGTTGCCGATGCAAGAGAGTTTCCCGATCCTGCTCGTGTAACAGATCATCTTTTTAAAGAGACAGAAGAGATTATTTTAGGGGAAGATTGCGATCTTCCTGCTGCCGATGGCGTTGTGATCATGGATGCCCTAAACCACGCTCTTGATGAAGAGATGGCCCGTGATGAAGGGGTTGTTATCTTTGGACAAGACGTTGCCCATGGCAAGGGAGGGGTTTTTGGGATTACGCGCGGCTTAACAGAAAAATATGGAACAAAGCGTTGTTTTAATACGCCCCTTGCTGAATCGACAATTATTGCACTCGCTCTTGGGATCTCTCTTGTTGACGGGTTTAAACCTGTAGCTGAGGTGCAGTTTGCTGACTATCTCTGGACGGGAATTAATCAACTTTTCAATGAACTTTCAACATTTCATTATCGTTCTAATGGGGAGTGGAATTGCCCTGTTGTTCTCCGGATGCCATATGGCGGCTACATTCAAGGGGGACCCTACCATTCACAGAGTATTGAGGCGTTTTTAGCCCACGCGCCTGGGATGAAAGTTGTAATTCCAAGTAACGCCTCCGATGCAAAGAGGCTTTTGAAAGCGGCCATTAAAGATCCCAATCCCGTGATTTTTTTAGAGCATAAAGGCCTTTATCGCCAAAGAGTCTTTTGCGCGCGTAAAGAGCCGAAAGAGGATGAGATTCTTCCTCTTGGTGTCGCTAAATGTGTACGCGAGGGAAGAGATGTGACGTGTGTTTGTTATGGGATGATGGTTGTGATGGCCTATGAAGTGGCAGAGCGCCTTTCTCTTGAGGGAATTTCTGTTGAAGTGATTGACCTGCGTACGATTGTGCCGCTAGATTTAGAGACAATTCTCTTGTCGATTAAAAAGACGGGGAAAGTTCTGATCACCCACGAGGCTGCGCGTAACTGTGGCTTTGGAGCGGAGATTGCAGCTCAAATTGCAGAAGTGGGATTTGCCTATTTGGACGCGCCCATTCAGAGACTTGCGGGGAAAGACTGCCCAGTACCTTACTCTAAAGGTTTAGAAGATGCCGTATTGCCGCAGCGGGAAGATCTAGAAAAAGCTTTGCGCTCACTCGCTCAATTTTAAAGCTTTTCGGTTTCTTCCAATACGGGGTCTTTTTTTATCTACACCGAATCGATGGGCGACACCCTTAATCAATCGCGCATTGAGCCTGCTAAATTGAGAGACTTTTTGCCGGATTGTCTGATGCAATGCCGCCTGCTGGCTTGGGCTTTTTTTCTTTTTTAGCATCATCTCTTCCATATGCAATAGACGCGAGAGCAAACTCTCCTGGGTCTTTTGCAAAGCATCAACCTCTGTCTCTTCAGCTTGATAGTACGACAGACCGCGCAGCAGCTCTGCATTCTTAATTAACTGGTCTAATGTCGCATCGATATCGGCGAGAATCGTTTCGCCAGATGAAATCATAAATACACCTCCACTTGTTTCGATGTATAAAAATAGAGTAATTTACTGTCAAACAAAAAGAAAAATAATTCACAAATAAGCAACTGATCTGCATCATACAATCTCGGCTTTGTATATGTTTGCAGTCGAGTTTTGCAAGATTTTGACTTTGAGTGAGTTGAACTTTTTGCAAAGTGGCTTAAAAAGCCATGAGAAAAATTTTCAACTCACTCAAAGTCAAAATCTTGTGAAAATCGGTCTAAAAAATATACAAAGTCGAGACAATGCATGAAAGGATTTTGCCCGCTCGCATCGGGATCAAAAGGCAATGCGATTTATGTTGGAAGTGGCAAGACAAAAATTCTTATCGACGCGGGGATCAGTGCTACTCAAATAGAAAAGAGGCTCGCCACAATTGGCGTGAGTTTGGATGAGATTGATGCAGTGATTGTGACCCATGAGCATACAGATCATATTCAAGGGATAGCTGGAATTGCAGCGCGTGGGATTCCTGTTTTTGCCAATAGTGATACAGCTAAAGCGCTTATGACAACCCTTAAAAAAAGACCCAGATTTAAGATCTTTTCAACAGGGGAGACCTTTGAATTTGGGGATCTTGAGATTCATCCTTTTACGATTCAGCACGACACACTAGATCCTGTCGGTTTTACAATTCAGGTCGAGGGGGTAAAGCTTGGCATCTGTGCAGACATTGGCTTTGTCACAACGCTTGTGACAAATCGATTACAGGGGTGTGACTATCTCTACGTGGAAGCAAACCATCAGCCGTCGATGGTCCACTCCTCTTCTCGTCCCATGGTCTACAAGCAACGGGTCTTAAGCCGTCAGGGGCATCTCTCTAACGAGGAGTGTGCCGAGTTGTTGTGTCATATAGCGCATAAAGGGCTCAAGCACGTCTACCTAGCCCATCTCTCACAGGAGTGTAACTCAGAGGATCTGGCGCTGAAAATCATCTCTGAAAAGCTAGCTGTTCACGGCATTCCTCTTAATATATCGATTGCGTATCAAGAGCGCGTCAGCCTTTTTCTGGATTTTGAGGAATCTCTAAAAGGAGATTGTCATGAGCCATGCGTACCCGTGCTTTGATTTTGCACCGCTTGAGTAACTTTTGATGCTCTTTTTCTAGAGCGTCGAGTTGAGAATCGCGGTGGGTAGGGTCGTGGTGGGTGATAATCCATTCGTGTGCGCCACAATATTTAAGTAATACAGCGGCATTAGCGCTTGATGAGTGGCCCCAGCTGATATGTTGTGCGTACTCTTCTTGCGTGTACTGCGCTTCGTGAATCAAAACAGAGCAGCCTTGAAAAAAATGAATCAGACTCTGGTATCCATCAAGAAGAGGATCATTTGCCTTAATGCTTTTCGGATCTCCTGTAAACCCAAAGAGCATTTCGTTGTCACTGGCATAACCAAAACAGAACGTGCCAATGCGTATTTTAAAGACAAAGCTAATACCTGGATGGCATGCGTAGTGGGTGTCGATCTGGATCGATCCTGCGTGAGTCGTTCTCTGCTCTAGAAGGTTGTGAAAATGGATCTCCGCTTTAAGTTCCTTAAACTCTACAGGGAAAAGACCGAGAGAGAAGAGTTCTTTCATCAGCGTCTGCCCTGTGATCCCAAAGCCAATAGGTGCCCAGATGTGAATTTCTCGATCAGCATGGTAGAGTGGTTCAAAAAACGGAAGACCAGAAATATGATCCCAGTGGGTATGGCTGATATAGAGATGGATTTTTTTTACTGAAGATTCGATTATCTGCTGGCCCAGTTCTCGAATTCCTGTCCCTGCATCAATGATCACAAGATCATCACCTGAACGCACCTCTAAGCACGGGGTGTTGCCTCCGTAACTGGAGTATCCAGAGCCGGAAACGGAGTAGGAGCCACGAGTCCCCCAGAATTTAATGTACTGTTTAGGGTTCTTTTTATTTGAGACCTTTGTTTTGTGAGTCGCCGTAGCATGTTTTTTTATAAAAATTTTTGGCTTGAGAGTCCCTGCAAAAAAAGAGTCGATTTGAGAGAAGAGCTCATTTAAAGAGAAGGGTTTAAGAAGAAAAGAGCTGGCACCTGATGCGATGGCTGAATGGTAGTTTTGTGAGAAAGCAAAAAAGGAGGTTACAATAAGTCCGGGGAGTTTTTTTGGTTTTTCTAGATGTTTGTACTGCTGGAAGAGTTCTAATGTGTGGGTCTCAGGCAAGAAGAGTTCCGCAATGAGGAGATCGGGTTGAAAGCTTTTTAGCTTTTCTAATGCCTCTGAGCCATTTGTGGCGCTTTCAAAAAGAAAGCTTTTTGCTTTGGGAGAGTTGAGGATAGCGTGGATTAAAGGCTCTGAAGGGTCTGCAATTAAGATTTTTTTCTGCATTTTTTCTTCCACGCTATAAAGAGGAGCAAGAGTCCAACGCTTGTAAAGACCCCGGCCACAGCAAAATAATTTAAAGAAGTAATTGTCTCTACCGCCGGAGCTGTTGGATGCTCAAAAACCGGGGGGATTAATACTTCCTCTTCTGCTTCTATATTCTGTGCGTCAAAAATTGCATAGCCTAAACTGCATACGGCAAAAATTCCCAGCAAGTATCCCATTTTTTTTAAGCGCGGCGTGAGCTGTTTCTCGACGAGTTTGTTATTCAGAGTCGGCGGTCTCTTGCTCTTGTCCATCTTTTTTCCCTCCAGATAATAGCACACGTCTAGGTTTAGACCCCTCTTGTGCGCTGATCACACCTCGGGATTCTAGCTCATCCATTAAAGAGGCTGCCCGAGCGTAACCGATTTTCAATTTGCGTTGCAGATACGTTGTTGAGGCGCTGTTTGTCTCAATAACAAGACTTTTGGCCTGTTCAAATAGGCTGTCGCGCGCCTCTTCTATAGAGGCGACATCGTCCTCTTTGCGCATTGTATCAAAGGATTGGATTAAATAGCGCGGGGGGGCTTGATCACAGATAAAAGAGATGATTTTATTGATCTCTTCGTCGCTGATATAGGCGCCTTGTGCCCGCATCAGATGCGATGTGCCAGGAGGTAAAAAGAGAAGGTCTCCGTTACCTAAAAGCGTCTCGGCACCCGTCTCATCCAAAATAATTTGAGAGTTGATGCGGCTTGCGACTTTAAAGGCGATTCGCGTGGGGAAGTTTGCTTTGATTAGCCCCGTGATGACCTCGCGCGAAGGGCGCTGTGTGGCTAAAATGAGGTGGATGCCAACGGCTCTTGCCATTTGTGCAATACGAGCAATGGGAGTCTCAAGATCGGAGCTTGAGACCATCATCAGGTCTGCAAACTCGTCGATAATAGCGACAATGGCGCTCATCTTCTCGGGTATCGGAAGCCCAATAAGTCTCTCTTGTTCCAGATTGCGTTTGCGACTATTAAAAGCTGTGATATTGCGCAAGCCGAGCTGCTTTAGGATCTCATACCGCAGCTGCATCTCCTTGACTAGCCAGTTAAGTGCCGCATAGGCGCCGTGAGCTTCAGTGATGACAGGTGCTATCATGTGAGGAAGGTTAGAATAAGCTGTTAGCTCGACCTTCTTTGGATCGATCATCAGAAGTTTAATTTCATCGGGACGCGCATTCATTAAAATAGAGAGAATCAGCGTGTTAATACAGACCGATTTTCCAGAGCCTGTTGCGCCGGCAATAATACAGTGGGGCATTTTAGCCAGATCACTCATCACGCTCTCACCGCTGACGCTCTTTCCGAGTAGAACCGGAATTTGTAATTTACGGCCGCCCTCTTGGTAGGCGATGAGCAGCTCTTTAAAACTCACCTCTTGTGGATACAAAGATGGAATTTCAACACCCACTGCCGCTTTTCCAGGAATCGGAGCGATAATGCGCAGCGATTTGGCTTGTAAATTGAGCGCGATGTCATTTTCAAGTGCTTTGATTTTCTGCACTTTGACGCCAACCGATGGATGCACCTCAAATAGGGTAATTGTCGGTCCGCAGTAGATCTCACCAACTTTTGCTTCAATGGCAAAGCTGAGCAGCGTCTCTTCTAAAATTTCCGCTTGTCTGCGCAAATCTCTTTTTAGCGTTGGTGTGTCAACTTTTTTCGCATTGTTGAGTAAAGAGGGGGGGGGGAGCTTGTAGCCTGCATAGTCGCCATTGACGACTGCTTGTGCCGCAAGTGCCGATTCGCGTTTAGAAGCGATTTGAGGAGGTGTAGGAGGCGTTTGTGGCATCGGGCGGACCCTTGGCCCTATGGAAAGATGGCGTGCAAGCCTCTGTTCAAGCTCCTCTGTTGCGGATGTGTTAACAAACGTTTCAATCGGTGGATCTTTCTCGACTTTTTTTTTAGAGAGAAGATAGGCGTAGAAGCGTTGCAAGAGAGGTACAAGTTGGATTTCGGTAAGGGATAAAAAAGAGACAAGCAACGTAATGCTAGAAATAATTGTCAGTCCAACAGTGCTTAGCATTTCGAATAAATTAAATACGGGCAGATCTTTGTATAGGTAGTAGAGGGGGACGCCGCCGAGGTTATAGCGTGTATAGGCGTGGGGGTAGGGAAGCGCTAGAATGAGGGATTCGGCGTAGACTTTGTCGCTCAAAAAAGAGACGGCGTTTGGGTAACACTCGGCGATGAGGTTCAGTAAGAAGCCGAGAGAGATAGTATAGAGGCTAAAATAAAAGTTTTTCGTTCCCAGCTGCTCGATTTTTTGAAAGACAAGGAGATTCCATCCGAGATAAGCGAGATAGCCAAGTATTGGGTAAATGAGGAGCCCTGCGATAAAATAGAGAGTCCAGCCGACTCCGTAGCCAAGCTTGCCTAGGAAGTTATCTGCTTGATGACCAGAAGAAAAACTGATGAGACAGAGCAGTGTCAGAAGCGTCGCCGCAAGGAGGATCAGCCCATTGGCCTCTGGGTGTGGCGCTCTCTTTTTTTTCTTTTCACTTTTTTCAATGGAAGGCGGCATAAAAACTAGATCCAATTAAAATAGATGCTGATACACAACCCGAGCGTTAAACAGTACCAGGCAAAAGGACGCAGGTCTCCCTTTTCGAGGATTCTCATTGCATAACCAAATAGCAAAAAACCCATTCCAGAGGAAGCTAAAAATCCAATCATGCATGTCGAGAGAGGTGGTAAGGGATGGGCTTGTGTCTTAGTCAGATACAGTTTAAGGAGTTCTAAGCAATTACCACCTAAAATTGTAGGGATCGATAAGAGAAAAGAGAAGCGAACAGCATCTTTTATTGGCCAACCAAAGATGCGGGCTGCCGAAATGGTCGAAGCGCTACGTGAAATTCCTGGAAATAGAGCCATGGACTGCATGGTCCCGATAAAGAGGACATCGCGCACATCTTTTGTCGCTTTGCGCTGCAAGGCAATTTTGCCCCCAAGAAAGAGAATCAATCCTGTTCCCATCAGAAAAAAGCCGAGTAGCTCTGTTTGCATTGCAAGGTCGCGTAGCGGCTTGAGGAGAAAATAGCAGGGAATCAGAGGCAGTGTGGCAATAACAATTAAATACATTTGCCTTTTGTCTTGAGTGAAAATACGTTGAATTTCATGACGTAAAAAATAGAACAAGACAACAAGAGTTCCCAAGTGGCACGCTAGATCAAAGATGGGGCTCTCTTCTACTGGTGCGCCTAAAAGCAGTTTTGCTAATTTTAAGTGCGCAGAAGAGCTGATCGGCAGAAATTCTGTCAATCCTTGGAGCAGGCCGATAATGAGTGCATGGAACCAGGCCATAAGATCCGATAAAAAAAGGGCGACCGACGGGGCTCGAACCCGCGACATCTGGATCCACAATCCAGTGCTCTAACCAACTGAGCTACGACCGCCACAAGCTATGTAACGCAAGAGTCCGAAAACTCCTCGAGTTGACAAAAATCTTAGCGGATTTGGAGATTTGGGTCAACTTTGTTTCAACCTTTGGAGCAAGAGGGGGTTTTAAAGAAGAATTATTTTTTTTAATAACGTGTACTAGGCAGTGTTCCTAAAAGTTCATCTGTAACGACGCTGCTCAATACCGATGGCCCCATAAAAAATAGCTGACAGAATTACGAGGAGTAGAGGCAGGGGAAAGCAAGGCGCATAGAGCGAATAATTGAGCGCCACAGGAGGCCTTTCGCTCAAAGCTAAAATAGCTGCTGTGTAATGGCTGTTACAGATGTGAATGACGGTTGCAAGAGGCGGTATGATCAAGGTAAAGGGAATCGCCAAAAAGAGCAAAAATAGAGACAAAGAGACAAGGAGTGGAAAAAAGAGGTTGTAGGCAATGCTCAGCACGGGAAATTGGTGAAAAAGATAGAGGGAGACGGGCAGTGCGACGGCGTTTACAGCAAGAGTCAAAGCCAGGGCTTTACGGACCATCGCTGATAAAATATAGCCGTGTTTATCAATAAAGGTCATCTGTGCCACAGCATCCAGTGGCCGTTTAGGCAGAAGGTTTCTGATGTAACGCTCCGCAATAGGATAGAGCAGAAGAATGCCAGCTGTTACAAGAAAGCTCAGCTGAAAGCCGAGAGTTTGGCATGAAAGTGGGTCTAGAATAATTGCGATAATTAACGCCGCGCCAAGAGCGTTAAGTCCTGATGTGCGCAAGTTGCACAGATCCCCAATTAAGTAGAGCGAGATGCCGATAAAGGCGCGTTGAATGGACGGGCTCTGTCCGATGAAAAAAAAGTAGGCAGAAAGAAGAATTAGAAGTGTTGCTGTTGCGATTTTTTTGGGCAGAACAAGGCGTAAAAAGATCCCAGAAAAAAAGGCGATGAGGCCAAAGTGAAAGCCTGAGATAGCAAGGAGGTGCTGCAACCCAAGACGATTAAAACTGAGGCGTAAAAAACGCTCTTCCACGTCTCCTGTGACAAGTGTTGCAAGAAATTCTGCGGAACTTTTGTGGACAAAGATCTGTTTAAAATACCGAAATAGAGTCTGTTTGCACCTATAGCGCCACTCTGCAAGGCTCCATGTTTTTTTCTGTTTTTCCCAACTTGTCGCTTTAAAAAAATAACGCCCTGATTCCTCATTCAAGATTCCGGAGACAATATAATCTGTATCAGCTGTGGGCCTTTTTCCTTTTTTGGGCGGTTTTATTGAAACAGGGATCTGTCCCAGACTTATTCCCTCATCTGTTACAAAATTTCTGAACGTGCCTTGAAAAACTGTGCCCTTCTGAAAGGGAGACGCGCATGCTTTAACGGCGCCAATAGAAAAATAACCGCGTCCTTTAACCTCTTCTTTTAGCTTCGGCGGTTTGATCCAGTACGTGTAGCTTGCGACTGCAATAACAAGAATTGAGCCTTGTAAAAGAGCTGTTTTCTGTTTGCGAAAAATAAAAAAGAGCAGGAAAAGAACAGCCAGCGACCAGGGCGTTACAACGGACATTGCTCCTAGGAATAAATAGAGCCCAATTAGAAGAGCGGGGTATGCTGTGAAAAACTTACTTATGGGGCAACTCTTGCTCTAAAGATCTTGTGTAGATGAGGCGCACATCGCGTTTGCCTGTAAAAAACATAGAGGACCATTGGATCATCACACTTAAGCGATTTCTAAAGCCGATCAGGTAAGCGATGTGGATAAAACACCAAGCAGACCAGGCGAGAAATCCGTGGAGTTGCAGTTTCCCCACGGTCGCAACAGCTTTTGATTTTCCAATTGTCGCCATGCTGCCTTTGTCCCAGTACTTGAAGGGAGCGGCAATTTTTTTATTCAGGCGATCAAGAATCACGCCCCCTACGTATTTGCCTTGTTGCAGGGCGGTTGTGGCAACTCCAGGCAGTGGTTTGCCATCAGGACCGATGGCGTGGGCTGCATCACCAACGACAAAGACAGAAGGGTCGTCAGGGACATTCAGATAAGTGTCGACCATGACACGACCTGCTCTATCGATTGTCGCATTAATTGTTTTGAGTAGAGGGGAGGCTTGGTTCCCAGCTGCCCAGATGATGTTTTTAGATTCGATAAAGGTCTCTTCAACTTGAACCCCTTTATCGCTAATCTGGATGACTTTTTTCCCAAGGATAACGGTTACTCCCATTTTTTCCAGATCCTCTTTAGCTTTTGTGCTGAGTCTTTCAGGATAAGAGGGAAGAAGGTGAGGAAGGCCTTCTACGAGATAAATTTTGGCGGTTTCTGGACAGATGTTGCGAAAGTTTTTAAAAAGAGAGTGTTTGGCAACTTCTGCGATGGCGCCCGCCATTTCAACGCCTGTCGGGCCGCCTCCAATAACGACAAACGTTAAGTAGCCATCGACGCCGCCTGTGTTGCCCAAACGCTCTGCTTTTTCAAATGAAATGAGAATCTGTTCGCGAATTTTTAGCGCATCATTAATTGTTTTTAGTCCGGGAGCCTCATGTTCCCACGCATCATTACCAAAATAAGAGTGGCGTGCCCCTGGTGCTAAAATCAGGGAGTCATACTTAAAGACTGAGCCATTTCCCATAACGACTTCTTTTGCTGCCCGATTAACGTGTGTCACATCGCCCATTAATACTGTCGTGTTGCTGTGCTTGCGCAAGATTTCACGGATGGGAACCGCTATATCTCCAGGAGAGAGAGCGGCTGTTGCAACCTGATACAAGAGTGGTTGGAAGAGGTGATGGTTCGTTTTGTCGATAATCAGCAGCTCAATTTCTGGATGGTTGAGCGCTTTGGCGGCAGAAAGCCCTCCAAAGCCGGCTCCAATAATCACAACGCGATGATTTTCCAAGAGACCTCTTCTGTTTAACTTCACTCTATACAAGAAGATTTCAGGATAATTTTCAATGATTTTTCTTTTCTTAAACAGCATCTCTTTTTAACATGTCCTGTAACGTGGGTAGGAAAAGGTGAAGGAGACAAGGCAGTTTCTGATTGAAGAGTTTTTCAGTAAATACGGTGCTCCCCTAGGTCTTGAGCTTATTGCCGGTAAAGGCGGAATGAAGCGTGCGATTAAGCAGCCAGCAGTTCATCGTCCGGGTTTGAGTCTTGCTGGATACCTCAAGAATTACGCAAGTCGTCGGATTCTTATTTTTGGAAAAGTTGAAATTCTTTATTTACGCGATCTGGGCAAAGAGACTCGAGAGGCGCGTTTGCGTGCGATTTTAACAGCTGATACGCCGGCTGTTATCGTGTCGCGTAGATATTTACCGCCAAAGGAGCTCATTGCGATTTGTGAAGAGAGTCAGATCCCTCTGTTTCGTGCAAAAATGACGACGATGGATTTATTGAGTAAAATTACTGTCACGTTAACAGAAGAGTTTTCTCCAACGATGACATGCCATGGGACGCTTGTCGAGGCATTTGGTGTTGGGGTCTTAATTCAGGGAGATTCTTCTGTTGGTAAAAGTGAAGCGGCTCTTGGGTTGATCGAGCGCGGTCATCGTCTTGTTTCAGATGATGTTGTCCGTGTAAAAATTCGCGAGGGCTTTTATCTCGAGGGGTCTGGCCCTGAATTAACGCGCCATTTGATGGAGATTCGCGGAATTGGAATTATTAATGTTGCCCATTTATATGGGGCTGTGTGCGTGCGGGATGTGAAGAGCTTAGATCTTGTTGTTAAATTAGAAGAGTGGGATGATCGCCATTTTTATGATCGGATTGGTCTAGATGAGAAGTATTGCGATCTACTCGGAATTAAGGTCCCCTACCACGTGCTTCCTGTAAAGCCGGGAAGAGATGTTGGTTTATTACTTGAGACGATCACATTGAACCATCGTTTAAAAGAGATGGGATATCATTCAGCGAAAGAGTTTAATGTGAAGTTATTAGAGGCAATATCGAAGAGACAGAGGAAGAAAGGTGGTAAAGCTCATATCAAAAGTGACAGTTAAAAATCCCCTGGGATTGCACGCTCGCCCGGCTACAATGATCGCGAAACTTCTTCAAGGTACAAAATCGTCTGTTTGTTTTACCTATAAAAAAGAGACGATTAATGCGCGTAGTATTATGAGCATTCTTGTTTTAGCAGCAGGTCAGAACGCGCAGCTACTGATTACTGTAGATGGAGAGGATGCGGAATTTGTTTTAAAAAAACTACTAGATGCGTTTGATACTCAGTTTGGAGAGTAGGGGTCATGAGTGATGAAGAAAAGCGATTTCAAGGAGCGCCTGTTAGCGAAGGAATCGCCATTGGAAAACCCTATTTTTTAGGGACAGCTCCAGATGCAGAGATCCCTCAGTTTCAGATCGCAACAGGCAAGGTAGAAGAGGAAATTGCTAGGTACCGCAAGGCGCTCTCTTCTTCTCGAGAGGATCTAGAGAAATTACAAGCGGATTTGTCGAACTTGGGCTCTTTAGATGCTATGCACATCATTGGCACCCATATTGAGATGTTGGAAGATCCTTTGATGACAGTCGATGTCGAGATGCGTATCCGGGATATGAGACAGAATACAGAGATGGCGCTCAGTCTTGTTATTGATGAGTATAAAGTCCGTTTTTCTAAAACCTCAGATCACTTTTTTCAGCAACGCCTTACCGATGTGCTTGATCTATCACAACGGATTTTAGGACACCTTTGTTTTAAAAAACGAGGCCACATTCTCGATATCCCTCCAAACTCAGTTGTCTTTTCTCAGGAGCTCGCTCCTTCAGATACAGCCGCCGCACAAGCGTCGCGTGTCAGTGCTTTTGTCACTCAGCTTAGTGGTGGGAATTCTCATGCTGCTTTAATTGCACGAGCCAAGGGGATTCCTCTTGTGGCAAGTGTGGATATGCAGCAAATTCAGAGTCTTAAGGGAAAATGTGTGATTGTCGATGGATTGACAGGTGAGATTATTGTTAATCCGACTCGAGCGACATTGCGGAAGTATCAGGAATTAAAAGAGCGGTTGCAGCAGAATCTTCTACTCTTTGAAGAGATGGCACACCTCTCTGCGGAGACCCAAGATGGGTTTGACGTCAAAGTTTTTGCCAATATCGGAAGTCTTGCTGAGTGTGAATATCTAAATAAAACGCACGGGGTGGGACTTTTTCGCTCAGAGAATCTTTTTTTAGAAAATCCAGAGCTTTTTATCGATGAAGAAGGGCAATTTCGCATCTATCGCGAGCTGCTCAAACAATCGTGTGGCTTGCCTGTTGTTGTGCGTGTTTTTGATGTTGGGGGGGACAAACCGCCGCCGCGTATTCCAGGTCTTTTTCTTGGGGGGCGAGGCATTCGATTTTTATTGCAGAATCAGAAGCTCTTTAAGATGCAGCTGCGCGCGCTGCTCAGAGCTGCACCTTTCGGAGATTTGCGTATTCTTTTGCCCCTCGTTTGTGACGTCAATGAACTCAAAGAGGTCAAGTTTTTAATCAATCAGATTAAAAGGGAGTTGCATCTTCAGGTAAATGTTCCTGTGGGTTGTATGATTGAGGTTCCCTCTGCAATTTTGATTGCTGATATTTTAGCTAAAGAGGCTAACTTCTTTTCGATTGGGACAAACGATTTAATTCAGTATGCTTTAGGTGTCGATCGGTCGCAGAATCAAGATTTTTTACCGGCACATCCGAGTGTGATCAGGCTTTTAAAAATGACGATTGTAGAAGCGCGCCGTCACAATCTGCCTGTGACAATTTGTGGAGAGATTGCTTCTAGTCCAATTTTCATTCCTCTACTACTTGGCCTTGGAATTCATCAAATTTCTTGTTCTCTGCGCTTTATTCCACAGGTGAAGTGGATGATTCGCAATTGTACGCTTGTCGAGTCGTGTCAGATAGCAGATCTGATTCTGCAGATGCAGAGCCCCTCTGAAATTGTTAAACTGCTGATGGAGACATACCGCAGGGTGATGCCAGAAGGACCTCTCTTTGTTGAAGCTTAGGCAGTGTTCCTAAAAGATTGGGCTATCTGGCGAGCGTGAAAGCTCGCTAAAATCGTCGACCGCTAGGCTACGCAATTTGAGCGGCTTTGACGCATCCATATAGCCCAATCTTTTAGGAACACTAGAATCCTGGGAAGCCTTGAGGTTTTGTTTCAGCCTCTTGTTCTTTAAGTTGAGCGTATGCATCTTGCATGGCGGCGTAAATCAGATCAACGAGGCCATCTGGATCTTTAGGGTCAATGCATTCTGGTTTGATTTCTAGTTTTTTGAGTTCTTTGTCACCGTTGAGGATGACTGTTACAAGACCGTTACCACTTGTCGCTTTAACTTCAAGAAATTGTGCTTGCTGTTGCATCTCCTGCATCTGTTTTTCAAACAGTTTTGCCTGTTTTTTCATTTTTGAAAATCCACTGCCCATTTTTAACTCCTTTTAATCGTTCCTTCTAATTCAACAGCGGCAAAGCGCAGGATCGTTTCGTGTCGCTGTACTGTGATCTTTGTAGGGGGTGTTGTTGTAGCCGCTGTTTGTTGAGCCGGAGGAGAGAGGGGCACGGCTGTTACAATTTTTTCAACAGCTGGAGGCACAACAATTGTCTCTGCCGGTTTTGTCAAAACAGGAGCTTGCTCTTCTGTTTTCTTTTCTACCTGTAGCGGCGCCTCTTGCAACTTTTTTTCTAGCTCCGATAAGTGCATGACAAGAGAGTCAATGGTGACGCGATCACGGCTACGCACAAGGTGTAAGAGGATCATTTCAAGTGCGATGCGTTTGAGCCCCATTTTGCCACTTTGTAAGAGCCACCCTGTGAGATAGTCGAGGATGTAAACTAGGCGCGCTTCTGGATGGCCTGTTTTGTTCAATAGATGGGTGCGAAAATGAATAACAAGCCTTTCTAAAAATAGAGCCGGATCCTTGCCCGATTCAAAGAGATCTTGGGCAGATTCCAGCGCAAAACGCAGATCACAGCCGTTAATTGCCACATCGAGTTTTTCAAAAAAAATACGCGGCACCAGGCCAAGACGCATTGAGATGCTTGTAGCGTCTACTCTCCCTTCAGAACAGCAGAGAATCTGATCTAAGAGCGACTCTGCATCGCGTAAAGAGCCTTCTGCCTTTTCTGCAATGAGCTTAAAAGCTTCTTCTTCAACATCTCTTTTCATGTCCTGGACAATGTAGTGCAGTTTTGAAACAATTAGAGCCTCGGGGATCAGACGCAAATCAAAGCGCTGGCATCTGCTTAAAATCGTTGCTGGCACTTTGTGTGCCTCTGTTGTCGCAAAGAAAAACTTAATGTGACTTGGAGGTTCTTCCAGTGTCTTTAAAAGAGCATTAAAAGCCTCTTTTGTGAGCATGTGCACCTCATCGATCAGATAGATCTTGTAGTTGCTTGATGGGGCATACTGCACATTTTCATTAATTGTTCGAATGTCATCGATCCCGCGATTGGAGGCGCCATCAATTTCAATCAAATCAAGGGATCTTCCAGCCTTAATTTCTAGACAAGAAGGACACTTCTCACACGGCTCCTGATCTGTCAGCGCATGGCAATTAATCGCTTTAGCAAAGAGGCGAGCAAGGGTTGTTTTGCCAGAGCCGCGTGGGCCTGAAAAGAGATAGGCGTGAGAGACGCGTTTGAAGCGCAGGGCATTTTGCAGCGTTGTGACAATCGCTTCTTGCCCAACCACCGCATCAAACTTCTGTGGACGGTACTTCCTCGGGATAATCTGGTAGCGTGGCGGCTGTGTCATGGGGCATATCCTATCGCATAGCGATAATAAAGGGAAGTGTTGGATCGTCTTGTTGAGTCAGGGGGTGATAAAAAACATTTGAGCGATAAGCTCTCTTTTTTAGTATCGAGAAAAAAAGAGCCCCCGTCTCTTAGTAAGACGGGGATCGCCTCGCATCTCCTCTCAATCGCATCTCCAGGAGATGTGACAACACACTACTTACCCGGAGGGCTCTTTGAGTCGATGATCCTTGCAGATCTGATGAAACAGCGTTTTAATGCAGGCCTGTCTCCCAACCTCTATTTTTGGCGCGACAAGTCAGGTCTTGAAGTTGATTGTATCCTCGATCAGGGAAAAAGAGCTTATCCCCATCGAAATTAAATCAGGAGCGACGCTAACCGCAGACTTTTTTTCTTCCCTTGTCAAGTGGAATGCATTAACTGGCAACGATCCTGCCACAAGTTATGTTATATACGGCGGAGAGGGGGAGCAGGTCCGTTCTCAAGGCACGGCTCTTGGCTGGTCCCAGATTGGAAAAGTGGCTAGGCAGTGTTCCTAACTCACCTTACGCAAAAGATCCACTCCTTCGTCTGCATCTTTTGCGTAAGGTGAGTTCCTAAAATCCAACGCCATAATTAAAAATAACGATTGGGGCAAGAAAAGCCAGTTGAGCTTGAGTTAAAAAATTTTTTTTCAAGCATCTATTTTCTCTTTTGTGGTACTATTGTGGCATGAGGTGCCCCCTGGAGCTGAGACGAAATTTAGTGTGTGCCGGTCTTTGTATCAACCGAGGCGTGTATGGTAGAATTAGGGAGTGATCCAAAAGGGTCTGTTTCTGAGGGCTACTTTAGCTTGCGTGAAGCTGTGCGTCGCAAGGATTTTGGCAAGAAGGTTGTTGTTGGGCTTCTCTTTGTTGTTCTCTTAGCTTTTATGCTCCATTTGCGTCAGGTGCCGATGCAAAAGGAGATTCTTTTCAAGTCTCTTTTTTCAACTCCCTTTATGATGGCAGGATCCTTTTTGCTCTCGATTGCGTTTGCCGTGATCAGCTGCATCTATTTTCGGATTTATCAGCGTACCTTTTTACGCTCATTTCAGAAATTTTCTCTGCTTGTCACGATTGTAGCTTTAACGCTTGTTTTGGCAAAAGCAAGTGAGCTTTACTTGTTCCATTATGATCTGATTAATTATCCTTTGTTAATGCCATTTGCTGCGATTCTAATCTCTTTACTTGTCAGTACAGAAGTTGCTCTTTTTACTTCAGGCTTTTTAACGATCATTTTGGGAATCTCTTTGCCGACGCTTCAAGAGAGGTTCCTTGTCATGAATTTGATGGCAGCTCTTGTTGCAATTATTTCATCGCATGGAATTCGCAAGCGTAAAGAGGTTTTTGCTGTTTGCGCAAAAGTTTATTTGGGATGCGCGTTTCTTGTGGTTACCTATCATGTTTTCGACCACAAGTTGGATCCTGCTTCAATCGGGGTCGATCTGTTAACGACATTTGTCTTTTTATTTGCAACAGCCCTTTTAGTTGTCGGGATTCTGCCCATTTTAGAGTGGGCCTTTCTTGTAATTACCGATATGAAGCTCATTGAGTATATGGATCCCAATCATGAACTACTTTGTCGGTTGAGTGCGGAGATTCCAGGAACATACCAGCACTCGCTTGTGATTGGTAATTTATCAGAGAGGGCGGCAACGGCTATTGGAGCAAACGGTCTATTTTGTCGGGTGGCAAGTCTCTATCATGATGTGGGCAAGCTTGTGAATGCACAATATTTTATAGAAAATCAGGCAGATGGTTTTAATATGCATCAGTTGCTAACTCCAAGGGAGTCTGCCTCTTTGATTATAGCCCATGTTGTGGAAGGGGAGAGGCTGGCAAAAAAACATCATTTGCCGCAAAGTTTTATCGATATCATTCGTCAGCATCACGGAACCACACTTGCCTACTACTTTTATTGTAAACAGCGAGCGCTCGGAAATGTTGAAGAACAGGAGTTTCGTTATCCAGGCCCTCGGCCTCAGACACGTGAATCTGCAATTCTAATGATTGCAGATTGTATTGAAGCGGCGTCTCGAGCGCTCGATGAGGTAACAGAAGAGAGTGTGCGTAAAATGATAGAGCAGATTGTCGCAGATAAGATTGAAGATCGGCAGTTTGATGAGTGTCCGTTGACCTTTCAAGAACTTGATCGCGTTAAGCGTTCTTTTACCCAAACCCTCCTAGTCTCAGCCCACCTGCGCGTTAAATATCAGCTGCGGCCGACACGGGCAAGTTTAGCTATACCCAAATGACTTGAAAAGTCGGGAATTTGGCAAGAAGGCGCCCCAAATTTGGTGGCTGCTCGACGATGCCAAAAACCGACTTTTCAAGTTATTTGGGTATAATACCATTTATCAAAAATAAGTTTTAGTTTAGCTGCGTCAGCTCTGCACCCAATTTTTGGTCTTCACTCGCGCCTTGCCTATCGGCAATGGTCGCTCGCTCCAGACACAAAAATTTGTGCAGCTTTCTTGCACAACTAAAGCTTATTTTTGATAAATGGTATATACACAAATAAACTCAAAAGCTGGACTTTGCCTACGTCGGGCAGCCACTCATTTTGTGCCCGCCTGTATCGCTAAACTTTTTAAGTTTAGCTGCTTCGGCGCCGGCTTCGCCTGGCGCAAACTGAGGGCGCCTCCTTGGCTAAGTCCAGCTTTTGAGTTTATTTGTGTATAATTCCGGCCCTTAAAATTTTTTCAAGTATGCGTCTCGGAATAAAACGCGATAAGAAAAGAAGGATCCGGTAGCGGAAGTCAATAATTGCAACTCTCTTTTTTTGTCTAATCTGTCTTAAAACGGCGCTGGCGACACGGTTTGTTGACATGACAAAAAGGCGTGAACGCGCTTTTTTTCCGCCCGCTTTGATGCGAAAAGGAGAATCAAACTGTCCAGGTAGCGCACTTAAGATGCAAATGCCATAGGGGCGCATCTCCGTGTCTAAGCTCTCTGAAAATTGATGGACAAGAGCCTTTGTTGCTGCATAGAGGGCAAAAGAGGGGTAGGTAAAAAAAGCCGCACAAGAAGAGACGTTAAGAACAGTGCCTTCTTTTTTTTTGTCCTTTAAGGCGCGTGCGCATTCAAGCGTTAATTCAATCACCGCTTCTGCGTTGACACGGAGCATCTCGAGCTGTTTCTCGATGGGGTGGTCTAGCGCATCGCCATAGAGGCCAAAACCCGCATTGTTGATCAGAAGATCAGGTGTTAGTTGCCGAATGAGAGCTATTAACCCTCTTCTTGCGGCAGGGTCTGCAAGGTCTGCTGGATGGAGAATTGTTTCAGGCGGAAGTGTCTGGCTAAGCTCTTGCAGCTGATCAATTGTGCGGGCAGAGACAATGAGCCGCACGCCTTGCTCGGCAAGGCTCTGGCAGAGGACTTTTCCAAGGCCTGAGTGTGCCCCAGTAACAAGAGCAAGGCTCACTGTAGCTCCTGTTTCGCCGCAACAAGCAAGTTGTTTAGTCGTGTGTCACAAGCTTCAGTCGATTCTGTACGGGACCGTACAGAGGCGTAAATTTTCACCTTTGGCTCTGTGCCAGACGGACGGATAACGACTTTGCTTCCGTCTGCAAGACGTAGCAAAAGTACATCCGAGAGGGAAAGCGTGAGTCTCTCTTCTTTGTTGGTTTGTAGGATGTAGCGTGTTCCGCTTAAGTAATCTTCGATCAAAACGACTTTTTGTCCCGAAAATGTCGTGGGCATTTGGGATCGTAATTTTTTCATTACTGCCCTGATTTGATCTGATCCCTTTTTCCCAGCCTCAAAGTTGATCGATAGTTGACCTTCTCGAAAGACTCCGTAAGTTTTATAAATTGCTTCAAGCTTGTCCAGAAGCGTTTGCTTGTTAAGGAGCGCATCTAGGGCAATTTCCGCAATGAGACATGATGCGGAGACTGCGTCTTTATCTCGCACCTCTGTTGTCGAAAGACAGCCGTACGACTCTTCTGCGCCAAAGATAAATTGGTAAGCTTTTGACTCTTCCCACTCCAGAATTTTTTCTGCAATATATTTAAAGCCAGTCAGCGTCTCAAAACAGTGCATCTTATGCGCCTCTGCGATTGTACGGACAAGTTCTGTAGAGACAATTGTTGTCACAAAAGCTCCATTTTTGGGGAGCTTCTGTTTGCATAAAAAATCGACGCAGATGGCTGCCATCTCATTGCCCGTTAAACGCACGGATCTGCCGTGATGCGTAACGACAAGGCCGAGTCTATCTGCGTCGGGATCTGTTGCAATGAGAAGATCTGAGTGTGACTTTTCTAACTGTTCTATGCCGAGTTTTAACGCTTCTGGATATTCGGGATTTGGAAAAGAGAGTGTTGGGAAATCGGGATCGGGGATGATCTGTTTTTCGACAAAGTTAATCGAGGTAAAGCCGCAACGTTTTAGAGCTTCAGGCACAAGTGTAATGCCTGTTCCGTGGAGACTTGTGTAGGAGATGAGAAGCTCCTTCCCACGTTCTCGGTTCTGTTTGGAAAAATGTTGCAGCCCCACGACCATGTTTAAATACGCTTCATCGAGCTCTTTGTCGACATAGGTTAACAAGGGATCTGCCAGAGTGGAACAGTTTACTTGAGAATCGATAACTTTGTATATCTCTTCGATAATCCCTGTATCATGAGGTGGTACGATCTGCCCTCCGTCGCTCCAGTAGACTTTATAGCCGTTGTAGTCAGCTGGGTTGTGTGAGGCTGTGATCATCACGCCGGCTGTGCAGTTGTAGTGGCGTGTTCCAAAAGAGATGTAGGGGGTTGGTCTTAAGGTTTTTGTCAGATAGACGCGAATTCCGCTTGCGAGTAAGACCTCTGCTGTTTTTTCAGCAAACCTTTGAGAGTTGTGGCGGCTGTCAAATCCAACAAAGACACTCGGCTCTTTTACCCCTTGGTTTTTAATGTAATTGGCAAGTCCTTGAGTTGCTCTTGCAATGGTGTAGACATTGATGCGATTGGGGCCAATTCCCATGAGCGCGCGCAGACCTCCTGTTCCAAATGAGAGATCGGTGTAAAAAAGATCAATCAGAGCGTCTGGGTTGCTCTTTTGAAGAGCTCTAATCTTTTTTTTACTCTCTTTGTCGTAAGGGCCGTTAAGCCAGGCGTCTACCCGCTCTTGTACTGAGCTATTTATCATGTCTACTCTAAGTGCGGTTGGATTTCTGTAAGAGAAAATAAGGCGGCGTCAGCATGGTCAATGCCTTCACAACGAGCGGCTGCTTCTTTCCACGCATCTTGGGAGGAGAGGTTGTCTTTCCACCAAGGGAATGTACGGCACTGTTTTGGACGCAAGGGATAGACCGAACATCTCTTTCCTTCTAAAAAGACACAGTCGTAATTTGATCTGGGTAATTCTTTTAAGGAGATACGCCCGGCAATGAGATGCGTATATTTTTTGATAAACGCTTCTCTAGAAATTTTAAGAAAATCGCTTAAAGCGAGGATCTCTTCTTCTGTGACCCAGACGTAGCCGGGAGATCCCGTGCAGCAGCCGCCACAGCCGGTACATTTGAACCGCAGTCCATCTTTAAACCAGGGAAGAGAGTCTGTCATACGCTTACCACATAAATTGATGTTGAGAAGAGGGCTTCCACGACTCTTGTATATTAAAGACGCAAATATCACACCCGTCATTTTTTAAAGAGATGAGGTTCCATGTGCCCTCTTTTTTATGAGCCGTTGATCCGCTATCTAGAATAATCGGCAAATGGCTTGCCCGTAGATCCGCAATACAATGGCGATGGGAGTGGCCATGGAGGTAGAGTTTAACGCTCGGGAAGCGTTGCAAAAGCTGTCTTAAGGCAGAGGCTCTTTTGAGCCTTTTGCGTGGCGCGTCGTGGCCAAAGAGCGGGAAGTGGTTTGCAATAAGAATGTTCTGGTCAGAGGGGATTTGGGTCAGTTGTTCATTTAACTTTTGCTCAATCTCTTTAGAGAAGTAGCCTTGTGAGGAGATCAGAGATGTAGCGAGAGCTGTATCTAAATAGACAAGTTTCCACGTGTCAGATAATGACTCTACCGCAATTTTTTGCTCTTTCAAGGAGAGATTTGGGAAGTAGTTGTAAAAGAGCTTTGAGCGATCTGCTTGTTTTGTGTAGTGGTCGTGGTTGCCAGGCAGGACAAAAACTGTAAAGCCTGCTCTTTCAAATGCTTTAACGCAGTCAGCTGCTAGTTCAAACTCCTTTTCTAAAGATGTGGTGGTTAGGTCACCTGTAATTAAAACATGAGTGACGCCTTGTTCTTGAAATAGAGGAATGAGCGCGAGTAGGTTTTCTGGGGCAAATTGCCTTTTTCTTGAAAAAATCAGGTTAATATTCCCGAGCCATCGCTTAGAAAAAAATTGAAGCGGGCTATAGGAAGGATGTGCAAAATGCAGGTCTGAAATATGGGCTATTTTTATCGGTTTAAACATAGCTCAATTCTACCTTGAATGAGAATAAAGATAAAGCCGCTCGTATGCTATTTTCAGATTTTTTAGCACTTGAAGACGGTTGTTTGTAATATTCTAATTATTAGTGTTTTAAAAATTAATCAAGCAATTAAGTTGAGATTATAATAACAATATTATACAATATACTTTATAAAAACTTAATAACATGGGATAAAAGATGAGTGTAAGTCAAATCCTAGCAGGTAGTCTTTCAGCTGGGACTGCAGGTTACATTGAAAATCATTATACTGTCCTTGCAAGTTCCGATCCTTTTGGAGGGATTCCGTCGGAACCAACCCAATTTTTTTTCCTTACAGATCGTCACGATGATATTGCGACACAGGTAATTAATGCAGGGCTAATTAATGAAGTTGAGAGGGAGGTTCCAAGTGTGGCGGGAAGAGGGCAGCTTCTACTTGAGTGTGAGCCAAGCATGCGTAAAGTGAGGGATGTTGCTTCTCATCAAATGTCTATTGGAATTGAAGCTCCTCTACAGGCGTATGGGTGGGATTCTGCTTATCCGGATGAAATGTTCAATTTAACTTCTGAGGAATATTCAGAGATGCAGGGACAACAAAGGCCGGCAATGGAAGTGAAACGCTTAGAGTATAAAGCGCACCGTGCTGGTGTGTCAGAATTGGATCTAGATGAAGAGATTTTAAAGACAAAAGCAGAATTGGAGTGTCATGTTGTTTCTCCTTTTACAGCTTCTGCTCTGCGCAAATGGACGGACGGAGCCAATTCACTAAGTCTTATGAATGTGAGACTTGGGGCGCTTGTGCGAACTGTCGATGAGACCTCTTTGTTGCCTGGCAATAAATACTTCCTTATGGGAGCCAACCATGCGACAAATCTTGGCCTTTATACCATTGCGCCTCTTTTAGAAAGACTACAGGGCAAGACATTTCTCATTTTACAAGCAAACACTCCTAAAGGAAATGAAATGCATAGACTAAGACCGGAAAATCTATTTGCAGCTGGAAACAGAGAGCCAAAGCTACCTCTTAAAGTTGCAGAGTTTTTGGTGGCGCAAGTAGAGGAGCGAGCAACTGAGTTGTCTTTTAAATTATCAAATCTCCTTAACAAAAAACAGGGCCAGGCCAAAGCTCGATTTGATGAAGCCACAAGGATTTTTGATAGATGTAACACCAGGTGTCAGGCGGCTCTTGCTGAGTATAGAAGGCTGGAGCAGCCAAAGCCTTTTTTCGCCTCTATTTTTAAGCAAGTGAGTCGAGAGATTTTTTCTTTTCTAGGTTCAAGATCAGAGGAAGAAGCACGACCAGATCGTCTGGCGGTTTTTCGTTCTTTTCTTGAGTCTGGAAATGATGTTGAGAGTGCTATGAGCTTAGTTCGGTATAGGAAAGCAGAGTTTGATGCCGCCTACGCCGAATTTAAGGTAGGAGCAACAGCTGCCATTCAACGGCACGAATCTCGAAGAGAATCTTAGAGTGTGTTTACTCATGATGCAGTAGAAAGGGCTTTATAACGCCCCTTTTTAAGCGGATCTTTCTTAAAGTTCCCCCCCCCCTTGAGTCTGGACGTCATGAAGACCCTTTTGCACCTCAGCGCTTATCGCTTTTTTGCTTTTCTAGGAGTCGATCGTTTGTTGATTTTCATTTTGAAATTGCGGACAGTTTCGCGAATTTGTCGGCTTAGGGTGTTAATCCAACGAATTCCTTCTTTATGAGCGCTTGCAGGAGCGGCTGTTGCTGCAATTTTTTCTTTAGGGGTTGTGCGTTTGTGTTTGCGATGGCCTTTAGCTTTTTTAACAGCGACGATGGAGGCTGTAGGAGCAGCTTTTTTAGCTGTTTTCTTTTTAGATCTAACTTGAGGGTTAAAGATTTTTTTTGCTTCAAGAGCATCTGTCATGTTTGAGGTGTCCACTGTTTGTCCAAGACGAACCTCTTTTTGAATGTTCTTTTCTGTCTTTCGAGAAGTTGGCTGTCTCATGTGGTTCATAGATCCCCTAGTTTAAGTTGCCCTTTCTTGTATTTTACAATTAAAATAATTAATTACCACAAGAAACTCTCTTTTTATCAGAAAAAATTTACCGTTTACTTGAAAATCCCGTTTCTTCATAATCGCGCATTCATCGGTGGTATAGCCAAGTGGTAAGGCAGAAGCCTGCAAAGCTTCCATTCCTCAGTTCAAATCTGAGTGCCACCTTATTTTATGTTATATCTTGTTGCAACACCTATTGGGAACCTCGGGGATATTGCGTTGCGCGCGCTAGAGGTGCTGCGCACAGTTGACCTAATCCTCTGTGAGGATACGCGCCATAGTGGCCACCTGCTGCGTCACTATGAGATTCAGTCTCGTCTTACTTCCTACCATAAATTCAACGAACTAGAAAAAGAAGAGTGGATTGTCCAGGAGCTTAAGATGGGCAAATCCATCGCTCTTATTTCCGATGCAGGGACCCCCCTTGTGGCAGATCCAGGAGCCCGGCTTGTCAAGCGGTGCCGCAAAGAAGGGATCCCCATTACAGCACTTCCTGGTCCTTGTGCTGCTCTTGTCGCATTGACCCTTTCGGGTTTTTCTGCTGAAAAATTCCAATTTCTCGGATTTTTGCCAAAACAGCCTTCTGAGTTAAAAAAGTGGGCAGAAGAGCTTTTAGAGTATTCAGGCACAACGATTTGTTACGAGTCTCCTCATCGCATTGTCAAGAGCTTAGAACTTTTTTTTGCGCTTGCACCTGATAGACGCTTCTGTCTTGCGCGGGAATTAACTAAAGCATTTGAAGAGGTGTTGATTGGACTCCCAGGCGAGCTTCTTTTCCATTTTGATGAAAAAGATCCACGCGGTGAATATGTGCTTCTTATTGAGGGGAATCCTGTAACACTTGTTCCCTCGAACTCGTTTAGTGAAGATCTTCTCTGCTTGCAAAGCCATTTTTCTCTCTCTAAACAAGAGGCGATTCGCCTCGTGGCGCAATTGCGCGGGGTGCCCAAAAGAGAGGTCTATCAATCGTGTCATAAAAAAGATAGTCATGAAGAAGATCTTTTGCTATGATCACACCTTTTAACCAGGAAGGTAAAGATGTCTGCAAAAGAGTTGATTTTTGAAGAAGAAGCGCGCAATCGACTAAGAGAGGGAATTGATGTTTTAGCGGATGTTGTGAGTGTTACCCTCGGGCCTCGGGGACGCAACGTTGGACTCGATTCGGGTTTTGGGCTTCCACTCATTACAAGTATTGGATATAGCCTCATCAAAGATATTGAGTTGAAGGACCAGTACGCCAATATGGGTGTCGCTCTTGGAAAAGAAGTTGCAAGTAAGATGAAAGAGAAGTGTGGAGATGGGACGACAACAGCGATTCTTCTGTTGCGCGCTCTTGTACAGACAGGGGTTAAGAATATTGCTTCCGGATCAAGTCCTATTGCGTTGAAACGCGGTATGGAAAAAGCATTAGATGCCCTGCTAAAACAGATCGATGCTCTCTCTTGTGCCATCACAACTGAGGAAGAGACTAAAAACATTGCAACAGTCTCAGCATCTGGCAATCAAGAGATTGGAACAATGATTGCTGCGGCATTTAAAAAAGTAGGGCTGCAAGGCGTTATTACAGTTGAAGAGGGGAAGGGGCGAGAGACCTTGATTGAGATTGTTGAGGGGATGCAGTTTGAGCGCGGGTATACAAGTGCTTATTTTTGCACAAATACCGAGATGTTGACAGTTGAGATGCAAGAACCGCGCATTTTGATCACAGACAAGAAGATTACCTCGATTCAAGAGATTATAGGGATTGTACAGGCTGTTGCGGCAGCAGGAGAGGCTCTTCTTTTGGTGGCCGATGACTTTGAGGCGGATCTCCTCTCTACTCTTGTTGTCAACCGTCTACGCGGCACCCTGAAGGTCTGTGCTGTCAAAGCACCAGGTTTTGGCGACCGTCGCAAGCAGCTTTTAGAAGACCTTGCTGTTGTCACAGGGGCAGTTCTTGTCTCAGAAGAGAAGGGACTCTCTCTTAAGGACATGACAGTAGATGTTCTTGGTTCTGCAGAAAAGATTGTTGTGACAAAAGATAAGACGACGATTATCAATGGGTCAGGTTCTCCTCAAGCGATTGAAGAACGTGTGAAACAGATCGAGACAGAGATTGCTTTTGCGACAAGTAGCTATGATAAAGAGAAGTTTGAAGAGCGCCGTGCAAAACTAAAAGGTGGTGTTGCGGTAATTCGTGTGGCGGCTGTTACAGAGCCAGAAGTGAAAGAGAAAAAGCAGGCGTTTACTGATAGTTTGAATGCAACACGGGCGGCTCTTGAAGAGGGGGTTGTTGTCGGAGGAGGTGTTGCTTTTTTCCGAGCCTCTTCTTTAATTGAAGATCTCGAGCTCTCAGTAGAGGAGAAGACTGGTGCCCAGATTCTTTTAAAAGCGTGTGAAGCGCCGCTGCGCCAGATCGTCGCAAATGCAGGATTTAACTCTTCTCTTATTCTTGAAGAGGTGATGGGGGCAGGTCCCTCGTTTGGCTTTAATGTGATTTCTGAGAAGGTGGAAGATCTTGTTGTAGCCGGCGTCATCGATCCGGCAAAAGTTGTTAAATCAGCGATTGCCTTTGCTGTTTCTATTGCAGGAGTTGTTCTCCTCTCAGAGGTCTTGATAGGGGATGCTTCTGATGAGATTACCCATCCGTAATCGTATAGGTAATAATCCGGCTTAAATTCGGCATCTTTTCTGCTTCATCTGAAGCAGAAAAGGTGTAGAGGATGGGTAGGCCCGATTGAGAGACTGTTGAGAGTTCAAGAAGAAGATCCGTAGGAGTTGTCGATAGCTCTTGATCTTCAAGACTGCGCGCGCCTCTTGGCGGAGCAAGCCTAACAAAAAGAGATGTCCCTTGGGGCATCTCGGCGTCTAGATAGGCAGAGATCTTTTTGTTTTTTTCATTTGTATGAATGGCGTAAGCCACTTCGATTTGTTGGGATTTTTCTTTTCCTTCTAAATGAAAAAGAGGGGCTGGGCCAAGAAGAAGCATCTCTGTTGCCGGAGCAATTGAAAATGAGATGACTTGTTGTAGGTATAAATCTGCAAATAAAACACCTTTACACGCAAGCATTATAAGTAAAACCTTATATTTCATTCGTTTGCCTTTTTAATTTAAAATTAAATTAACTTGATTATTACAGTCAAGTAAATTACTTTTAA
>Ga0207073_1019_pt1 | contig 43419 bp, 41 predicted proteins | sample Alteio_BWMinHeat_65_FD_153575 | JGI IMG/M metagenome (GOLD analysis project Ga0207073, IMG submission 153575) | Enriched cells from forest soil in Barre Woods Harvard Forest LTER site, Petersham, Massachusetts, United States -... | ecosystem: Environmental > Terrestrial > Soil > Temperate forest >...
AGAATATTGCAGCCTGTTGTAGGCAAATAATTTAAAATTAGGCGCGTTAAAACGTCCTCAAATGGAATTTTATCAAAACTTTCCGCATATTCATTGTAAAATTCATTATTCAATAAAGTTCATTCTTTTTTCTAATCGTTTGTATTTTTCTTCCATCGAATGACCATCCCAATCATTTCCATCTCGAAAATTTAAATGTTGGAAATAACACATTTCACTATCGTGAATATGCCAACTACATTGACCGCCTGGAGTTTCGATATAAACAATGTTTCTCCAATCATCCTCCCACGTGTTATCCTCTAGTGGATGTTTTTGTAACCAAGAACAATAAATTTTAGAAAGATGGGCGACTAGTTGGTTCCGCTCCCAGTAAGCTAAGTCTTTTCCTTCTTTATTGATCATCGGTCACCCCTTTTCTCACATCATTTTGCGGGCGCGCCCATATTTTGCGGGCGCGTCCGTAATTTTATGAGCGCGCGCATATTTTATGAACATCTTTCGTCTTTTCTCGCGTATAGCACCGCACGTAAAATATTCCTTTAAAACTAGGCTTAATAAAGAGGGCAGTCAGTTGTACCGCCCCTAATTTTGTAGACACAAATTTGTATTTTTCCTCTTTTTTCTTTCTAGCTCGGCAGCTATGCTCATTTTTTGTCCAGTCCCCAAGGCTTCGCTCACTAAGTGAGGGCAAGAAATGAGAGAGAGTTATGCGGAAATCGGTGGCACGGAATAAGACAGGATGATACTGTTGAAAACAGGAAAAAACTTGCATGGGGTGCAAGAGGTTGGAGGTTCAAATCCTCTCACTCAGATCATCGTTACGACGCTAAAAGAGAGAAATCGATCTGCTTAGGGCATGTTGTCAATTGGCTTTATTTTGAGGATTTTTGTATTTTTTAGGCAATTTTCAGGGCGGAAAACGCAGGCGAATTAGGAAATTCGGCAAATTTGAGCCTTAGAAATGGACAAAAAAGACAAAATCCGCAAAGTAAATGCAATTGACGACACGCCCTAGTTTTTTCTTTCCTGAAGAAGGAAGAATGAGCCTATGAATTAACAGGGACTTGGTATAGTATGCGGATCCTATTGGAACGAGCTGAGATCTATACCCAAATGAGTTGAAAAGTTGGGAATTTGGCTAGGAGGCGCCCTGTATTGGAACCAGGCTTGCCGATGCCGAAACAGCTAAACTGGAATCAGTTTAGCGATGCAGGCAGGTTCCAAGACAGTGGCTGTCCGACGAAGCTAAAAACCAACTTTTCAAGTTATTTGGGTATATGTGCATAACAACTAAAAATCAAGCGTGGGAAAGGCCTGCAGAAGAGGCGGATATTCCGGTCTTTGAAAAGCATTTTCCCAATATTAATTTTAGAGGCATGTTCGACGCAATGCGCGTGGATGGATGTGTTCCTTTAACGGTGGATTTTGTTCTTTTTGCTGGGATTTTATCGGTTGAAAAAGATGATCTTGGAATGCGATTTCTTCCCTTTTCTGGTAGTCATTCTACAGACGCTCAAACAGTAGTCAAACTCTCTGTTATGGAAGGGATCGTCGATTGGATGGAAAATACAGCTCTTGGCAGCTATATGTGGAGAGTCGCGTCTGAGTGGGCAACAGAAGAGTATGGATGTAAGGTGGAATTTTCGATGAACTGTGGCTGTGGTGCTGTTTGTTCTGAATCGTATAAAAATGGGGACTGGGTTAGATGGGTGCGTCGCTTTAACGGATCTCGTTGCCACATGTATGGCCGTACGACTCTTGTATGGCAGTCGACCATTGAAGGGACGGATATTACGCAAGGCCAATTTCACATGTGGCAACGGATGCGTGCTGCACTTGAAGATCTTCCAGCTATTGTTTTTAACAAAATGTAAATGATTTATGAATAATTTTTTTTAGTATTGAGTTGCCTTTTGGTTGCGACTCTTCACGGGTTAGAATCTCGACTTTGTAACTTTTTGGGACCGAAGGCCTCGAGATATTTGTTCTTGGCGTTGTTTATTTTCTAAGGAAGGGGTTAAAAACCCCTTCCTTAGAAAATAAATCAGCGAGTTTGGCCATAGGCGGAGCAGTTTATAGAGAAAGTTATGAAATTCTAAAGCCTGCAGGCCGTATTGTCAGTCTTCTGGAACAGCCTGATTTAAATCTCTCGCAAAAATTTAATGTTAGGGCAGAGTATCTTTTCGTTTTTCCGAATGGGAAACAACTTCAAGCAATAACCAAACTATTCGAATCGGGCAAAGTAAAACCACCGACCATACACCAAATGAGACTAGACCAAGCCCCTTTAGCTATAGAGGAGATCAAAAAAGGGCATACTACGGGAAAAATTGTTCTTCAGGTGGTGCCTGATAATTTTTAAATATCCAGATTTTGAGGAGATTTCTTGCCAAATTCCCGATTTGAGATAGAATAAATTCCAAAAAACAATTTTTTCAAATTTTGGAGATAGATGGCAGCAGTTGCACTGGTTTTTACTACACACACGTATCATGGCAATTCTGAGATCAATTTTTTTCGAGATGATCAGGGTGGACTTTTTGTAACAATTGATACAGAGCGACTGCACATGAGATCTGTTGAGCCAACTGAGGCTGAATACGATAATTATGCAGCTCTTTTTGGTGATGAAACCGTTATGGAAAAATTTGCTACTGGGCAAACAAAAACTAGAGAAGAGATAGAGACTCGAATTAATGAGATGTGGGTAAAACGTTGGAAAAAAGGCGATCCTTATTCTGCCTTAGCTGTTTTTAAAAAAGAGACCGGTGATTTTTTGGGACATGTCGTTTTAGGGCATGGGGATCAACCTGGGCAGTCAGAGATAGCATACCTTTTTCATCAACCTTATTGGAGACAAGGATACGGCAGTGAGGCAGTGATGGCACTTGTTACAGAATATGCTCTTGCGACCATTTGGGAAGGGTACACTTTAGAAGGGCTCCCGCTTGAAAAGATTACCGCAATAGCAAGACCTGACAACCCAGCCTCTTGTCGTATTTTAGAAAAAATCGGAATGCAGTTTCTTTTTGAAGAAGAGAGATATGGAGCGCTAAGATATCGCTATTCAATTGACTTGAGACGTTTTTTTTGAGATTGTGGCTTCCCACAAGTCAAACAATCCAAAGATTAAGTCAGTCCCCGGAAGAGGTTGGGGCTATTACTGCAGGATCAGGGCTGTTTTCTGCCTCACACGGCTCCCACTCCTCTTCAGCAGTAGGGGAAGTTGGACTCTCTTCACAAGCTAATATTCCCAGAGTTTCTAGTTGACTCTCTATTTCATAGAGTTGAGCTTCTTGATCTGACGCTTCCTTTTCTAAGGTAGAGACTCTACACTCTATTTGAGTGAGTCGAGACTCAGATTTATTGTGCGGCACAGACTCCAACCTAGAGAGTCTGCGTTCTAGTTCAGGTAGTTTAGTTGCGATAGCCTCTACCGTTTTTGCAAGTGATGTCACAAGAGTTGATAGTTGAGCTGTCAAATTTAGCAGTTGAAGATTTTTTTCATCTCCATCAGGTCTTGTTTTTTTTGGAATAAGAGCAGAAATGCCTCGGGTCAACGCTTGTGCCTGCGCTGATAAAGGGGGTGTGTGATCCGTATAAATTTTTTTTGGGTCCGATCCAATTCTTGCAGCCATACTGATCTCCTAAGGTTGTCAAGGAGTCTACTCCCTCATTTTTTTCGAGATCAACTAAAAAGTTCATAGGTTGACTTTTTGATTGTAGACAGCGGATTTTCCAAGATCTGATTCAATGGTTAAGAGGCGATTATATTTTGCGATCCGGTCAGAGCGAGATAAAGAGCCTGTCTTAATTTGTCCTGAGTGGGTGGCAACAGAGATGTCGGCGATCGTTGTATCTTCAGTTTCCCCCGATCTGTGGGAAAGGATTGTCGCATAACCATTTTTTTGTGCAAGAGCAATTGCTTCAAGGGTCTCGGTTAGTGTGCCGATCTGGTTTGGTTTAATCAGGATCGCATTAGCAACACCCCGATCAATTCCCTCTTGTAAGATTTTAGATGAGGTGACAAAAATATCGTCACCAACGATCTGAATTTTATCCCCCAATCGTTTGGTTAATCGTTTCCAGCCGTCCCAATCTTCTTCGGCAAGGCCGTCTTCGATGGAATCGATCGGGTACTTGTTACATAAAGAGACAAGATGGTCGATCATCTCATCTGTTGTTTTGATCTTGTAGGGCAGGTGAGCCTCTTTATTCTTTTTTTCGATGTAGTGTTTCCCATCATAAAATTCAGAGGCGGCACAGTCTAGAGCAAGTGAGATATCGCGGCCGACTTTAAATCCCGCTTTTTCAATAGATGCTAGGATCAGGTCGATCGCCTTTTCGTGCGAGGGGAGATTGGGTGCAAAGCCACCCTCATCGCCAACGGCTGTGGGGTATTTTTCTTTTTTTAAAATAGCTTTCAGCGTGTGGAAGATTTCAGCTCCATACCGCAGCGCCTCTTTAAATGTTGGAGCGCCAATTGGGCGAATCATAAACTCTTGGAAGTCAAGGCTGTTGTCTGCATGAGCGCCGCCGTTGAGAATATTCATCATGGGACATGGCAAAAGATGTGCTTGTTTACCGCCTAAATGTTCATAAAGCGAGATCCCGAGAGTTAGAGCTGCAGCTTTTGCAAGGGCGAGTGAGACGCCTAAAATTGCGTTAGCGCCAAGATGGCTCTTGTTTTCGGTTCCATCTAACTCGCACATGGCGTGATCAAGCTCTGCTTGGTCAAAGACTGTTTTACCGGATAAAAGAGCATGGAGAGGACCGTTTATGTTTGAAACCGCCTGTTTGACGCCCTTGCCGCCATAGCGCGCCCGATCGTGATCGCGCAGTTCAACCGCTTCATGCTTTCCCGTCGAGGCTCCAGAGGGAACAGAAGCTTCTGTTCTTATGCCTGTATCTGTTGTCACTCTGACTTGAATAGTTGGATTACCACGAGAATCAAGAATTTCTAGAGCTTCGACTTTTTGGATTAGAGACATAGTGGGGGCCTATCTGTTTTGATGCTTTTTTGTGACGCTCTCCATTAAAGCGCAATAGGAGGCAAAGCGCAAGGCAGAAATTTCACCCGTTTCGACCGCTTTGATAACTGCGCAGTTCGGCTCTTGCATGTGTAGACAGTCGGGATACTGGCACATCTGTCCACTCTCTGCAATTTCAGAGAAGTAGTCGCGGACCTCAGAGCGGGAAATCAACCAGATTCCAAAGCTTTTAATTCCGGGGGTGTCGATACAAAAGCCACCTCCTTCAAGAGGTAAAAGTTCGGCGCTCGTTGTTGTGTGAGCACCTTTACTTGTTCGATCAACAATGAATCCTGTGCGTAAATCAGTGCCGGTGACAGCATTGATCAGCGATGATTTGCCAACACCGGATTGGCCGGAAAAAACGGAGGTCTTGCCTCGCATCGCATTTTTTAGGGTATCGATCCCTTCTCCCGTCGTGCAGCTAACAGCAATCAGAGGGATGTTAAGTTTTTTGTAGTTATTTACAAACTTCTCATAGAGAGCTTTTTCTTCTTCAACTTTCACTTTGTCGATTAGATCAGGAGGAGAAGAGAGAAGATCAGTTTTGTTGATAACAATAATTGGCGAGAGATTCCCTTTTTGTGCTGCAATGATATAACGGTCGACAAGAAATGGCTTAAGAGGGGGAAGAAGGATGCTTGTTGAAATGATGAGTTGGTCAATGTTTACGGCAATTAACTGCTCTTTATTGCGCGATAAATTATCAGCTCGCGATAAAATGGATGTGCGTTTATCGATAGAGACAATGGTCGTTTCATACAGACGCACAAAATCTCCGATGGCGATGAGATTTTTAAGGCGACTTGTCTCTTGTTTTAAAGAGCCTTTTAAGCTGCACACAAGCCGTTTGCCTTCTATATCCACCAGAATCCCTTCAGGAGTAATTTTTAAGATACGCCCTCTGGGAAGTAAGTCTTGATCGGTGAGCCGATTTTTAATTTGGTCTTGATCGGTTTTTTTAAATTTTGAGCGGTCTTTTTGCGATGCTTCTTTACGTATTTTTCGATACAGCTTCCGTTCATCTTTCTGAAAATGGTCTTCCCATTCTTGACTCATTAAAGACCTCGCAGAGCGTGAAGCAAGATAGAGCCGGCACTTGCAACGTTTAGTGACTCCATAGGGCCAATCATGGGAATAGAGATCGGCTGGCACATTTTTTTTATCTCCTCTGATGGTCCGTGTGTTTCATTACCAAGAACAAGAACAATAGGAGCTGTTATTTTTTTGTTAAGAGGCTCTCCCCTAATATCTGCAACAAAAGCCTGGGCGGATTTTTTTTGGATAAGTTCTTGTAGTTCTGTATAGGAACCGATCTGGATCGGCAGGCGAAATGTCGCCCCTTTTGCTGCGCGCAGCGCTTTTTCGTTAAAGGGGTCTGCACTATTGATTAAAAAAGCACCACTCCAGCCAAGCGCAAGAGTTGATCTGATCAACGTCCCTAAGTTTCCAGGGTCTGAAATAGAATCGAGCACAAGGAGAAATTCTGGAGAAGAGAAGTACACTGTTTCGGGCAAGGAGGTTTCTGCCGCAATTGGCTCTGGATTTTTTAATCCTGTAATTTTTTCTAGAATTTCTCGTGTGACACTATATATCGTTTTGTACGAAATTCCCGTTGGCACCTCGTATCCTTTTTCAATGAAAAGAGATGTGACCGGTTGTAGCTCTTTTACCATCGTGTAACCAGAGATTAAGACGCTTTTTTGTTCTTTACGATAACCGCTCTCTTTGCGCAGTTCCACGAGGTGTTTGATGAGGGGATTTTGTAGGCTTGTAATCTCTTTCATTTTAGCAACATCTTTAAAACAGACTCTTTATCTTCAAGTCCTGAGTTTGCCGCGATTCTTTCTGCTTCTATTAAAAGTTCACCGAGCTTTGGCCCTGGGACAATACCGCGCGCGATCAAATCAGAGGCGCGCACAAGAGGATTTTTTTTCTCGATGCGCTCAATGCTCTTATGGAGCGAGGCTGATCTTGCCCTGTGCTTTTCTAAAAAACTTTCCCTCTCTTTTTTCTCCAATCGTGTCGCTAAAATTTCAAGAATCAGATGGCTTTGTTTTTGCGCATAGAATCTGGCCCATTCAATTTTTTCAAGCCCCTCTTGCCAACTCTCTGGCATATTGATCAGGCTCTCTATTTTGTGACATGTGGTGACAAATTCCTTTTCTTCGCGAGAAAGTTTTAGGTAGTCACATAACTTTAATAACTCTTCCAAAGAGCTTTTAGGGAAGAGCTCCAGAAGCTCTGCGATGGGAGGACTCTTTTTAGGAAATTCTGGAATCGTCTTGACGCGTCTGTGAATTTCTTCAATTCCAGCGCCTTTCAAGGCCGGAAAGATTGTTTGCAAAAGGTTTAATTGATAGAGCAGAACAAGGCTTTTCCCAAAATGGGAAAACTGCGCCATTTTTTTAAACTCCTGCCAGATCCGTTCCATAGCAACAGAGGGGAGGAGATCTTGTGCATGAGCAATAATTGCAGCCTCAGTCTTTTTTTCAATTGTAAAATTAAAACGGGTGCTATAGCGGACAGCGCGCATCATCCTTAAGCGGTCTTCAGCAAAGCGGTTATCAGGATTGCCGATGGCGCAGATCTCTTTGCGTTCTAGATCCTTTTTACCCCCAACATAATCAAAGAGCTCTTTTTTGATTGGATCGTAGAACATCCCATTGATGGTAAAGTCTCTTCTTTTAGCATCTTCTTGGGGCGACGCCGGGGTAATTCCCGTCGGGCGCCTTCCATCGACATAACCGTGATCGGAGCGAAAGGTCGCAACTTCAAACGGATGGCTTTCTTCGACAACAATGATAATCCCAAAGGCAACGCCGACGGGGATCGTTTTAGGAAAAAGGGTGCGCACGACATCGATTGGAGCATTTGTTGCAATGTCGATGTCGTCGGATGGATGATGCATCAGAAAATCACGTACCCAGCCGCCAACAAAGTAGGCGATAAACCCGGCGCTTTGCAATCTGGAAACAATGTGTGTCGCAATGGATTCTAGTGGCATAACTCTTCCTTAATCGACTATACTATAGCACATATGAACATTAAGATCTTATCAGAAGCGACAATTAATCAAATTGCAGCGGGGGAAGTTGTTGAAGATCCCGCTTCAGCTGTTAAGGAATTAGTTGAAAATGCAATTGATGCTGGGGCAACGCGCATTGAAGTTGATATAACGGGTGGAGGGTATCTCTTTCTGTGTGTGATGGATAACGGCTCTGGGATGCGTCGTGAGGATGCACTTTTAAGTTTAGAGCGCCATGCGACGTCAAAAATTTCTACGGCTTCTGATCTTTTTTCTTTAAAAACGATGGGGTTCCGCGGCGAGGCGCTCTCCTCGATCGCGGCAATTTCTAAAATGAGACTTGTTACAGCAGAAGAGGGCTCTATTGGAACTGCGGTTCAGGTAGAGGGAGGGGTGATTGTCCAGGTAAGTCCCTTGGCTCGAACGACAGGAACAACAATTGAAGTAAACTCTTTATTTTACAACACGCCGGCTAGAAAAAAATTTCAGAAAAAAGCCCCCGCCTCTCAAGCAGAGATTACAAAGCTTATCGCTTCCTTTGCCTTAGGCTATCCTGAGATTTATTTTTCACTAACGCAAGGTGGAGAGAGGCTCTCTCTATTTCCCCAGATATTACACGCCTCTTTTGAAGAACAGCTCCGCTTACGGATTGACCAGGTCTTAGGTCGTGACTATTTTTCTTCTCCTCCTTATCAGATGGAAAATAGAGGGTGGGCTTCTCATCCACTACAAACGCGTATTAACCGATCGGGACAGTACCTCTTTATTAATCGGCGACTTGTCATCTCCCCACTTGTTTCGCGTGCAATTAAAGACGGCTATGGGACGCGGATAGCAGCTGATCGGTATCCGTTGTTTGTTCTTCATCTGCACGTTCCTGAAGATCAGATTGATGTCAATGTGCATCCTCAAAAAAGAGAGGTTCGTTTTGCAGAGGAAGGTGTAATCTACGAAGAGCTACATCTCCTTGTCCAAACAAGTTTAGGAGAAAAAAAGGTTCCATTTACAAACTACTCTTTTCCCTCTCTGAGTGTCACAAGTGACCTCTCTCCTTATTTGATCTTTTCACAGGAAAAAGAGGTTGTAAAGTCCCCAGTTGTTATAGAGCCTCAAGCAATTGGAGTTTTTGGCCACTTTCTTTTTTTAGATGAAGGGGAGCTTTTGCGCATTGTCGATTTACACAAAGCCGTCGCGCGCATTCTCTTTGATCGGCAAAAAAAAGAGGGTGCCCTAGAGTCTCACTATCTTCTTATTCCTATTAGTCTCTATTTTACACAAGCAGAGGCAGCGTGGCTTCTCTCTCATATTGAAGAACTATTAAAACTTGGGTTTATGATACGGCCTCTTGGTGAAAAAAGTTTTATTCTTGAGGCAATTCCGATACCATTAACTCAAGATGAAGCGAAATCCTCTCTTGAAGAGATTGTTCATCAGGGAGAAGTCTCTATGCCTTTAGGAGACTTAGCCCTCTGTTTTGGTAGAAAAAAAAGCAGTTTTGGCGTGCAAGAGGCGCTTTTAATTTTTAAACAGTTGCAACAGACAACGTGTCCTAACTTGTGCCCCAAAGGCAATCCAACGATGCAGGAGCTCCGACGAGATGAAATCAGCTTATTATTTAAAAAGAATTGAACAGATGCAAAAGCGCCTCGAAGGCAAGGCGTATTTAATTGAGGAGTCGGTTGACCTTTTTTACTTAACAGGACTTACCTTGTCTGCCGGGAGACTTCTCATTTTGCCAGAAAAAGCCGTTCTTTTTGTGGATGGGAGGTATATTAATGCCTGTAAAGAGAGTAGTCCCATTCCTGTAGAACTCGATAGTATTTCTACTTTTCAGAAGCATCTGGGATCGCTCCCTCTTTTTTTTGATCCGGAAAAGATGAGCTATGCTCGCGTGGAAAAATTAAGAAAAACTCATTCCGCAACCCCGAGCCAAAATCCGATTAAAGAGTTACGCCTGATTAAAGATGAACTTGAGCTGCACGCCTTGCAAAAAAGTGCAGATCTCCTCTACGAAGGCTTTTTATATCTCAAAACAGAGCTGAAAGAGGGAGTTTCAGAAGTGGAACTTGCGCGCGCCTTTGAAATTTTTTGTCTAAAAAATGGGGCGGAAAAGCTCTCATTTGATCCAATTATCGCCTTTGGACCAGATAGTGCGATGCCGCATCATCGTGCCGGTTCAAAACGGCTAGAGTCCAACCAGATTGTTTTAATTGATATTGGTGTTGTTGTCGACAGGTACTGTTCTGATATGACACGTGTTGTTTTTTTCGGCACGGTTTCTGACGAAATTCTTGAATTAGAAGATGTTGTCCGCAGATCACAAGAGGCAGCACTTGCCCTCTGCACGCCGGGAACGCCTCTTGGAGATGTAGATGCTGCTGCGCGCGCTATCATGGCACAATCTGGGCTTGAAGATCTCTACTTACACACCCTTGGCCATGGCGTGGGTCTTGAAATTCATGAGTATCCACGTCTTAAAAAAGGGGGGGATGATGCAGCGCTTCTTCTTATGCCTGGAATGGTGGTCACAATTGAGCCGGGACTCTATAAGGCAGGGATTGGCGGGGTGCGGATCGAGGACACGATTGTAATAACTGAAGAAGGCTACCAATTTATCACAACGCATGACTTGTAAAAAGTACTCATTTTTAGAGCATTTAGTTGAAGGCGTCTTGCTTGCAAATCAAGCATTTGAAATTCAGTACGTCAACACTGCTGCCATAAAGATGCTCAAAATCGACAAGATGTCATCTGTGCTGCTTGAAAAAGGGTTTAAGCTTTTAAGAGAGTGCTCCGAAGCTTGTGCAACGCTTAAAAGTTCGGTTGTCCCCACAGACGACTCTATGAACTATTTAGAATTTGTGGCAACACGTGAGGAAGATGGGTCGTTTGTCTTGATTGTTCAAGATAGCTCTAACGAACATAAGGTGCTCGAGATGGGGAAAAACTTTGTCTCAAACGCCTCGCATGAGCTGCGCACCCCAATTACCATTATTAAGGGATTCGCAGAGACCTTGCAGGATCTGCCAGAGCTCTCCCGTGAGATGCTTTCTGACATTACAGAAAAAATCGTGAGAAATTGCAGGCGGATGGAGAATCTTGTACAGAACCTCCTGCTACTCGCTGATGTGGAAAACGTTCCTGTCTCTCATTTTCATCCCACAGATTTGGGTTCTGTTATCGACAATGCGATCTGTATGGTTCACTCTCTTTATCCACAAGCCGCAATTTGCAAAGAGAGAGAGCAAGAGGTGCTGCTTGTCCAGGCAGATAGCGATCTTTTAGAGCTTGCTATTCGCAATTTGATTGATAATGCAGCAAAATATTCAGTCTCTCCGGTACAGATCTCTGTTGTGACAAGACGCAAAGAAGAGCGCGTGGAGGTGGAAATTAGAGACTCTGGCATTGGAATTTCAGAGGTAGATCTTGGTAAAATTTTTGAGCGTTTCTACACCGTGAATAAAGCCCATGCTAGAAGGCTTGGTGGTGCAGGACTTGGCCTCTCCCTTGTCAAGATCATTATCGAGAAACACAATGGGACCATCCATGTCGCCTCACAGCTTGGCAAGGGGACCAGTATTAAGGCGACTTTTCCCCTAATTTAATCAAATCGTGCACTAGCAACGCACGGTTCGGCTAAAAACCAAGTGTTGACAAAGTTCGGTTTTGTTGATATGTTTGGGGGATATGGAACGAGAAGTCCTTAAGCAAGTTATAGCGGATCAGCAAGAGTATAGGCCACCTAAGAATTTTTTTAATCGGGTGCTGACAGAAACGGTGCTGCGCTTTGTAGACGATCCAAGTATTATTATTATTAGTGGGATCAGAAGGTCTGGAAAGTCAACAATTCAACGTCTTTTACAGTTAGAATTGTCGCAATCAGATTATTATTTAAATTTCGATGATGAACGACTCATTCGCTTTCAAGTTGAAGACTTTCAAATGTTACTGGAGGTTCTGATCGAGTTGTTTGGTCAGCAGTCAATATTTTATTTTGACGAAATTCAAAATGTTGAGGGTTGGGAGCGTTTTATCCGCAGATTGTATGAACAGGGGAAGAAGATTTATATTACCGGATCTAATGCAAAACTGTTGAGTAAGGAATTGGGGACTCATTTAACCGGTAGATACATTCAGTTTGAGGTTTTTCCTCTCTCTTTTCAAGAGCTTATACGTCATAACCTACCTGAAGTGCTTTCTAAAAAAGCTTTGTCGACAAGTGACGTGGGGATGATCCAACACCATTTTGCACATTACTTAAAAAATGGTGGGATCCCAGAATACGTCAAGTTTGAAAAACCTGAATATTTGAAAGACCTATTTGAAGGCATCCTCTATCGAGATATTATTACTCGCTATAGAGTTAATGATGAAAAGCCTTTACGAGAACTGGTCTACTATTTAGCGAGTAATATTGGCAAAGAGTTTAGCTATACAAAACTTGGTGAAATAGTAGGGCTTAGCAGTCCTCATACGGTTGTCAATTATTGCCATTATCTGGAACAGTCTTATCTCTATTTTTTTGTCAGTCGCTATAGCCACTCTTTAAAAAAACAAATTCAGTACAATAAAAAGTGTTATATGATTGATCCGGCGCTGATTCGTACAATCGGATTTCGTGTGAGTGAGGATAGAGGCCGTCTGCTCGAAAATATTGTATTTTTGCATCTGAGAAAGCAGAATAAAGAGATCTACTTTCATAAAGACAAAAAAGAGTCTGATTTTATCCTCAGAGAGGGCAATCAGATTGTCCAAGCCATTCAAGTTGTGACAAGTCTTGTGGATGAAAAAGTCAAAAATCGCGAAATTGACGGCCTTGTCGAAGCTATGAGTTGTTATAACCTAAAAGAGGGGCTTATCCTCACGGAACATGAACAAGTCTCGCTGGAAGTGAATGGATTTATGATTACAGTTATGCCTATTTGGAAATGGCTTTTGTCTTTCTAGATTTTATCCGTCCTCCGGCGGAAGCCCGGCCCTTAAGGGCCGGGTATTTTTAAGTCAAACAAAGTTGGGGCGAGTTTTGAAGCTCAGCCCAACTTATAAACCCAGTCCTTAAGGCCTGGGTTCACCGGTATACCTTCGTTCTGTATTTAAAGTCGAAACACTGTCTAGTATGTGCTTCGAAGAGAGAAGAGATTCTGTTCTAGAAAAACACGGCGCTCGACGTTGGATGCATCATTATTTAAAACGCCCTGCTCCACCCCGTCTGTCATTATAGGAAGTATTGATCCAAGGGCGGATCCAAAATCTTCAGCGTCACCTGTGGCGCTAGCTTTTAGACACAGTTCCATAAACTCTCGTTCTTCACTTCCCATACTTTCGAACAGTGTTGAGAGGTAAGCTTCCGCATTCAGCTCTTTTTCTGCTTGGGGGATGTCTAAGAGGGCCTGAAATGACTTGCCAGCTGTTTGAGCAAGGAGCTCTGGACCCATTGCAACATCTCGTTGGATCGCTTGTTCTAATTCAGATTCTGGGGACAAGAGCTTTGATCCTTGAGCAAGCTCCACTTGGCCAAGAGTCTGTAGCTGTCGACCCAGTAGTGTAGGCGCTTCTTGAATCACCGATAGAAAACCGCGGAATGTTCTTTCTTGTGCTTTTATATAAGCTGCTTGAAGCTGCAGGATGGGGAGTGTTTGATTGGCGACGTGTTTCAGCTTGAACTAGACGTTTTTGTCGATTGGGGTGCCATATTTTTTCTCTCTCTTGTTCCATTGTGGCGGCATCTCTAAAACCCCTTAGGAGCTGTTTTTCTGGGCAGCATTTACCATAACAGAGATAGATCAGCGCAAGGCCGATTGCCGGACCACCACAAGCGAGTGCAACTGGCAAGCTGATCACAGCAGACGAGCAAGTGCGGCGGAAACCCCAGCAATGACTACTGCTACAAAAAAAGCAATAGCGATTTTTTGAGCTTTTGAGCGAGTTGGCCAAAACGTTAGGCAACGGGCACGGCATGAATTGTAGCAGGAGGGGGGCCAAATCCTGTAATTTGTATCATAAAAACCTTTTGTTGTTAAATAATAATAACAATTAACGTTAATGCCATTGTCAATGGCTTTTAAGTAAAAAATTCTTGTCATAATTTCTGTCTGAAAGCAAATAATTAGTTTAATTCGACCGAGTCAAACAAAACTTTATTTTAAAAAAGTTTTAGGATCAAGAAATGCGGACTTTAAAAGACGGTAGCCTATTTCTATAGAGCAGTTAAGGGGTACGTTTGAGTTTGGACCGTCATTACTTTTTTTGACGCTGAGTGGCCACGCGCTTTTTCTTAGCTGGCTTAATTGGCACAAGTTTGTACCGATAAGGGGGGGTCTCCTCTATAATTTCCCCTTTGCGAGAAAATACAAGGGCTGTTCCTGTACGAACAGCTGTCTCAAAAGCTCTTTGGAAACTTTTTTCATGAGCCGCTAAGATATATTTGCTCAAATCATCGCTCACAGCTGATCTCCTGGATTTTTTTCCAAATATCTCTATCTAGAATATCTATTTGATTGTTTCTATTTTTTCTAGCAATTAACCTTCTCTCAGAAGTTTCAGACGAGTTGTCCATGATGAACGCCTCATCTGCTAGAGGCAAATAGTGAAAAATAAGATTTTTAATCCCTAAATAGTAGCGTCTTATAATGGATTCTTCAGGGACATTGTGTCCGCCCTGCTTTACTCTTTGAGCCACTCTCTTGACGGCTTCCTCAGCTCTGGACAACCAGAGGAATGTTAAGTTAATCTCATATCCTTTTTCTTTAGCGGATTGCAGATGTTTTATATAGTTCGTTCCGGAAGCTGTTGTCTCAAAAGCAAAACTCTCATTAGCATCCAATAATTCCTTAAGGCGATTAATCATTAGCTTGCTCGCAGTTAAGGCCACGCTCTCTGGGTGTTTTGGGGCAAGACCACGGGCAATTTCATCAGCATTGATGAACTCATATAGTATCGCACAGTTTTGCATCAGTTCTATTGTCATTGTTGTTTTGCCTGCACCATTTGGCCCTGCAATCATAAGAATTTGTTTAGACATAGGTCTTATTACATTTTAAGAAGTTGCAAGATCGAGGTTGTAGACAGCTGCTCTAATTGTGCACTATTTTAATGCAAAAAATCTATAGTAAAAGATCTCTGGAGGAACGACATGAACAGGTAGCTCGGGCGCAATTCTGGTCCTAAGGTTGTTGAGAAGAGATGGGAAGTTTTTTCTGGATGCCGGTCTCGCTGTCTTGCGCGTGGATTGTCTCTCTAATCTCTCTTTTTTTACTAAAGCTTACCAGGGACTCGGGGTAGCTAAATTTCTTTTCCATTGCAAGAGTTTGAAGTTCCGCCTTATTCAGAGTGCGTGTTTTATTCTCTTTTTCAGAAACAGAGGCTTCTTTATCGAGGATCTGTTGAGCTGTTTTTTCTCCAAAAAAAGCAGCAAGAACTGGGAGTGTCGCAGAGTGAAAATAGATGAGGGGACTTTTATTGGATTTTTGGAGTGTGATATAACTTCCGAGTGCTGGATAGCTTTTTTGGGTTCCTTTGATCATTTTATAAAAGAGCGCCTTCTTGAGTGGATCTTCAGGAAATAGATCAGAGAGTGTTGCAATCTCTTTTTTTTCGAATCCTTTTGCGATCATCGCATCTAGGATCTGATACTGTAGATTAGGGAGGGCTGATTTTTTAAAAAAAGGGGCCTCTTGGTAGAGGATGAAGATCAGCCTTGCTGCCATTTCATAGAGCTCTTTATAGGCTTCTGTTTTTGGCTCCTGAAATAGAGGAGAGATGTTTAACTTTGACTTTTCGGGATAGGTGAGGAGGTCGCGGCTTGAAGAGAGAATACGTTTTTCTTTTTCTACTTTTTCTTTAACTGGCTTCTCCTCTGTTGCTTCTTTTGGCTCTGCTCTTTTCACCTCAAAATGGGTCTGCTCTACCTTGTTAAACGCTTCGCGGACAGCTTTTCTGTAGCCCCGAATGCTCCGCTCCTCAGAGAGAGTTGTGACTCGCTCTTTAAAAAGCATTGCAGATCCAATGGATAGGATCAGTAGAAAAGCTGAGACAAGCGGTAAGATATTCATGGCTCTAGGATATACGACACTGATTATTTATACTTTTAATTTTTTCTTTGTAGAAACTATTTTTTCGGGATTTGCGTTTGGAATAAAGAAGATCCGACGGTTTTTAGATGATCTGATCTGAACCATACTAGGAAGCTCTTTTCTGTTTTTATCCCATTGCTCTGTCCATTGCTTTGTCACTTGATCAAAAAAAGAGAAGTTGAGCGTGTGGATATTAGAGAGAAGACGCTCTTCTCTTGCTTTTCCATTTTTTGCATAGCAGCTTAAAGTTAATGCAGTGGAATGTAAAAAGAGTTTGCACTTCAGCTCGTTGCAGAAGAGAGGATCTAGATCAATTCCTGCATTAAAATGAAAAAAAAGAGCGCCTTCTTCAAAATAAAAAGGTTCCTGCAGAGTCTGTTCGAAGACTTGTGATAGGCGTAGCTGCATGACTTGCTCTGCTAGAACCTCTTGTTTGTTCTGAATCACTTTTTGGATCTTAGTTTCAAGATGCAGATAGTTAAAAAAAAGAACAGAGAGAAGCCCTCCTGTTAACAGTAGAGCCAGCATCACTTCTAATAGAGTTAAATTGCGTTTGGTATACAAGGTTTTTTATGTTTTTTCTAAAAAGAGTTGGTGTTCAAAGATCGTTGTTTTTCCTCTCCCACTTTCGATTGGGGTAAAGCTAATTATTATATTAATTAGACGATAGAGTTCTCCTTGAACTCCTTTTTTTTCACGGCCGGCTGTTAGTAGAATCTCTTGTTTGAAGGGCTGTTTAAAGACCCCCGGGAGCTCAACAAGCGTTGAGTTACTCTCTTCTTTATACGGTTCCCCATTATTTAACTTGTCCCATGGAATCGTGTTTTGGTAGAGGCGTGTTCTTATTTCTGCAAGGACGAGATCAGATTCTAATTCAAGCTGCATGCGGATCAAGCAAGCTGTCTCCTGGTGTAACGTCTCAAGTGGCGTGCGGATCAGAGGAAGTGCAAAAAACGAGACGAGAGTGAGCGCAATGAGTAGTTCTAAAAGCAAAAAAGGGAGCTTTTTCTTCATAAAATTTTTAGTGGAATAAAGTCTAGATAGTCGCACGAGGTGAGATGGTAGTTGACCCCTCGCGCTTTTCCAAAAAGGTCTTTTCCTCTTTGTACATTGTGCAGGTGGCCAAAGACAACCGTCTCAACTTGATACTTCTCAAATACTTTTGAGGCACGCGACGGCGCAAGATCTAACCCAATAGGAGGGTAGTGGGTCATTGCAATGCGCCATTTTGCTTTTTCAGAGAGCGCTTTTAAACTGAGTTCCAATCGTCCAAGTTCACGAACAAAGATTGTTTCAGAAGAGGGCTTTTCTTCTTTATTTATGCGCTCTTTTGGGTTCTCTTGAAATTCAATAATGGAAGAGAATCCGTACTCTTCTGAATCCCAAAGTCGCGTACCGCCAATTGTGACATCGTTCCAGTTGAAGACATTATTCTGAATAAAGTGGATGGATGGAGGCAGGAGCTCCTTTAATTTTGATGCAGAAGGCCACCAGAGATCGTGGTTGCCGCGCAGGAGTAGTTTTGTTCCAGGAAGTGCATCAATCCAGCGTAAATCAATGAGTGCATTTTCGAGTTTTAGCGCCCAGGAGATGTCGCCTGGAATAAGAACCAGATCATCTTTTTGGACAAGGGCGCGCCAGTTTTTTTCAATCCGTTCAGCGTAGTTCTGCCATGTTGGGCCAAAGAACTCCATGCTTTTATCAGGAGCGCCAAAAGCGAGGTGAAGATCGGCAAGAGCCCAAAGAGTCATTTATAGTACAAAATTATCAGGAAGAATTGTGCCTGTTGTGACAATGATAATTCCATCGCGGATATAAATGCCACTGCCATCATATCGATCTAGGTGGTCTTTATTAATTAATTGGACGCCATTGCCGATATGGACATGCTCTTCAATAATTGCTTTTTCAATTAGGCAGTTTTTCCCTATAGTAAATTGGGTAGGGAGAATAGAGGGGATTGTAATTTTTGGCTGATAGCTCTGATTCCCGATCAAAATTGAATTCCGAATAATAGTCCCGCTTTTAATTTGACAGCGCACTCCAATAATACTGTTAGAAATTTCTTTTGCTTCAATAATTGTTCCTGGACTAATCAGGGAGTTTTGGATAGAGGCGTGATGGATAGAGGCGCTCGGGAGGTTGTGTGTCCGTGAGTAAATGGGTTGTAATTCGTCATAGATATCAAGACAGTTTTTATGGGCAAGAAGAGCCAAATTTGCGTTGTAATAAGACTCAATGGTTCCAATGTCTTCCCAATAACCTTGATAGAGAAAAGAAAAGGCGTTGCCTTTTTGAATCTGTAGTGGGATCAGATGTTTACCAAAGTCATCCCCATTTTCTTGTAATAGAGCAACTAGCGCCTCTCTTTTAAAAACATAGATTCCCATAGAGCCGAGATAGTGGGCTGTCGTGTGATTTTCGATGTGTTCTTTTTTTAAAAATTCTGTTTTTAAGGCGAACTTGTCCAAAATGGATTGTTCTTGAGGTTTTTCGTAAAATTCAAGGATCTGAGAGCTCGGATCAATCTGCATGAGCCCCATTCGTTTAGCCTCTTTTACCTGAACAGGCAAGGAAGCAATCACAAGGTCTGCGTTTTCTTCTTTTGCAAATGTGATCAGGCTAGAGAAGTTGATGTTGTAAAGCTGGTCTCCTGAGAGGATAAGGAAGTGAGAGGCGGTTGATTTAAGAATCTGGTCCATATTCTTACGGATGGCATCGGCAGTTCCTTTATACCACATCACCCCATCTGGGCGCTCCTCAGGAGATAGAAGCACGATTTCCTCTTCTTCAAAGAGATCGAAATGGTAGGTTGCATTGATGTACTGATTGAGATCTGTTGTGAAAAATTGGGAGAGGACGTAGATCTGTCTAATTTTGGAGTGGAGGGAATTCGAGAGTGGGATGTCGATGAGTCGGTATCTGCCACCAAAGCTAACATTTGGCTTACACCGTTTTTCTGTTAAAGGAAAGAGGCGCGTGCCTTGTCCTCCAGCCAAAATAATCGTGGCAATATCGTGCATCTTCTATTCCCTGTCTTATTTTCACTTTGTACATAATTCATATTAATTAACGCCAGGATTTACTGATCAAGACCATTTCTTTTTTTAATTCTTCGGGTAAATTGTCTTGAGACAGGAGGGTAAGAAAAACTTTTCTTTCGGATAAGTCTAAAGCTGAACAGCCGAGGATAAGATAAGAGGCAAAAAGGGGAAGTTTCCAGACTTCTTGATTTTTTAGGAGATTCAAACATTCTGTTGCAATTGAGGACTCTTCTGTAAATTGTAATAGAGCAATTACAGCTTTTTCATTGTCTTTACTGATTGGCAAGTGAGAGAGTTTCTTTAAGAGAAACTCTTTAGCCCCTGGAATCTCTTTAAGAGCTGCTAGAACAATTTCTTCAAGAAAAAAGTCGTCTCGGCCCAGAGCTTCAAAGAGAGGATTGAGTGCAAGAGGCGCTTGAATTTGCCCAAGAGCTGTAGCTGCAGCATAGGGAGCGGTTCCATATCCAGGAAAAAGTGGACTGTAAAAATCGTTTGAAGAGACGAGCTCAAGCAATGCTGGAAGGGTCTCTTGACTCATTGAAACAGCTGCTTCTATTTCATCAAAAGGGTCTTCTTTTTCAGTGAGGATCAGGTCTGATATGATTTGTGCAGATTTTGATCCGCTCTCATAGACATCGCGTAATTCTAGATATTTTTTTCGTGCGCGTTCGACCTCTTTTTTTTCCATGTGAGAGAGATAGAGTCGGGAGAGGTTCTCTTTGAGCTTCTCTTCTAGCTCTGCAAGTTCTAAAATCCGTTTAATGGTTAAATCGCGATCGACTCCTTTTCCTTTTTTTTTATAATACTCGATCATGAGTGGAAAAGAGCCGCTAAAGTGGGCATCGCGATGCATTAAAATTTTATGATCGATCTCGTCGACCATCGGTAGATCCATCATCGTATAGCTCCTAGTAGCTCTCCTGCATGGTAGCTTGATCTGACAAAAGGACCGCAAAACATCTGTTTAACACCGATAGAGAGACCAAACTCTTCATATTTTTTAAATTGCTCGGGGGTAACAAAGGCTTTTACGCGCAGTTTTCTGATGTCCGCTTGTAGATAGTGGCCAATTGTGATGATATCACACCCGGTTTGGTGCAGGTCAGTAATTGTTTCAAAGACCTCTTGCTCGCTCTCTCCAAGTCCCACCATGAGTCCAGATTTAACACTTAAACTCTTTTTGGAGGAAGCCACATATTTTAGAAGAGCAACTGTTCGATCATAGAGTGCTTTGTGGCGCACGCGCGGTGTTAGACTACGTACGGTCTCAATATTGTGATTAAAGATGGTCGGCGAGGCATTTAAAACAGTGTCGAGAGCTTCAAAATTTCCAGAAAAATCAGAGGTTAAGACCTCAATTGTCGTCTCCGGATTTTCTTTTTGAGTAGCCTGAATAATTGCGGCAATGTGACCGGCTCCTCCATCGGGAAGATCATCTCTTGCGACCATTGTGATCACGACATGTTTGAGCCCAAGCTCTTTCACAGAGAGTGCGATGCGGAGTGGTTCGTCAGTTTCTGGAGGCTTTGGCGTCTTTGAGAAGTCGATCGCGCAAAAGCCGCAGTTGCGCGTACACTCTTTACCTAAAGCGAGAAATGTCGCTGTTTTTTGAGAGTAGCATTCCAAGCGATTGGGACATTTAGCCTCCTCGCAGACCGTGTTGAGTCGATATTTGGTTAAAATACCTTCAGTTTTAAATAGTTGTCCTCCTGGCGGCAACTTGCGATGGAGCCAAGAAGGAAATCTTCCAGTACCCTCTTCGGGATTGTCTGGTAAAATATTGAGTCGTGTCATTGTTTTATCCGAGGCGGGAAGTGAATGGGACTATCTTCTGCTAACAGAGCGGCTTCTAGCCACGCCTCTGCAACAGTTGGATGCGCATGAATCGTCTCTGAAATGCAATCAACGGTTAACTCGTTTGTGATGGCAAGTCCCATCTCTGCAATTAACGTTGCAGCGTCGTGCCCAACAGCCTGTGCCCCAAGGATCTCTCCTGTCGTCTTATCACTGATAATTTGGGAAAAACCGTCAGTAGAGCGTGTTGCAATCGATTTTCCAAGGGCTTGAAAAGGAAATTTCCCAATAGAAATTTTTCTACCCGATGCTTCTGCCTCTTCTTGTGTCATTCCAACAGTTGCAATTTCAGGAGTTGTAAAGATGACAGCTGGGACGGCATTGTAATGCATTGTGGTATTTTTCCCTGTTGCGTTCTCGGCCGCGATAATTCCTTGATGGGAAGCCACATGAGCTAGCATAAATTTCCCGGTGACATCGCCGATGGCATAGATGCCAGGAACATTTGTTTCCATCCTTTCATTGACAACAATCGCGCCTCTGTCTGTTGTGAGAACGCCAGCTTTTTCTAATCCAAGGTGAGTTGAATTGACCGTTCTTCCGATACAAATTAAGGCAATATCTGCTGTAACTGGAGGTTTGTCTTTGAGTTGAATGGTAAGACCATGATCTCTTTTTTCAATTCCAGTGACCATGACTCCTGTCTGAATCTGGATTCCTTTTTTCACAAAGGCACGAGTCAGAGCTTCTGAGACAGCCTTTCCTTGTAGGGAGATAATAGAGGGGAGTGCTTCAAGAATGATGACTTTAACTCCAAATTCCGCGTAGAGACTTGCAAATTCTGAGCCGATATAGCCGCCGCCGACAATTGCAATTGTTTTTGGGAGCTCTTTGAGTTCCAAAATCGAAGAGGAGTTAAAGATCTGTTTGTGATCGCAGGGGAATGCAGGAATATCTAAAGGAACAGATCCTGTAGCAATAATTGTCTTCTCTGCTCGAATAACCAGATTGTCAATGCCCTTGACTTTGATTCCATGAGGCGATAAAAATTCTGCTTGCCCGCGTATAATGACAATTCGATTGGACTGAATGAGCCCCTCAAGACTTGTGCGGATTTTTTCAACAACAGAGTCTTTGCGTTCTTTCATTTTGGCAAAATCAAAAGAGACGGGTCCGGTTGTAATTCCAAATTCTTGGGCAGCAAGAACTTGTTCCAAAACATTAGCATTGGCAAGAAGGGTCTTTGTTGGAATACAGCCGACATTCAGACAAGTTCCGCCTAAATGGCCTTTCTCGATTAAGCAAACAGTCTTGCCCGTTTGAGAAGCTTTAATTGCAGCGACATAGCCGCCAGGTCCGCCCCCAATCACAACGACATCAAATTTTTTTTGAGACTCACTCATAATCATACTCCAAATCAAATTCGACTATATCAGAAATCTGAAAAAAAGAGTGCATCTTTTATTCGCGATATGCGACGATGGGGCTCGAGGAGAAGCCGTATGAAGACATCTGATCGTCAAAAAATGTGCCCTAGTTGTGATGGAATGATCTCTGTCGATGTGGTTGTCTGTCCCTACTGTACAACGGATCTCTCTTCCGTTGTGGCCAAAGAGCCTTCGACTAAAGCTGCTCTTCTCAAGGGCAAAGCTCTTCAGGACGCCTCTTCTGCTCTATATACGTCATCTTATGCATCTGAAGCTGAAGGGAAACGGGAGTTTAAACAGGTTGTAAACGAACCTGCTCGGCCATCTGTTGCGCCTGAGCCTCTTAAAGAACAGAAGTCTGATGCTCTCTTCCCAATCCTTGCTTTTTGCGTTGGAGGGGTTCTATTGACCCTTGGCCTGATGCAGTTTTTTTTCTCAGAAAATGGGATGCTAACGCTTGAATGGGATGTAACTTATTGGTACATCTACTGTTTAGTGGCCGCTCCTCTCATCTTTTTTGGATTCAAAAAAATCGGCGAGTAGTCCGCTATGCTTTTGTCAACCCAAAGTAGAAATGCCACCTTCTTAGACTTCTTTCCCTCTTTAAATAGGAGGTAAATAATACTCTTCTTCCTCTTCCAGGCGTAGAGTGTTGGCAAGTTCGCAAGCACCTCAAAAACTTCATGAGGGATAAACTTGCTTGTGAACTTGTCGACACCGAGCCTGGGGACTGTTCGCAACTTGTTCGTATGTTCAAAAAACAAGTAAAACTTTTTTAGAGCAAAGGTTTTTTTTGAATATATGAACAAATTGTGAACAGCCGATTTTTTTTAATCCAACTATCTCCAAATTTTCTTATCAACTTGCCTCATAACACCGAGACGATCTGCTTCCTTGATACTCATTTTCACCTCTTCCTTCATAGAACCTCCTTAAGGCTGTTAAGCCTACCAGAGGTGACATTTCTACTAAGGATAGAGAGCGCCTACAAAAGATCTACAAAGTGCAGAACGTTTATTATCAAAATTTACTCCATCATGCATTTAAACAGGAGTGAACTCCCTATGATCAAAGCATCATGCGGACAAAAAAAGACTCTGTGACAGTGGTTGAAGGAGCTCGTCATCTGAACATTGTCTCCAATATGGCTCTACACTGGGTCAAAAAAGATCTTCACCATTTTTCCCAAAACTCTAATGTTTTAGTCATGGTTAAAAATATCAGCAGCAGCTTCCCTTGACAAAAGGCGCCCTCTTCTTTACAATCCAAGCTTCAAATTAGGAGTTTTTTTATGCACAATATTCAGCCATTAGGCAATCGAGTTTTAGTAAAACGTTCTGAGGCGCGTACAACAAAGAGTGGGATTATTCTTCCAGATTCTGCCCAAGAAAAACAGAGGCAAGGTGAGATCGTTGCCGTAGGGCCTGGTAAAATGGGCAAAAATGGGGTTGTTTCTCCGCTTGATTTGAGCGTCGGAGATACAGTGCTCTTTTCTTCCTATGCAGGAGTTGAGGTAAAAGGAGAGGCTCGAGAGGAGTTTCTTATTTTGTCAGAAGATGATATTTTAGCGGTTTTAAATTAAAAAGGAGTTTCTTATGTCGAAGATGTTACAATTTAATGAAGAAGCGCTTAAGTCGATTCTTAAAGGAGTAAAAACTCTAGCAAAGGCTGTCATCGTAACGCTTGGCCCAAAGGGTCGTAATGTTGTGATTAATAAGGGGTCGCGTTCTCCTCTTTCAACAAAAGACGGAGTTACTGTCGCAAAAGAGATTAGCTTAAAAGATAAATTTGAAAACATGGGTGCCCAGCTTGTTAAAGAAGCGTCTGCAAAAACCGCAGATGTTGCAGGAGATGGGACAACAACCGCAATTGTTTTGGCTGAAGCGATTCTCTCTGAAGGAATTAAAAATGTTATCGCAGGTGCAAATCCGATGAGCCTAAAACGAGGAATTGATAAAGCTGTTGAAGCTTTAAGTGGGGCTCTCTCTGCTATGGCAGTTCCTGTAAGTAGTCCTAAAGAAATTGAACAAATTGCGACGATCTCTGCAAATAATGATAGAGAAATTGGAGAGATGATTGCCCGTGCCATGGAAAAAGTGGGTAAAGATGGGACGATTACGATTGGTGCTGCAAAGGGGATTGAGACAACTCTTGATGTTGTTGAGGGGCTGCAATTTGACAAGGGGTACCTGTCGCCCTATTTTGTGACCAACTCTGAAAAAATGAGAGTTGAGCTTGATAACGCTCTTATTTTAATCACAGATAAAAAAATCTCGAGTGTTAAAGAGATTGTTCCTGTTTTAGAGAAAGTGATGGAGAAAGGACAGAGACCTCTTTTAATTATTGCAGAAGACGTCGATCAAGAGGCGCTTGCAACGCTTGTTGTCAACAAGCTTAAAGGTGGATTACTAGTTTGTGCAGTTAAAGCTCCAGGGTTTGGTGACAGACGTAAAACACTCCTCCAAGATATCGCTATTATAACTGGCGGAACAGTTGTCACAGAAGAGGTTGGATTAAAATTAGAAGATGTTACGCTTGAGATGTTAGGACGCGCAAAACGACTCAAGATTTCTAAAGACGATACGACGATTGTTGACGGAGCGGGAAAGAGCGAAAAGATTGCAGAGCGTCAAAAGCAGATCCGCGCAGAACTTGCGGCGACAACGAGTGATTATGATCGTGAAAAACTCGAAGAGCGTCTAGCAAAATTTGCCGGTGGTGTGGCCGTTCTAAACATAGGTGCTCAGACAGAAGCCGAGCTAAATGAGAAAAAGGCGCGTGTCGAAGATGCGCTTCATGCAACACGAGCGGCAGTTCTCGGGGGGATTGTTCCTGGCGGTGGCGTTGCCCTTTTGCGAGCCATTAAAGCGCTTGACCTGTTAAAACTTTCAGCTGATGAGATGATTGGAGTGGACATTGTACGAGAGGCCGCCAAAGCTCCTGCAATTGCTATTGCTTCCAACTGTGGGAAACAGGGGAATCTCATTGCTGCTAAAACTTTAGATCTAGAGGGTAGCTTTGGTTATAATGGCGCGACAGATAGCTTCGGCGACCTTTTTAAAGAAGGAGTCATTGATCCAAGACTTGTTACGGAGAGCGCATTGAAGTATGCAGCTTCGGTTTCAGGGCTTTTAATTACGATTGCTGTTATGATCACAGACAAACCAGTTCCTAAGTCCCAAACCCCAATGCCATCGATGGATGAGATGGGTGGTATGGGAGGAATGGGTGGTATGGGGATGATGTAGTCATTCTGAGTATCAGGTGTAACAAAAAGAGGGCTTGACGCCCTCTTTTTGTCTGAAACTCGACTTTGCAACTTTTTGAGCCCGCCTGCCTCGTCTATTAGTTCTTGGTTGTTTGGCCTATGGCTAAACTCAACTGTTTATTTTCTAAGGAAGGGGTAAAAACCCCTTCCTTAGAAAATAAACAGTTCCAAGAACAAATATCTCGAGGTTTTCAGTCCCAAAAAGTTGCAAAGTCGAGTACAAATCTTTTGAGAAGAATGGATCCAGAGCCAAAGAATATTATCGTTAGAATGCCCAATTGGATTGGGGACCTTGTGATGGCAACGCCTGTTTTAGCAGAGCTGCGCCGGGCATACCCTCATGCACGCATTACAGCGATGGCACGCGTCCCTCTTTGTGAACTGCTTCGTGATGACCCACAGATTGATGAACTTTTCTGTTTTTCTAAGGGAAGTAGTTTTTCTAGATATTCTGATAAAAAAGGTGTCGTAGAAAAGTTGCGTAGAGACCGGTACGATCTCGGCGTTTTATTGACCCACTCCTTCTCTTCTGCCTGGTGGTTTTGGCAGAGTAAAATTACAGCAAGACTCGGCTATGAGTGTAATGGAAGAGGACTTTTGTTGACTCACTCTTTGCCACTGCCCGATAAGGTTCATACGCAGCATCTTGTTATCACCTATAAAGCGTTACTAGAGCCCCTTGGGATCACTCCAACAGACGCCTCTCCGCGCATTTTTTTAAACGACAAAGAACTCTTCGATGCAAGACTTCTTTTGCAGCAGCATGGAGTTAGAGAAGATAGCTTGGTCGTTGGGATTAATCCCGGGGCAAGCTACGGATCTGCAAAATGTTGGTTGCCGGAGCGTTTTCGCGAGGTGACAGAGCGGTTATTACAAGAAGATAATCTTTTTATTGTCTACTTTGGCGATCACATGTCGGCATCTGTCGTCAAAGAGATCTGTCAGGGGCTTCCAGCACGTGTCATTAATTTGGCAGGGTTGACTTCTTTGCGCGAGCTTGCCTGCATTATTTGCGTTTGCGATGTCTTATTAACCAATGATAGTGGTCCTATGCATCTGGCAGCGGCTGTTAATACGCCCATTATTGCTCTATTTGGTTCGACAAATGAACAGGTGACAGGGCCGTATCGCAAGGGAAGAGTGATTCATAAACATGTAGATTGCTCGCCTTGTTATCAACGTGTCTGCCCGATCGATTTTCGTTGTATGAAGAGGATTGAGGCTGATGAGGTCTTCGATGCCATTCATGAAGTATTAGAAAGAAAGATAAACAAGCGCCTTGCGCTCTCTTCACCATGATCCTCTTCAAAAAAAAGAACCCCCTAGATCAACTCCTGCAACGGATGAGAGAGAGGGAGGAGAAGAGATTTTTAATTTTTTGGAATCGAGGCCTTGGCGATTTGGCTCTTGGTCTTTATGCCATTATTTTTCGTATTAGAGAGTCTATTCCGGATGCCTCAATCACTTTTTTAACAAGAGTCGATTTGAAAGACGGTTTTTCTCTCCTTCCTGGTGTTACAGCTATTTGTTGCCCGAGTTGGCGCAGATCTTTTCCAGTAGATTGTGAAAAAAGTCTTAAGGAAGCAGGCCTTTTACGCGAAGATTTTGATCAGATTATTGAGTGGCCAGATCCAACTAAGTGGTGCCGTTGGCAACTCGGAGCCCTGACACCACGTCTTTTTTGGGATCCCACTTGGGATGTGGCTACTTGTGAAAAAGAGTCTATCGCTGTGCACGTGCAAACAGAGACGCTTTATGGATATGAAAAAAATTGGCCAGCCTCTTATTTTCACACGCTCTTTGAGCAGATTGTGGGGAAAAAGGGGGCCTCTCTTATTTTACTTGGCAAGCAGAGTGATCTGCAGTTTCAACAAAAAGGGGTGAACGATTTGCGCGGGAAGACCTCTTTGTTTGAAATGCTCTCTTTGATTAAAAACCAGTGTCATACGCTCATTGCTCCAGATTCTGGAATTTTGAGTCTGATCTATTATTTAGATGTCGCATTTCCTTTAAAGCTGATTTCTCTCTGGGCAGATCCTTGTCAAGGGGTTTTAAAGCAGAATGTCACTTCGCCAAACCCGCTTTTAATTCATCGTCCTTTAATTGGACAAGCCGGTAATATAAAAAATATTTCCATCCAGGATGTTTTAAGTGAGTGTTAGGATTGATCGTTCAGGAGATACATGGCGTAAAAAAAGAGGCCAAGAGCTTCTTTTTTCCGGCACAGTTGGGACCTTGATTTTAGCCGGAGGTGCAGGTTCACGACTTGGATTTTTGGGCCCCAAAGGCACTTTTATTGTTACCCCATTTAGTAAAAAAAGTCTATTTCAGCTAGCGCTTGAGCGGGTAAGGGCGGCTTCTATACAATCAGGATGCGAGCTTCCTGTTGCGATCCTCACCTCACCTCTTAATCGAGAAGAGACCGCGAATTTTCTTGAAGAGCACGACTATTTTGGCCTTTTGCGGGATCAAGTGACCCTTTTTGAACAGAAGATGCTGCCTCTTTTAGATGAAGAGGGCAAGCCGATTCTTCTTCCTTCTGGACTGATTGCAGAAGGCGCTGATGGCAATGGATACGTATGCCGCGAGTTTGTTTTGTCAGGAGTTTGTGAAGCGTGGAGAGAGAGGGGAATTGAGTATGTTACTTTGATTCCGATCGATAATATTTTAGCAGATCCTTTTGATGTGGAACTGTGTGGGTATCACGATTTAATGGGTAATGAGATAACAGTAAAAGCGATTGAGGCTTTAGATCCCGAGGAGCGGGTCGGTCGTCTCTTGGAGCAGAATGGAAAATTAGATGTTGTTGAGTATAGCGAGCTTTCTTGTGCACAAAAAAATGAACTTCTCTACGCTTACAGTGGCCTTCTCTGCTTTTCTCTCTCATTTATTGCAAAAACTGTAAATATAGAGCTTCCTGTGCATATTGCCTGTAAACAGATGTTTGGAAAAACTGCCTATAAAAGAGAGAGATTTATTTTTGATCTGTTGAAATATGCCACCTCTTCTGCTCTTCTCTATTCACGCGAAGAGGTTTTTGCTCCAATCAAAGAATTATCGGATCTCACCAGCTCTCTTGAGCTTTTATTTGCTTTTAATCGACGTATTTTTTATCAAGTAACTGGAGTTGTACCTCCTAGAGAAGCTTTTGAGCTGGATGCAGCTTTTTATTATCCGACAGAGGCGTTCCTCAGAGAGTGGAAAGACAAATCCGTCCCCCATGATAAAGTAATTATTAGAGGAAAAATAGAATGAAAATTGGATATTTGGGTGCAGGAACTTGGGGGTTTTGTTTAGCATCGTTACTTGGAGCTAAAGGTCACGATGTTGTTTTGTGGGCAGCAAATGCAGAAGTTGTCAAAATTTTGAATAAAAAAAGAGAGCATCCAAAGCTACCCCATCACAAATTAAACCCGAGAGTTGCAGTAACAAGCAGCTTGCCTGAAGCTCTTCATGAGATTGATTTTCTAATTGAATCGGTCACCTCAATGGGGATTCGTCCTGTTTTTGAGCAGGTTTTAAGTTTGGGAGGTGTTAGCGTCCCGATTGTACTGACGTCAAAAGGGATTGAGCAAAATAGCGGATTGCTTTTACCTGAGGTCGTCTTGCAAGTGCTTGGAGAAGAGATGCGCCCCTTGATTGGCTGTTTGAGTGGGCCATCTCATGCAGAAGAGGTGATACAGCAGCTGCCAACATCCGTTGTCTCTTCGGCTTTTAATCCAGAGCTTTCGATTGCCATCCACGATCTTTTTTCAACACCCTTTTTCCGCGTTTATCCCAATTCAGATATGAATGGAGTCTGTTTTGGAGGGGCAATGAAAAATATTATTGCTATTGCCTGTGGGATCTCTGATGGCCTTGGTTTTGGTGATAATACAAAGGCGGCACTGATGACACGAGGTCTACATGAAATTCGCAAGCTCTCTGTGACAAAAGGGGCGAACAAAGAGACTCTTAATGGGCTATCTGGAATGGGAGATTTGTGTGTTACCTGTTTGTCAACATTGAGTCGCAACTACAATTTTGGAAGGCTTATTGCAGAGGGTCTTGATCCTCAGGCGGCAAAAGAGAAGATTGGAATGGCAGTTGAGGGGATGTATACCGTTGTCTCTGCAATGCAGTTAGGGCATAAAGCAGACATTTCCATCCCAATCACAGAGGCTGTATATGCGTGTGCCTACGAAGGGAAAAATCCACGCGAGGTCGTTAAACAGCTTCTGCAGCGCACAATTAAAGACGAGTTGTTGTGAAAGTTACGACAGTAGAAGAGATACAAAAGATCGATCGGAACCTCTTGCCGTCTGTTGCTGCAGAAGCGGTTGCAGAAGTTGGTAGGGGAGTCTCTGATCTGATTATGGAGTATTTATACCGAAACCAAATTTTGAATCACGTTGGGTATATCCTTTTGCTTGTCGGAAAAGGCAATAAGGGGGCAGATGCTTTTGCTGCAGGAGCGTCTCTTCTAGAAAGGGGTTTTCTTGTTACAGCGGCCCGTATACTTGAAGAAAAAGAATTTTCTCCACTCTGTCAACAGTATGCTCACAAGTTTCGGGAAGCGGGTGGAAGCGTTGTTCCTTTTTCCCAAGAGCTCTTTGCAGACGCGATTTTGGTTGTCGATGGGCTTTTAGGAACAGGTTTTAAAGGTGCGCCCTCTGATCTGTTTGCCCAAGCAATTATCTGTGCCAATCACTCAGCCCTTCCAATTGTTGCAATTGATATTCCGTCTGGACTTAATGGGACAACAGGGGAGGTTGCAACCGTTGCCATTAAGGCTTCTGTGACCTGTTATGTTGCTTGTGCTAAACTCGGCTTTTTTATTGGCTCTGGCTGGAATCATGTTGGGGAGCTTGTCGAAATTCCGCTCAGCATCGATCTTTCTTCGATTAAAGAAGAGGCGTTGTTAGCAGGTTCTTGTTCGATACACCTTCCTCCACCTGTCCGTAATCGCCATAAGTATGAACGCGGCTACCTTCTTGCCCTAGCAGGATCTTGTGGCATGTCAGGTGCCGCTCACCTGACAACTCTTTCTGCCCTGCGATCAGGATCGGGAATTGTCCGCTTATTTCATGAACCAGAACTTGCTCCCTTTTTTCCTTTCCCAGAGCTGCTTACAGAAGGATGGAATTTAGAAAGGATTCTTGAAGAGGCAAAACGTGCAACAGCGCTTTTGATTGGGCCTGGTATGGGGCGTAGCCAGACAGCGTGCGCGTTACTCAAGGCTCTTTTACCGCGCTGCAGTTTGCCGATGGTGATTGATGGAGATGCGCTTTTTTTTCTTGGAGAGCATCCAGAATGGAAAATTCCCCAAGGCTCTATTTTAACACCGCACCACGGAGAAGCTAAACGCCTTTTTCAAGCAAGCAATGCAACAGATCAAAAGTTACTCCAGATGGCCCAAGTGTATGTGGATCATAAAGAACAGATTCTGCTGCTCAAAGGGGCACCTTCATTCCTTTTTGCTAAAGGGATAAAGCCTCTTGTTTTGATGCGGGGGGATCCTGGAATGGCAACAGCTGGCTCAGGAGATATATTGACAGGCGTGATTGGATCGCTTCTCTCTCAAGGGGTCACATCCTACGATGCAGCGTTATTTGGCGCAACGCTACATGGTATTGCTGGGGAAGATGCGGCAAGGCGGATAAGCTCTTATAACGTAATTGCTTCAGATTTGATCGATTCTTTGCCGTACGCATTTTTATACACAAATAAACTCAAAACTTGGAGTTAGCCTACATCGGGCAGCCACGCATTTTGTGCCCGCCTGCATCGCTAAACTTTTTAAGTTTAGCTGTTTCGGCATCGGCAAGCCTGGTTCCAATACAGGGCGCCTCCTAGCCAAACTTCCAACTTTTCAATTCATTTGGGTATACCACGAAACAAAGTGCCGCATTCCGTCATAAAGAGAAGTTGTGGGGCAAAAACCTAACTCCTTTTGCGCCTTTGAAATATCTGCATAGGTAATAGGAACGTCGCCTGCTTGCATCGGCAAGAACTCTTTTTTCGCCACTTTTCCAGTCAGTTCTTCGATGATCGAAATGAGAGTCAAAACCTCTTCAGGCTGGTTGTTACCCAAATTAAATAACTCGCATGCAGCACCAAGGTCAATCGCAGCTATTATTCCCTGAACAATATCATCAATATAGGTAAAGTCTCTTTTTAGTTTGCCTTCTCCAAAAATGGGTATGGGCTGATCTTCTAAAATGGCTTTGGTAAAAGAGAAGTAGGCCATATCAGGTCTTCCACAGGGACCATATACAGTAAAAAAACGAAGCCCAGTCACACAGATTCCATAGAGATGATGGTAGGCTTGCGCCATCAGCTCATTTGATTTTTTTGTTGCTCCATAAAAACTTGCTGGCTGATCTGCTCTGTCAGATTCAGAAAAAGGGATTTTTTTATTTAAACCGTAGACAGAGGATGATGAGGCGTAAATGAGTTTCATCTCGCGGTGGTTACGACACAATTCGAGGATGGAGGAGAAGCCGTCCAAGTTATTGCGGACATAGCTTTCTGGGTGAGTGATGGAGTGACGTACACCTGCTTGCGCGGCTAAATGGACAAAATGGGAAGTTTTTTGTTTATTAATCAGAGCTTCGATTTGTTTGGGTTCGCAGATGTCGCAGGTAAAAATTTCGATGCCGGATTTTACAAGGAGTTCTTTGCGTACAAGCTTGAGTTCTGGGTCGTAATAAGAATTAAAATTGTCACAACCGACAACAGAATCGCCTCTTTTTTTAAGAGCAAGAGCAAGATGAGAGCCGATAAATCCAGCAATTCCTGTAATAAAGATCTGTTTAATAGGAAGCTCCAATTCTTTCTTGACAAAACCCGTAACCATCGAGCACACTCTGCTCACTTAGGATCTTACTATAACTACTGATATGCATTACTGTCTCTTTTTTCTCTTCCTTCTTTTCACTGGCTGTACAAATCCGCCATATCGAGGGAGCGATGTCTTAGGAGCTGATGAGTTTGTGATGGACTCGTATCGGATCCGGGAAGGTAAGTTTGCGATTTTAGAAATGGAAGGTAAAGAGTTTTGTGGATTGGACCAAGAGCTGCTCGAAGAGTATACCGACCAAATTGCAGAAGGCGATCTACTGAACATTGCACTTTACCATCCAACAAGGCACGATTTAAGCAGTTCCATTCAGGCAATTGGAGCAAGTGTCGGATATCGAGTAGCAGAGGGAAAAATTATCCTTCCTGATTTAGAATCGATTGAAGTGATTGGGCTCACCTTAGAAGAGGCGCGGGTAAAAATTGAAAATCGGTATCGACAAGAAGTTAAAGACATCTCTATTTTTCTAACTTATAAAGACCGGATCAAACGTAAAGTAGAGCTTGCAGGGCTTGTGCAAGTTCCTTCGATTCCAGTCGATGGGAAGCTGCGTCTTTTTGAGACACTCTCTTCTGCAAGAGTTCCTCCCAATGCCAATTTATTCAAAAGCTACATGGTTCGTGATAATCAACTCCTTCCTGTTGATTTTTTCAAACTGATCAAAGAAGGAGATATGAGTCAAAATATCGTCATGCAAGGTGGCGATAAGGTTTATATTGCAGAGCCTTCGGCATCGACTTTGATGGTTTTAGGAGAGGTCAATCAAGAGAAAATTGTTGATCTACCTAATGGTTTTATGACGCTACGTCAGGCTATTGCTGAGGCAAAAGGAATTACACAGTCTGGTGATAAATCGTATATCCAGATCATTCGAGGCAGTATTATCTCTCCTAAAATCTATACACTCAATTGGCAACATGTGATTCATTTACCAAGTGATAGCCTTCTTTTGATGCCAGGAGATATTGTCTATGTTGCAGCAACTCCTATTGCGGAATGGAATCGATTCGTTTCTCAAATTTTACCGACGTTCATTGGAATTGATCTTGTTTCCAAAGGAATCAGAGGGCTCGGAATTAATATAACCCCTTAGACTAATTGGTACTAATTCATGAACGATGCAGTTTTTATCTCTGCTCAAGATCTAAAAAACATTTATCGGCGATACAAAAAGTGGTTTTTTCGGATAGCTGCAATCACAGCTATGTACGGATTTTTCTATTCCATTCAATTAGAGCTTCTCTATAAGGCACAAGCCTCCTTTCAACAAGGAGGATCAGGGAGTATGGAAAATATAGGGGCAGCTTTTCCCTTGCAGTTGATGCAGGGGCTTACAGGGGGATCTAAGGATCTAAATGCAGCTGCTTTGATGCGCTCCCGATTTTTAACTGCGCAAGTCGTTCAAGAGATGGGATTACAAATCGAAGAAGCTACACCCTCTTACTTTAAGGCTCTTGCCTCCCGTATAGTGCGTAACGTTGCTTTTTTAACAGGCTCTTTTCAAGAAGACCATGTCTCTTTTGTTTTTGGTGATGTGAGGTATGATCAAGAGATGGGAACTCTTTTTTATCTTCGTTTTATATCTGTTGAAGAGTTTGAAGTGCTTGATTCTAAAGAGCGTGTTTGTGCGCGTGGCAAGATAGATGAACCTGTGAAGACAGAAAGATTCTCTTTCACGCTTGTTTCTCTTTTCAAGAATCTGGAGTATGGGCGTCTCTATAAATTTCGTATAGCTCCGCTTTTTGCCACGATTGATGAATATTTGAAGTGTACCGACATTCAAACAAATAAAACAAATCCAGGTTTTTTGCAGTTGCGCTGCTTACATCCTAATCGGACAATCGCTTGCTCCTTTTTAGATCATCTAACTGTGGCCTACCAAGGCTATTTGAAAGACAATCATAAAGAGAAGACATCTCAGCAGCTTTTCTATTTAGAAAATCGTTTACATGAGATGAGTCATGGTCTCGAGCAGAGTTTACAAGATCAGGCGGCTTTTATGCGTCACAACTTGCAAGAGAGTGGTTTTTTACAAATTGCAGATGAAGCAGCCTCTTTTAACGCCCCGCAGCAGAAGTATTTAAAAAAATCAAATGCGCATGATTTGGAATTAAGTCGTTATGATTCGTTAACAATGGAATTAATTGGGAGTTCGAAAGATCGACTTCTTGCGTTGGAGTTAGAAGAAAAAAAAGAAGAATTTCCAGTTCTAGAACAATTAAATCAAGTTCATGCTCAGATTGAAGAGTTGCAAAAGGGAGTTGTCGCGTTGGACAACCAGACGCCTCTTGGAGAGACTCTTTTAGCAGTAACTTCTAACGAAAAAAGCGTTGTGGAGTTGGTGAAAAAATATCAAGAGAGTGTCTCTTTTAAAACAAGCATAAATAGTGATGCTAGAGATCAATTAAAGAGCTATTTAACCCATTTAATCCGTCTTTTAAGTCAAAAAGAAAAGATCCTTCAAGAAAATTTGACAGTTCAAATATCAGATCCTCATGAGTTTCATGGAATCCCACTAGAACTTGCTCAGAAACTCTTTCTTGATTATCAGGGTCAGCTCGATACGTTACAAGTGGGAGTCAAACAGCTTTTATTTGTGAAAAATCAACTTGAGGATCCGTATTTTGATCTCTCTTCCCTGGGAACGCTTCCGAGTGATCCGATCACCCGTGAAATGGTGCATAAAGCGGGAGAGCTCCAGATGCAGCTGCATGATGACCAGAATCGGATGGGTAAAGAGCAGAAGCGGTTACAAGAGGCTCTTGCTGCCCAGAAAAAATTTCTCTCTTTTCACCTCACTCAAACAGTAGGGTTGCAGCAGCTGCACTTAAAATTAATCGAACAGAAGATCTCTCGTTTAAAACAGACGACACGCCACCTGATAAAAGTTGAAAAAGAGCTCATTGAACAGAGATTGTTTGAGCTGCGTAAAAGATTGGCTCCAATTCCAGACAAGTGGTTACAAGAAAACCGCTTTAAATTGGAGAGTTCGATGTGCAGAGGTAAAATTGAAGGGATGGTTCAACTAATTGAATCTAAGAATTTAGAAGGTTTGTTATTTCAAGTCGAATCAAAATCTCTAGATCTTGCCTTTGCTCCCGTGACCCCAGAGAGGGCTCCATTTTTATTTCATCCATTTCTTGGGGCCTTTAGTTCTTGTTTACTTCTTTTTGGTGCTTTCGTGGTGAGAACCTTATTTCGGGGGGCTCCGGTGACAAAAGAAGGGCTAAAGATCGCTGGCTTTACCAACCAGGCAGAACTCTCCTCTTGCATCGATCTTCCTTTTTCAAAGCTCGGGAAAAAAGAGTTAGAAGTCGTGCGGCAGCTTTGTGTGAAAATCGGAAACAGCACACAGGTCGTTACTCTTATTCATGGCAAATATCCTGACTATTCTGCTAATCTAGCGGAGCTACTTGGACGACGTGGTGAAAAAGTGATCTTAGTTTCCTGTTTTTTTGATCAGATTCCCACAGAAGGAAGCAAACCTGGATTTTTCCAGTTTTTGAGTGGAGCTGTAGATCTGCTCCCTATTGAGAAAAAAGAGCATTACGACTCTCTTTCTGCCTCAGGCAGAACCCTTTTGGGAGCGGAACTTATTGCGAGTGAAAAATTTATTGAGATGTTACAACTTTTAAAAGAAAAATATAGTAAAATTATTCTTGCAACGCATGCTTCGGTCGACTCTCAAGAGGCGTATAATTTTACAAAAATCTCCGATCAGCTTTTAATTACAATGGCGCATGAGCGTCCAGTGGATGCAGAGCAGTTTTTGCCGTGGATAAATACAAAGGGGAAAGAGGCCCTGCTCGTTTTGTTATACCCAACATGATAAAAAAAAGAGTTTTAGTTACTGGAGGAGCTGGATTTTTGGGATCCCATTTATGTGAGCGGCTGCTCGCTTCTGGGTATCGCGTTTTGGCCCTTGATAATTTTTTTACAGGTTCCCCAGATAATCTCGCTCATCTCAATAAGGATCCTCGCTTTGAGCTTGTGGAGCACGATATTATTTTCCCCTTTTTTGCAGAAGTTGATGCTATTTATCATTTAGCATGCCCTGCCTCTCCTATTCACTACCAGTCCGATCCCATAGCAACCACAAAGACAGCTGTCTTTGGAACGCTCAATATGCTCGAGCTTGCAAAAGATCTCTCTATTCCTCTTTTTCAAGCGTCGACAAGTGAGGTCTATGGCGATCCACTGATTCACCCACAACAAGAGGCGTATTGGGGCCATGTGAACCCGATAGGTCCTCGTGCTTGCTATGACGAGGGGAAGCGGTGTGCTGAGACGTTCTGTTTTGATTACTTGAGAAAGTATTCTGTACGCGTAAAGCTTGCGCGTCTTTTTAATACCTATGGGCCGCGTATGCATCCCAATGACGGGCGTGTCGTCTCTAATTTTATCATGCAGGCAATTCAACATGCGCCGATTACAATTTATGGAGATGGAAGCCAGACCCGTTCTTTTTGCTATGTCGACGATCTAATCGAAGCGATTGTGCGCTTGATGCAGACAGATGAGACGGTGACAGGTCCTATTAACTTAGGCAATCCAGAAGAGTATACCATTCGAGAGCTTGCAGAAGAGATCATCGCGTTGACAGAGTCACGTTCCACTCTTGAGTACCTTCCCCTTCCTCACGATGACCCAAAACAGCGTCGCCCTTGTATTGCTCTTGCGGAAAAGACGCTACAGTGGCGACCGAAAATTGCTTTGCGCAACGGGCTTCTTGCGACAATCAACTACTTCAAGACCCAATCCCAGCAATCAATCCTGTCAGACCAATGATGATCAGATAGATGGCGATGATGTAATTGAGAATGGCTGGGAAAATCAGAATGAGAATTCCAGCAACGAGAGAAATAACGGGGGAGAGAATTGGGTGCATGACCATAAAGGGCTCCTTGTTTACTTTTTGTGTAAACAGCCCTTTATTTAAAGTCTAATGTTTTATACTCGACCAAATGTTTTTTGTTCTAAGTTGCGTAGTGCTTGTCGAGTCTCTTCTCTTTTCTGAGTTACTATAGTTTGAAAGTGGAGATACTGATCCTCTGCCCGTATACCCGTATAACCTGCTTGTTTTGCCCAGAGAAAGAGGTTTTGTGCAATTGAATTGTAAGTTGCTGGAGATCTGATTTTGCATTGCCAGAAGATGTTAGCCATACTATCTAGTAATTGATTGTAGCAGATCCAATCGTTTGAGGGGGTCCGTTTGATTAGGTTGTCAATATCGATGATGTACGGTCTTCTCTGTTTATCTAGCATTAGGTTTTTAATAGATATGTCTTCAGGAGATAGTTGGTACTGTTTTTGTAAAACATGTGCGGCGTTGCCTAAAGATTCTAGCATTGAAAAGCATTGATTTAATTTTTCTTCAAATGGGAGGTCATAAGGCGGTATTGCTCCAATCTCCCAATCATATTCCAAGGCATCCATAGCAACTAGATAGCCTGTTGTTGTGTCTTCAAAAGCAAATTGATCAATGCCCCAAAGTGGTACAATCCCATCTATAGAGTGATTGAGTAAAATTCTAGCGCTTTTTCCTACTGGTTCTATCAATGGATTGTCTTTAATAAGTAGTTTAATGGCAAATTTTTCTCCATCATTAATGCGAAAAATATATACACTTCCAAAAGCTCCTGAGTTTTTAAATTCCCAATCGATTTTTAGTGGACTTTCATTGACTTGAATCACCATGGAGCCGTTTTGCGGAATTGGTTCTTCTATCGTACGTGCTGCAGTATCTAGATCGGTTCGCAGTCTTTCTGCTAGTTTTATTTTTATATTTAATTCTAGACTTTGCCATAATTGTCTATAAAGAGGAGCTGCTTTTAGATGCTGGGCAGGTGGAAAATCAGGAGCTTGTGCTTCAGCGGCAATCCCAAGAGCTGCTATGAAGGGAACCACGGTTTTATTGACTTGATCCTGCGTGGGATTTTCAGCTGATGCACAAGAAGTAGCCCACATACAGCTAGCATTTGAATTTTCTACTTCTTCAAACGAACCACAACCAAATAGACAAGCCATACAACTCCTTTTTTTAGTTACTCGCTTTACGCAAAAGATCCGCCCCCTCGTCTGCATCTTTTGCGTAAGGCAAGTTGGTTAATTATAATAAATATCATAGATAAATTGCAATTAAATAATCAAGTCTTCAGTATAATAAAGAAATATTTTTAATAGATTGGCATTAGTTCTTTTGCGAGACAGGCTCATGCTGTGCGAGAATCTCTTCCCATTTTGTGATGACTTGGGCGACAAGGGGGGCGGCGACTTTCCCTGCAAGACCAAAGGGGAGGTAGACGACAACGACAAGTTCTGGCTCGTTAGACTCTTTTGAGAAGCCAATTCCTCCAAACCAGACGTGGTCGCGCATTTCAGCTCTTGTCTCGGCGTCGATTGTGTCTTTATGTAAGATTTGGGCGGTCCCCGTTTTGCCAATTAGTCGATCTTGTAAACTCACATAATTGGAGATAGCGCTGGTTGAAATAGGAAGTTGGCGGATCAGAGAGGCTCGTGCAGACCCTTTTGCTCCAGAGACCGTTTGACGCATTCCTTCAATCAGTAGATCAAGAATTTCTTTAGGCAAAAAAAGCGTTTCTATCACCTCTTTTTTTGCTTCATGGACAGAAGTCTGATTTTCTCTATTTTTATTTGTCTCTGTAAAAAGAGGGAAGAAGAGGCCGACAGAGTTGAGCTCTTTTTTGAACGGGAAGCCGAGACAGGAGAGAAATCGATCCTGTTTAGACGGCTCTTTCCCTGCAACCATTCTCACGATTTGTGGCTTTAATAACTCTCCTCCGTTCACAAGAGCTGCAAGCATACGTGCTGTTTGTAGTGGGGTGACAGTCAGCGTGTGTTGACCGATGGCATAAGCGTAGAGTCCAGTTCGGTTGTTTTCTAAATCAGTTGGGATGTTTCCTGACGTTTCTCCTGGGAGATCAATTTCTGTTTTTTTTCCAAACCCAAAATAGCGTGCTGCATGAGCTAAGTTACTCGGATGTTTTAGGTAGTCGCCAGCAAGGATGGAAAAGTAGATGTTGCTCGATTGTTCAAGGGCTGAGACAAGATCGATTTTCCCAATACCGCTGTGGCTACTGCGCGGCAATTTGCCGCCTTTATAATTGCGGTAGATAGGTTCTCCAGAGAGAGTGGATCCTAAAAGCTGTTCGGCAGGATGAGAAGAGCGCAAGTTGTCGATGAGTGTGAGGGGGTTGAGACTCTCTTGGGAGAGACTCGTCTTTAGCTCCTCGAGGCGCTCAACAAGAGCTTGGTAGGCAGTGACGAGTTTGAAAACTGAGCCTTGAGGAGCGGCTGCCCTATAGGCAAGAGACCTGCTATATCCATAGCCAGAGAGTGGGTAGAATGCAGCAGCTAAATCTTTTTCTAATTGGCCTCTCAAGTTTTTATACTGGCCGATTAATGGGCGGTCGAGCTCTTTAAAAGAACGCATCGATTGGAGATAAAGATCCGTTTGATTGGGCAGGTTTTTTAAATGCTCAAAAGCTTCTTTTTTTCCACTATCAAGAGCTTCTAAAAAGGGGAGATACGGTTTTAATTCTTCCGAGATTGTTGTGAGTTGTTTGAGAAAGATTTTAAGTAATGTGTAGCGATTATTTGTCCAAAATTGTTGGAACTGTCTTTTTTCTTCTTTTTCTAAGTATTCTGTGTAGGGATGCGCATAAGTTTTTTTTGCCTTTTCCTCACTCCGTTTTTCTTTTAAAAAGTTTTTAAACTCTTTTTGCCTCCATTGAGAAAAGGAGAGGGTGTGAAACAATTTTCGCATCTGAAGCTTTAGCTCTGCTTCGACGGTAAAGAACGCTTGAGATGTGGCAAAATAGTCAGTAAGAGATTCTTCCCCCACTTCTTGAAGAAGCTCTAGAGGAAAATGTTCTTCCTTTACAATGAGCCTGCATAAATCTAGCAAAAGAAGTTGATCTTCTTTAAGGGGAATTTGTAAAAAGAGGGGATGATTTGGCTCTTGTTGCACTCGGAGAGCGTTTTTAATATTGTGAACTTGATTCATAGCTCTTCGCACACTAGAGGTTGTGCCGACGGATCTGTCTAAAAAAAGATCCCATGTTAACGCTATATTCTCCTCAACAATCGCTCCTTTTTTCCACACCTCTCTCTGTAGTGGCTCCCTCCCTTCCCAGATTCTAGAGAGCAACGACTCTGTTTCGAGCCACCTTAAGCAGTTATCTCTTTTTTGTTCTATAAAATCGTTTGGATCAAAACGTGGGCAAGAGGCAAGTGCGACAACCTCGCCAGTTTTAGGAATCATGGCAACAATCGCACCTCCTTTAATCCACGGCTCCTCTTTTCTTGACCTTGTTTTTTCACTCTCTATTAGAAGATTTTCTGCGTATTCTTGAAGCTTAAGAGAGATGGAGAGAAGGATTCTTTTCCCGGCAATTGGAGGGCGGCTGCAAGGCAATTTGCGGATCTGATTTCCATTGCGCGTCACCTCATGCACACTTTCTCCGTAAAAACCACGCAGCTCCTCGTCAAACATTTTTTCAATGCCAGCTTTCCCAATGCGATCATTGATTTTATAGGCTTTTTCTTGGAGGTCACAGAGCCGCTCTTTGACTTGTAGGGGAGAGTCAAATCCTTTTGGCAAAAGAGAGGGGATCCCAGACGCCCTCTCCTCTAAATAAGTCTGTAGTTCGGCAATTTCATCTGCTATTGAGTGAAACTCTTTTTGACTAATGGCTCCCATATAGCCGACAATGCCAGAGCCGATTTTGCCTTGAGGATAGACTCTTTTGGAGATGTGCTGCGCTGTAAGCCCTGGCCAATCTTTTTCAGCCATTTTAAGGCGATAATAGCTTTTTTCAGAGATATCACTTTTAATCAGGCACGGAAGATGAGGGAACAATGCCGCTTTTGCGTAGATCTGATCCTCAATTTCCAAGGGGTCTAGCTCTAGTTCCTTGGCTAGATAGTGGGTCAGGCGGCTGATGTACTCAACCCTCTCTTGAGAGCGGATCCGCTCTCCTTTTTCATTCATTTTCCATACGGTTTTCGGGATTTCCCGTATTGGAGAGTAGACAATCGCTGCTTGGTACTGAACCTGATTTATTGCAAGTGGCACGTTGAAACGATCCCGAATGGTTGCCCGATCAACGAGTTCAATGCGTGCGCGTCTTTGTGGTGCAAAAGCCTCTTCTTGACGCGCATCATGTTGAATAACAGATAGATACCAGACTCGAATTAAAATTAAAAGTAGAGCTCCAAGAACTAGATTTAGGATGCGATTGGCTTTGTCTGAGAGCGAGCGTTGGTTCATAAGATTACTTTACTGATTACCTCTTTAAATTTCCTTGGAGAAAAATGAGTCTGTCGTGTAAAACTATTCCCAAGTTGCGCCTGTAGTTCAATGGTAGAACAGTAGCCTTCCAAGCTACTTGTGTCAGTTCGATTCTGATCAGGCGCTTTTCCATTATTAACATTATTAACCAAGACCGAAATTTTTCCTTTTTAGGGGGAATGCCGCAGTCAATACATAGAGGGACAAGGCTTGGCAACGCAAGAGAGACGAACTACAGAAGTTACAGTAAAAGATTTACTGGAATGTGGTGCTCATTTTGGGCATCAGAAGCATCGCTGGAATCCGAAAATGAAGAGATTTATTTTCGAAGAGCGAAATGGAATCTACATCATCGACCTAGCAAAGACAGTGCAGCAGATTCGTATTGCTGTTGACGTTGTCACCGAGACGATTGCAAAGCGTCGCTCGATTCTTTTTGTCGGGACAAAAAAACAAGCTAAAATTGTTGTTCGTGAATGCGCTGAAGAGTGTGGCGAGTTTTATGTCGCAGAGCGCTGGCTTGGTGGAATGTTGACAAATTTGACGACGATTCGCAAGTCTGTAAAGACTTTGGAGAGAATTGAGAAGCGTATTGAAGTCGGCGGCGACGGTTTAACAAAAAAAGAGCTCTCTCTTTTAAACAAAGAAAAAATTAAATTAGATCGCAACCTTTCCGGAATTCGAACAATGCGCAAACCTCCAGGGTTGATTATTGTTGTTGATCCAAGTCGAGAGCATATTGCAGTTGCAGAGGCTGTAAAGCTCGGCATCCCTGTGATGGGCCTTGTTGATACTAATTGCGATCCAGATCCAATTGATTATGTTATTGCTTGCAACGATGATGCTCTTAAAAGCATTAAGTTGATCCTTTCAGCTTTAGCACAGGCAGTTATTGATAAGAAAAATGATTTGCATACTGTGCCTAAAGAAGAGATGGACGTTGAAAGCGATGAGATTGATGTCGATGAGACAGAAGAGGAGCCATCATGAGTGATGTCACAGCAGAAAAAGTAAAAGAGTTGCGTGAGCGAACAGGTGTTGGCATGGGCAAGTGCAAAGAAGCGCTGACTCAGGCTTCCGGGGATATGGAAGAAGCGATTTCTTTATTGCGAAAGTCTGGAATGGCGTCCGCTGTTAAAAAAGAGGGCAGAGAGACGCGAGAAGGATTGATTGGTTGCGCAGAGAGTAAAACAGCTGTCTGTTTAATCGAAGTGAATGCGGAGACTGATTTTGTGACTCAAAATGAGCGCTTTAAGCAGTTTCTTCATGACATCTGCCTTGAAGCAGCAGAGACAGATCCAGACTCTCTTGAAGCTTTTTTAGAACAGAAATATCGCAAAGATCCTGCATTGACAATCGATCAGTATCGCGCGCTTGTGGTTCAGAGTCTCGGAGAGCATCTTAGAATTAAAAGATTGCAGCTTGTCTCAAAACAGAAAGACTCATCGGTTGGCTATTATAGTCATATGCATGGGAAGATTGTTACTCTTGTGGAATTGACAGGGGGATCAGGTCATGAAGCTGTCGCTCGTGAGATCGCAATGCATATTGCGGCTGAAGCGCCAGACTACTTAAGGGCTGAAGATGTTCCAGAAGAAG
>Ga0207073_1020_pt1 | contig 42993 bp, 48 predicted proteins | sample Alteio_BWMinHeat_65_FD_153575 | JGI IMG/M metagenome (GOLD analysis project Ga0207073, IMG submission 153575) | Enriched cells from forest soil in Barre Woods Harvard Forest LTER site, Petersham, Massachusetts, United States -... | ecosystem: Environmental > Terrestrial > Soil > Temperate forest >...
TGTAAAATTCTAGCGGCTAAAATACTCAAAGCATTTTCTTTGTTTTGCAGCTGGGATCTCTCTGATTGTGAAGTTACCACCACTCCGGTTGGAATGTGGGTGATTCGAATGGCTGATTCTGTTTTGTTAACATATTGTCCGCCAGCACCAGAGGAGCGATAGGTATCAATTCTTAAATCGCTTGGATTAATGGTGATTTCCGCCCGCTTTGGTTTGTTCAAGACAGCAATAGTAATGGTTGAAGTGTGCACACGTCCCTGTTTTTCTGTTTTAGGGATTCTTTGCACGCGGTGGACGCCGCTTTCATATTGCATTTGGTCATACGCTCCTGGTCCTGAAAGTTCAAATACAATTTCTTTATAGCCGCCCACATCTGACATATTAGAGTCTAGTACTTTCTGGTTCCAACCTTGCGAGCCGGCATATTTTGAATACATGCGGTATAAATCACGCACAAAAAGCCCGGCCTCGTCTCCGCCGGTACCAGCGCGAATTTCAATAATAGCACTTTGCTTTTCTGTTTCCATTGAGGTAATATAGCATAAAGATTTAAATTTTAACATACTCTTTGCGGAGGTTTACATGCCTTACGATGTAACTTGCTTTGATGAGGAGGGGCAACCATATCAAACCGTCATTTCTGCTTCAGACGACGATGAGGCAAGAGAAATGTATCGACATTGCCGTTTGAGTAATCGCACGTTCCATGATTGGCGAATGTGGAAATGCGATTATTGGGGCAGGCGCATCTTAGTCGCCGCAAATGAAGGCTAGTTTTTTCGGGCGGGGTACAGCATTGTACCCCGCATTTTTTTACATTGTCCTTAATTTTTAAAGTTTGACAATATATTACAATAATGGTAGTTTTATCACTGAAAGGGCGTGTGCCCTGATTTACAGCACCTATTTTAGGAGGTTCCATCATGAGCAAGTGGTCATGGATTGCGTTTTTTGTTCTTCTGTTCGTTGCCCTTTTTGTCACCTGGCGGATTGAAGAATCGCGGTGGAAAACTGTTGTGGATTCTGCCAAGCAGGTAGCGCAAGCTGCCAAAGAAGGTGACGAGCGAGCCGAAACAATGATCAAGGCTCTGCGCACAGTGGGGGAAGAAGAAAAGGCCAAGAGTTTTGAAGTCAGGGAAAAGAGCCGCGATAATGCTCGCAAGGTCGCCCTTGACGCAATTGATCAGCGGTTTACGCTTTGGGAGATTATTCCGGGGAATTTGCAACTCTGGAAAGAAGAAAAAGCAACAAGTCTTGCAATTTGGGTCTTGTTGTTCTCTCCTATTGTTTTGGCGCTTTTTTGCGTTGCCAATGCCATAGGGCGTTGTTATGCGCGAATAGAACAGTTCGCAAAGTCAATTAGCCAACTAGGCGACCTTGACCAAAGACAACGAGCGTTGGAGGAGGCGAAAGCCCACGTCCAACGGCGGGCTGAGCAGCAAACAAAGGAAGCTAGGGTTCAGGAAACTGAAAGGATAGCTTTGCAAAAAGAAAGAGCGGAGCTCGACGAAGAATGCGTCGAGTTTGATGAAGACGAGGCGAGGGTTAGGCAGCAAGCTGAACAGGTGCGTGAAGAGATGCGCCAGGTTAACTTGCTCCTTCAAGAAGCTGCTCTGGCGGGGAGTGGGGGTGACAAGAACGGCACTCCTGTCCTGTTACTCGAAGTAAGACGTCTGCCTGTCGCAAAAGTTGAGAAACCATGGCGGTTCTCGATAACGTTCGAAGTTAAAAGGAAGGCTGTTGAGATACCATCGGATCCGGAGGGTTTCGTGGAAACGCTCGGTGGTATGATGAAGGATGTCCGCTATCCCGACCTTGATCCATGGGCAGTTTGGAATAAGCTTATCACCATCATGGGGATGGATTCCCAGCAGCGCAATCGTATGAAGAAGATCAAGTACGACAACTGTGATCTTGATGGTTGGACGTCGGTGCGAGTCGGTGCCCACAGGCTTTTTCTGTGTTTCGATGAAAACGACCATCACATGACCCTGCACTTGCGACCACGGAAAGATGCCTACGTTTCTGCGTATCGTCGTGATTGATGAGAATGTGGGTAGGGTGTATTAGTAAAGCGGCCAAGTATAAACTCGGCCGCATTTTTTTGTATTGATTTATTATATCAATAAGTTAGGATGAAATTGGGTTTTGGAAATATATTCACCCCTTGGAGGCGTTATGCAAAAGACTAAGATAATCCGATATCTTCGTTTGAAGCGTGCCTTTATGCAGGGAATGATGTTGGGATGTTTGACGAGGTCTATGAAAATCTCTATCGTTAAACAACTGGTAGAGCTGCGACTGGAAATAGAGAAACCAGCTACAGTCGTCAAAGTTCCAGAGCTAGAATTCGGGTCAGACGTAGGTTGGTCTCCCTATGAACCTGGGTTTCGATGGAGACGTTATTGAAGTGTTGTTGGTCTTTGTCAAAAAGGAGCGACTATGATTTGCCTCGACTGTCTTGGGAAAAAGGGGAAGTGGGTTGGCGGATTAATAAAGTGTGACTTCTTCGGCATGCATGTGGTTCCCGGAACCGAAACTTGGGAATTTTGCCCCACCTGTAAAGGAACTGGCGAGGTTCCCGATGAAATTGTTGCCGAAACGGGAAAAACGCCGATTCATTTCGACAATGGTCCGCCTGCAATTTTTTAGGGTATTGGCGGGGCGCAGCATTGTGCCCCGCGTTTTTTTACATTGATTTTCTGGAACAAAAGAGTAGGATGAAATTAGGTTTTGAGAACTATTTTAGGAGAATGCATATGGCTCTTTGTAAAGATTGTGAAATTGCGCCAGGGAGGTTTTGTCTACCAGGTCCAGAAGGGCAAAAATGTTCTGTCTGCCAGAAAGAATTGGAAGATTCCGGGAACGAAGTTTGCCCAACATGCTCGTTGAATAAAAATTTGTGCGAGTATTGCGGTGGAACAACCACGCAAGCACCTATGAAAGGAGAGGGGTCATGAAGTATCTTGCCAAATATCGGTGGACGTACGACACCTTAGACGAGGATGTTGGCGTCACATCGGGAACTGCCGAAAAAGAGTTTGACCTGTCGCTCAATCAAGAAGAGGTAGTCGCGGAGATTAATCGCCAGTTGGCGATTGAAAACCCGGCGAGCTTGAGAAGGTCGCATAAGTTGCTTGAAGTTGTGCAGGTTAGTGAACCCGATCCACCGCAAGTGTACGAGCGTTTCACCGATCGATTTAAGGGCGACTATCCGCCCATGAGCATGGACGATAGCTCCTGGGCCAAAATGGACGAAGAAGATAGTATGTAATCATCGCAGGGCGGGGCGCAGCATTGTGCCCCGCATTTTTTTTGCATTGATTTCTTGGAAGAAAGGAGTAGGATTGACGTTAGGTGTTGGAAACACTTTTCCCAAACGAGGTGCGTCATATGACCCCTTCTCTCCTTGCTGACTTTGCTCCTTCTTTACCCAATCAATCGGGCCGCGCGCAAGAAACGTGCCCCCTGTGTGGCAAACATCCCCTGGATGTGCCAACAAAAAAGATGTGCTGGTATTGCGATTACAATCTCAATGCTCGCCAAGCCACAATTAATGTGGCAGGGGCATTGCCGGTCGCGGTAGCCACCACGTAGCAGTAAGTTTGTGGCCGCATGAGCAGCCACTCTTTTTTTACTGTGAATCTATTGACTGCGTCTCAAAAACTTGCTAATATTGGCAGTATCATATATTATACGACTCATGAAAGCAGATATCCATCCAATTTATTTCCCAAAAGCAGGCGTTAAATGCGCGTGCGGTAATTCGTTTACGGTTGGTTCAACTAAAGAATTCATTGAAACTGAAATTTGCGCTCAATGCCATCCTTTCTACACTAAGAAAGAAAAGGTAATTGACACGCTTGGCCGAGTACAGCGATTTAAGGACAGAGCTTCGCAAAAAGTAGAAAAGCCAAAAAAGGCAAAGAAAACTAAAGAAAGAAAAGCAAAGTAACATGGCAGAAGAAGTAAAAACCCTTAAAACTCCAACTGTAACATTAAATGCCGACGATATGCAGACTGCAGGTTTGCATTTTGGGCATTCTGTTTCAAAGCTTCACCCAAAAATGAAGCAGTTTGTTTCTGGCATTAAAAACAATGTCCATATTATTGATTTAGAAAAAACGGCCAAAGAATTTGAGCATGCATTGAAGTTTATTTCAAGGCTGGCTGCAGAAGGCAAGACTCTTTTGGTGGTTGGAACTAAAATCCAGATGAAAGAAATGGCAAGAACTATCGCCCAAGACGTGAGCATGCCATATGTAGTTGAACGATGGCTTGGGGGAACGATTACCAATTTTGAAACCATTTCTGCTCGTGTGTCATATTACAAGGAACTAGAAACTAAAAAAGCTACCGGAGGATTAGAAAAGTATACTAAAAAAGAGCGATTATTGTTTGACCGAGAATTAGAAAACTTAAAAAAGAAATTTGAAGGCATCAAACACATGTCAAAGCTTCCAGATGCAGTATTAATTTTGGATGTTAAAAAGGATATTGCCTGTGCTAGGGAAGCCAAGAGAAGGGGGATTACTATTGTTGGCGTAACTGACACTAATATTGACCCGACCATCGTAAATTATCCTATCCCAGCCAATGATGATGCCATGTCATCGGTAAGATATATTTTAGAAAAAGTAAAAGAAACTATTTTATCTGCCAAATAATGATATCTATTGAAGATATTAAAAAATTGCGTGACGAAACTGGCGCCTCGCCAGTCAAGATTAAAAAGGCTTTAGAAGAGTCTGGAGAAGATGTGCAAAAGGCCAAGGAGTTGCTAAAAAGTTGGGGAACTACAAAAGCTGGTGAAAAGAGTGACCGAGAAACTAATGACGGCGTAATCGATTTTTATGTTCACCCAAACGCCAAGTCAGGCGTATTATTAGATATACGGTGTGAAACTGATTTTGTAGCGAAAAACCCTGATTTTAAAAATTTAGCCCACGAAATTTGCTTGCAAATTGCCGCCTTGAATCCAGAAACTGTAGAAGCCTTGTTGGCACAGCCTTGGGTCAAAGACAGCACCAAGACGGTTAAGGATTTGATTGAACAAGCTACTGCCAAAATAGGGGAAAATATTCGAGTTGAAAAATTCGTAAGATACGAGATTTAAACAACCATGATACAACTTATTGCATTCATTATTTTTATGGGTTCATTTGGGGGGATTTTGTTGATGTTAGCTATGAAAGCTCCAGTCATAGCCACCATGCCACAAAATGGCTCCACTGGTCTTCGCAAGCCAGCCATTGCTGCCAAAGCAGAGAGGAAAATCAAAGAATTACATTTCCATTTTTTCTCAAAACAAATGCTCTTGCATAAAATCTTGTCGATGTTTCGGATTTGGACGTTGAAGGCAGAGAGATACATTGATACGACGCTGCATAGAATCAGAAAGAAAGCACAAGAGTTGGACAGGGAGTTAAAGAAGAAATAGCCCGCAAAAGCTTTGCGTTTGCCAGCTTATCCGCCAGTTGGCGGAGGCAGAGCAACTGTTTAGTGCCAGCTTAGCTCAGCGGCAGAGCAACTGTTTTGTAAACAGTAGGTCCCGGGTTCAAATCCCGGAGCTGGCTCAGGTATTGACATTCGTTTTATTTAGACTAGAATAGGAGTTGCGCATAACATTAAATTAAAAACACAGCAAACATTTTTAAAACCTAAGGAGTTTTTAAAAATATCCGCGAAAGTATTTTTATAAATATTTTCGTGGATATTTTTTCTTAGTTAGACTGCACGGAAAGAAATTTGATAATTTAATATTGCATCCCAATATCAGAACAACCATCCTGATAATTGGGGAGAAAGACGCGAGCGAGGCTGGCTTTGCCAGATCGCCCGTCTGAGGTAAGTGAAGTTAGTTTTTGAAAGTTGTTTCGAATAAGTCTCATAGATACTTAATCTATTACTATATTTGAGAGTTTGATCCTAGCTCAGGGTGAACGCTGGAAATGTGGATACCGGCATGCAAGTCAAGGGGCCGCAAGGCACCGGCGAACGGCTTAGTAACACGTAGATACATACCGTAAAGTGGGGCACAGCTCGTCGAAAGACGGGGTAATTTCCCATGTGACCGCAAGGTTAAAGGCGCAAGCCGCTTTATGAATGGTCTGCGGTCTATCAGCTAGTTGGTGAGGTAATGGCTCACCAAGGCTATGACGGATAGGGGGCGTGAGAGCGCGACCCCCAAGAATGGCACTGCGACACGGGCCATACTCCTACGGGAGGCTGCAGTCGAGAATCTTCCACAATGGACGAAAGTCTGATGGAGCGACATTTCGTGATGGATGAAGCCCTTCGGGGTGTAAACATCTTTTATCTGGGAAAAAATTATTGATTGTACCAGATGAATAAGGGGATCCTAATTCTGTGCCAGCAGGAGCGGTAATACAGAATCCCCGAGCGTTACCCGGATTTATTGGGCGTAAAGGGTTTGTAGGTGGTCTAGTAAGTTCAAGATTAAACCTCATCGGCTTAACCTTTGAGCTGTTTTGAATACTGCTAGACTAAGAGGGCGTTAGAGGCAAACGGAACCGATGGAGTAGGGGTGAAATCCGTTGATATCATCGGGAACACCAAAAGCGAAGGCAGTTTGCTGGGGCGACCCTGACACTGAAAAACGAAAGCGTGGGGAGCAAAAAGGATTAGATACCCTTGTAGTCCACGCTGTAAACGATGGATGCTGGATATTGGCAGTGTCGACCCTGCCAGTGTCGAAGCTAACGCGTTAAGCATCCCGCCTGGGAAGTACGAACGCAAGTTTAAAACTCAAAGGAATAGACGGGGACTCACACAAGCAGTGGACCATGTGGCTTAATTCGACAACAAACGAAGAACCTTACCAGGACTAGAAATTTAGCTGACCATTCTATGAAAGTAGAACTTCGCAAGACAGCTATTCAGGTGCTGCATGGTTGTCGTCAGTTCGTGTCTTGAGACGTACCGTTAATTCGGGTAACGAACGCAACCCTTGCCCTGTGTTTTACATGTCACAGGGGACTGCCCGAGATAATTGGGAGGAAGGCGAGGATGACGCCAAATCAGCATGGCCCTTGATGTCCTGGGCTGCACACGTGGTACAATGGCCGGTACAATGGGTCCCGAAAGCGCAAGCTGGAGGATAATCCCACCAAAGCCGGTCTCAGTTCGGATTGAGGGCTGAAACTCGCCCTCATGAAGCTGGAATTGCTAGTAATCGCCGATCAGCTACGCGGCGATGAATACGTTCCTGAGTCTTGTACTCACCGCCCGTCAAGCCAAGCAAGCTGGGGATAGCCGAAATGCCTCGCAAGAGGTCCTAAGCTAGATTCAGTAAGAGGGGCTAAGTCGTAACAAGGCACGGGTAGCGGAAGCTGCTCGTGGATCATTTTTTTAAAAAGTGTTGACTCTGGTTGAAGTCTTAAATTTGGATTTTAACCTTACATGTTTAGCTCGGTTCATTTCAAAAACCAGCTATTCGAAACAACTTTGAGAAACTAAAAACTTACCAAATATTAATGAGTTGTCCACAAAATTGCGCATGAAATTTCGTGCATAATTTTGTGGGCAATTTTTTCCAATGCGGGTGTACCTCAGTTGGTAGAGGGTCACGATGTGCTCGTGAATGTCATGGGTTCAAATCCCATCATCCGCTCTTGGGCGATTAGTTGGTATGAGCACATCTGTTGCTTTGTACTGTCGAAAGACTCAATAACTAATCGTCCGATTTTCTCTAATTGGAGCCGTAGTTCAAAGTAGAACCGCACCTTACGGGCTTTCGTTGGCCTGGCAACGTGTAGGGTTGTGCTTGCGGGTTCAAATCCCGTCGGCTCCATTTCATCAAGGCCACTTTCGTAAGATTGTGGCTTTTTTCTTGTAATTTCGGTAAAATTTGGTACTATAATCTATGGCACAATACTTTACTAAAGAGGGTTTGAAAAAGCTGAAAGATGAATTGAAAGAGTTGAAAACGACTGAAATGCGAAGAATTGTAAAGCTGATTGCTGAAGCAGCCGCTTTTGGTGATTTAAAAGAAAATAGCGCTTACCATGACGCTCGCAATATGAAGTCATTTTTATTGGGGAGAATAGAGCAACTTGAAAATGCCATCAATGAGGCTATTATTAAAGATAAAGATGATACAGGAAACGTGCAAATTGGTTCGCGGGTGGCTATTTTATTCGCTGGAGAAAAAGAGGAATATCACATCACTTCACCAACTGAAGCTGACATTTTAAAGAATAAGATTTCTTATCAATCACCATTTGGCCAGAGATTAATGGGCAAGAAAAAAGGAGAGGAGTTTGTCTACGAAAACAATGGCAAGAAGATAAAGATTAAGGTTTTAGGTATTATTTAAAAATTTGGGCCCTTAGTATATCGGTAATACACCTCATTTGCAATGAGGAGTGGCGGGTTCGATTCCCGCAGGGTCCACAACGTTATTTATTCTATTACTTATGAACATTTTTATTGCGACTGATCATCGGGGTTTCGCGTTAAAAGAGAAAATCAAGCAGTGGCTGGCTGAATGGGGTTACCAGTGCCAAGACTTTGGCGCAGACACATTGGATGAAAATGATGATTACCCTGATTTTATTTCAAAAGCGGCTGAAGCTGTTTCAAAAGATCCAGAAAATTCCAAAGGGATTGTACTTGGAAGTTCAGGTCAGGGAGAAGCCATTGTGGCTAATAAGTACAAAGGAGTTCGCGCTGCTGTCTATTATGGCGGTTCAGAAGATATTATCAAACTATCAAGGGAACACAATGATGCCAACATGCTTGCCCTGGGAGCTGCTTTCCTAGATGAAGAGAATGCCAAGAAAGTAGTAAAACTATGGCTCGAAACTCCATTTAGTGGCGATGAGCGACACGTGCGCAGGATTAATAAAATTGAGGCATTGTAATGAAGAAAATCATCCCGGCTATTTTAACTAAGGACATTGCAGAGCTAGAGCAGAAGCTTCAAATGCTGCAGGGAATTACTGACTGGGTGCAAATTGACATCGCAGATGGCAAATTTGTGGGCAATACCACCATTGGTGTAAAAGAAATTTCCCGTGTTGCGAATACTGGGAATTTTTTATTGGAAGCGCATTTAATGGTTGAAAATCCCGTAGATTATTTTGAAGCCTGTAAAAAGGTCAATATAAAAAGGGTGGTTTTTCATGTGGAGGCAGGGGATACGAAAGCCAACTTGTCTGAAGCTAAAAAATTTGATTTTGAAATTGGGTTGGCGGTAAATCCGGAAACAAACGTGTCAGAAGTACTGCCATATGTACAAGAGGTGAGCGTGGTTTTGCTCATGTCGGTTAAACCCGGTTTTGGTGGACAGGACTTTATGCCAGAAGTGGTAGAAAAAATTCAGGAATTAAAAAAACTAGCCCCAACGATAAAAATTGAAGTTGATGGGGGGATTAATCTTGAAAATAGTAAGGCAGTTAGTGAGGCGGGCGCAGATTATTTGATAGTGGGAAAAGGATTATTTGGCACAGAAAATATCCAAGAACGTTTTAAAGAATTAGTATCAAACACATGAAAAAAGTTTCACGAGCGCAAATTGAGCAATTGGTGAAGGACTATTCAGAGGAAGCCGATGAGATTTACAGTATTGCCACTGAATTTGCTAAGGGGTATCAATTTTTGCGCCAATATAAAAAAGCCATCAGTATCTATGGTTCAGCCAGGCACGGCCTAGATAGTAATGATTATAAACAGGCGAGCTTGTTGGCTGGACGCCTCGCCAAAGATGGCTTTACGATTATTACGGGCGGTGGCCCAGGCATTATGGAGGCTGCCAATAAAGGCGCTTCTGAAGCTGGAGGTAAATCAGTAGGCATTAACATCACTTTAAAACACGAGCAAAAAATAAATAAGTACGTTGGCGAATCCAGCGAGTTTAGCCACTTTTTTATCCGGAAAATCATGCTTTCGTTTGCTTCTAAAGTATACATTTTTTTTCCGGGAGGATTTGGCACGTTAGACGAACTGTTTGAAATGATTGAGTTAGTACAAACGGAAAAAATTCCGAGAATTCCCATTATTTTAGTAGACAAACATTATTGGACTCCGCTGCTAGCTTGGATTGAGGAAACGCTGCTGAACAACCACCATGCTATCAATAAAGAAGATCTCAAGATTTACCACTTAGTAGACAATGCTGATGAGGCCTACGAGTTCATCAAAAAACAAGCTCTATGAAGCTTGTTTTTTTGACTCTATTTTTTCTACGGGTCTTGTATTAATGTGAGCCTGCGCGTATTCTAACGTTCCGCCGACCTTCTTGCCGGGGTTGAACATGTTGAGCGGGTCAAAAATGTGTTTTACATCAATAAATAGGTCGTATATTCTTTCGCCAAACATTTGGCGCACGTATGGGGTGCGGACAATGCCGTCGTTGTGTTCTGAATCAATAGTGCCGCCAAATTCCAGCACCAAATCAAACACTTCCCGCGACAGATTCTTAATAATGTCTTTTGAAACAGGCTTGGTTAAATCCATGAGAGGAATAATATGAAAGTTGCCATCTCCCGCGTGACCGGCAATAGTGTAAATAATGCTGTAATGTCCCAACACTTTGTAAAGTTTGGGTAAAAATTCGGGCAGCTTTTCCACTCGTACCGAAAAGTCATCGATAAATGGGGCGGTGCGCATGCCAACGGTATGTTTTCGTAATAAATTAAAACTTTCGCGGCGAATAGTCCAAAATTCGTCAGCCTCCTCGTGATTTTTGGTAATGCGAACTTTTACTTTACTTCCCATCGCTTTATGAATAGCTTCTTTAGCTTCGTGCGCCGATTGTTCTACTTCTTGCTGGGTTTGGCCGGTAAATTCTGCCAGCAGTACTAATTTGGGAATGCCACCAGTCATGACCATCCAAAGTTCGGGGAAGGTTTTTAACATGATTTTTGCGAAGCCCACATGAATGCGGTGTAAAATTTCTGGGAAATATTTAATGGCTAAGTCGAAGGTTTTATTATCATAGGTTTCAAAGCTTTCTGGCTTAAACGGTAAAATAATGCCGCTGAGTTTTGAGATTAAGGCAACGTCATTCATAAATACAATCAGCAGCCGGGAGGCTTTTTGTGGTTCTATTAGCTTGAGTTTTGCCTTGGTCATCAATCCCAGCGTTCCCTGGGAGCCTACCATGAGTTTTGCCAGGTCAAAGGTTCCCGCTTTTTTGTCATAGACGTTCCACAAATAATATCCGGCAGAATTTTTGGTGACATTGGGCTTAGCCTGCTGCAATGCATCGTAATTATCATTGATGAGTTTAAATATGTCGCGGTACAGCTGGCCTTCAAAGTTCTGCTGAGCCATTTTGTCACCCAGCTGGTCTTTAGTTAATTTTGAAAATTCATATTCATTGCCATCGGCCATAATCATGTGCAGCGACTCAACATATCGCTCAATTTTCCCGTAGCGATAGGTTTTTTCTCCCGCGCAATTATTTTGCACCATACCGCCAATAGCACACAGTTCGCGGCTTGAAGGATAGGCAGGCATAATTAAATTTTTGGTCAGCGTTTGCTTTTCGAAGTCTCGGTAGTACATGCCTGGTTCCACCACTGCAGAGTCATCGCCCAGTTCTAACAAATGATTACAATATTTAGTAAATTCCACCACAATGCTCTCGGTCAAAGGTCCGCCAGACATGTCGGTTCCAGCTGCCCGCGCAGTTAACGAAATATTTCGGCCGGTTTTTTTCTGTTTAGCAGTAAATGTTACTAATTTTTTAATGTCTTGGGTATTTTTGGGAAAGACTACTGCAGCGGGAGCCACATAAAAAATGCTGGCATCGGTGGAATATTTTTGCAAAGTGGCAGGGGAGTCGTCTACATCTCCTTCTAGTTGTAGCTGTTTGAGTTCTTCAGAAAGCATGGTTGATTATTTATTAGTATTTGTAGTACAATTATACTATTAATTACATGGTAATGGAAATTCACGAAGACAAAATAAAAAAACTTGAAGAGATGGCAAACACCTTGCGTGTTGATCTCATTGAGATGCTGCTCAAAGCGGGTTCCGGGCATACCGCAGGACCCTTGGGAATGGCCGATATTTTTACGGCTTTTTATTTTCACCTGTTAAGTCAAAAACCCAAAGATCCTTTTTGGGAAGACCGCGACCGATTGATTTTATCTAACGGTCACATTTGTCCTATCAGGTATGTTGCCATGGCCCATGCCGGATATTTTCCGGTGAAGGAACTTGATACACTGCGTAAATTTGGTACCAGGCTGCAGGGACATCCAGAAAGAGAAAAACTGCCAGGAGTAGAAACTACTTCGGGGCCATTAGGAAGCGGGTTAGGACAAGCCGCTGGCATTGCCTATGGCGCCAAAATGGATAATAAAAAATTCAGAGTCTATTGCTTAATGTCCGATGGCGAGCAAGACGCCGGAAACATTTGGGAATCAGCCATGTTTGCGGGGAAAAACAAGCTGCATAACTTAACGGCAGTCATGGACAGAAACAACATCCAGATTACCGGCATGACCGAAGACATTATGCCTTTGGAATCACTGCGCGCCAAATACGAAGCCTTTAACTGGCATGTCATTGAAGTGAATGGCAACAATATTGCCGAATTTATTAATGCGGTGGAAGAGGCCAAGGCCATTTTTGAAAAGCCAACTATTATTATTGCTCACACGATTCCAGGGAAGGGCGTGCCAGAAATTGAATTTGATTATAACTGGCACGGAAAAGCACCAAATAAAGAGGAAGCTAAACGGTTTTTACATGAACTGCGAACCATGGGCGGAAAAATAACATCGGAACATCAGTAAATGAACAAATTTTTAGTAAAAAATATTTTTGATACAAAAAATCTGGAAATGCTGCCAACGCGTGATGGCTATGGCAAAGGTTTATTAAAAGCGGGTGAGAAAGACGAGCGCGTTGTTGTGCTTTGTGCTGATTTGGCGGAAAGTACTCGTAGTCATTGGTTTAAAGAAAAATATCCGGAAAGATTTATTGAAGTTGGCGTGGCAGAACAAAATATGGCTACTATTGCCGCTGGTTTGGCAAATTATGGCAAAATTCCGTTTATTTCTTCCTATGCAGCTTTTAGCCCGGGGAGAAATAATGAACAAATTCGTACCACAATTTCTTTAAATAATCTTCCCGTAAAAATTGCTGGTGCGCATGCGGGTGTTTCGGTGGGCCCTGATGGAGCTACTCACCAAGCCTTAGAAGATATAGCTTTAATGCGGGTGCAGCCAAACATGGTGGTTATTTCACCTTGTGATGCTATTGAAGCTGAAAAGGCCACTTATGCAGCCGCTTTTAATGACAAGCCGACGTATCTTAGATTTGCCCGCGAAAAAACGCCCGTGTTTACCACTGAAAAAATGCCGTTTGAAATTGGTAAAGCTATTGTGTTGCGCGAAGGAAAAGATGTTACTATTATTGCCTGCGGGCCATTGGTATATGAAGCCTTGCTGGCCACAGAAACATTAGCCAAAGAGGGAATTGAGGCCGAAGTGATTAACAATCACACCATAAAACCACTAGATAAAAAAACGATTTTAGCATCGGTCAAAAAAACGGGATGTGTAGTGACCGTTGAAGAGCACCAAATCATGGGCGGCATGGGCAGCGCGGTAGCGGAAGTATTGGCACAAAATTTACCAACGCCAATAGAATTTATCGGCATGAAAGATAGCTTTGGCCAATCAGGGACTCCCGATGAATTGCTGAACTTTTTTGAAATGACGCATCCACATATTGTCAAAGCGGCGAATAAAGTAGTAAAAAGAAAATAATTATGTTAGGTAAAAAATTTGATGTTATCTCAATAGGCGACACGACGCTAGATGTTTTTATGGAACTGGCTGATGAAAATGCCAAAGTGGTTTGCCAAAATGGCGATGAAGATGACTGTGTTATTCAGCTGGCATGGGCCGATAAAATTCCGGTGAAAAAGGTTACCAAAGTGTACGCAGTGGGAAATGCTGCTAACGTGGCAGTGGGGTGTTCGCGGCTTGGATTAAAAGCTGCGCTGTATACTATTTTAGGAGACGATAAAGAAGGCAAAGAATGTTTTGCTGTTTTAAAATCTGAAAAAGTGGCCAAGGATTATATCGTTTGGGATAAAAAGCGGGGCAGTAATTATTCGGCGGTGATAAATTACAAAGGCGAAAGAACCATTTTGGTGTACCACGAGCCTCGCACCTATGAACTTCCCAAATTGGCTAGTGCAGACTGGATTTATTTAACTGCCATTGGAAAGGGACATGAAAAGTTGGATCAGCAGATTGTTGAATATGTAAATAAAACGGGTGCGAAGCTTGGGTATAATCCAGGAGATTTGCAGCTGCGAGAAGGTTGTGAAGCCATGAAGCCGCTGATTGAAAAGTGCGAAGTATTTTTTGTTAATAAGCAGGAGGCTGAACGATTACTGGGCAAAAAAGCAGAAATTAAAGAGCTTTTGTTGGCATTGCATACTGTTGGTCCAAAGATGGTGGTCATTACTGACGGAGGTAAAGGCTCATACGCTTTCGATGGCACCGATTATTATTTTCAGGAAGTTTTGCATGTACCATTAATAGAAATGACTGGCACCGGCGACAGTTATGCTACTGGATTTATTTGTGCTTTGCAGTTGGGCAAGCCAATTACCGAAGCCATGAAATGGGGAACCACTAATGCCGCCGCCAAACTGCAGCAAATTGGCGCCCAAAAAGGCCTTTTGACCAGAAAACAAATGGAGGGATTTATTGCGGGAACTACGACCTTTGACTTTATAAAAGATAATGCTGGGTTAAATCCACAAAAAATATAGTATGCAAACGAAAAAATTGGTGGCAACAGTGAAGGCGCTTTTTGCTGATGACAAGGGGTTACTAGCCATGGATGAGAGTACGACCAGTTGTAATAAGCGCTTTGCAAAATTGGGCATTCCAGAAACCGAAGAAATGCGTCGCCAATGGCGCGAACTTATTATCACTACGCCAAAATTATCTGATTCCATCAGCGGAGTTATTTTGTACGACGAAACGATTCGTCAAATAAAAAACCATGAAGGAATGATTCTAGGAATTAAGGTTGACTTGGGATTAAAAGCTTTTGAAGGCCATCCAAATGAAAAAGTTACAGAAGGGTTGGATGGTTTACCGGAACGTTTAAAGGAATATGTTGCTATGGGTGCACGATTTGCCAAATGGCGGGCGGCATTTGAAGTTGGCGAAGGAATCCCAAGCCAAGATTGCATTGAGGAAAACGCAAGGCGATTAGCTGAATATGCTTTCATATGTCAGCAGGCGGGTGTAGTGCCCATAGTTGAACCCGAAGTATTAATGGATGGCGATCATACTATGGAGCGTTGCCGCCAAGTAACCGGGCAAGTATTAAAAACCGTTTTCGCAGAACTGAAAGCAAAAGGTGTGGCAGTTGAAGGCATGATTTTAAAGCCGAATATGGTGGTTCCCGGTTTAGCATGCAAAACACAAGAGTCAGTGGAAGAAGTGGCTTATGCTACGGTGACCCTTTTAATGGAAATGGTGCCAGGCGATTTGGGTGGAATTGCATTTTTGTCTGGCGGGCAATCTGGGCAATTAGCGGCAGCTAGACTAAATGCTATGCATGTAACATTTAGAGACAAGCTGCCGTGGCCATTAACATTTTCATTTTCGCGGGCCATACAATATCCGGCCTTAGAAATTTGGTCGGGCAAGGAAGAACATACAAAAGCGGCACAAGAATCTCTTAAAAGGCGAGCCGACATCTGCCAAGCTGCCACTCGCGGCGAATATACGCCTCAAATGGAAAAATAAATACATGAAAATACTTGAAGGTTTTAAAAATTTTATTATGCGTGGGAATGCAGTTGACTTGGCTGTGGGAGTTGTCATTGGAGCGGCTTTTGGCAGTGTAGTAACAGCATTAGTAAAAGACTTGCTTACTCCATTCATTGGCGCCATTGCGAAGGTGCCAGATTTTTCTGTCATGTCATTTACCTTAAATGGCAGTAAGTTTATGTATGGCGAACTTATTAACACTGTAATTTCTTTTTTACTCATTACAGCCTCTATTTACTTTTTTGTGGTTATGCCTATGAACATGCTTAACAAAAAAATCCACAAAGGCGCACAAACGCCAACCACCAAAAAGTGCCCCGAATGCCAGAGCGATATTCCGCTCGCCGCCAAACGCTGTGCGCATTGCACGCAAGTAGTTGCATAAATTTCAATATCAAATTAAAAAACGCCTCGATGAAAATCGGGGCGTTATTGGTTTTTGGTAATGCGCTCATTGCGTGATGCAAGGAGTCGCTTGCGCATATCTTCATTGGGGCAAATTTCAGGAAGGCGGTAGATGAAAACCCGAAAAGGTTTTGGATCGTATGCAATCCTTTCAATTTCCCAACTGGCGAACGGTTGAGCAATGTTGAATGGCACAACCTTTTTACCCTTCTTCACTTTGAATGTTGAAAGGCATTTGGTTGGTGGCGGGGGAGCCTTCTCAAACGCAGTCATTGTTTCAGGTGAATCCACTGCAACACTTCGTTCAAAATCAAGGGCTTCTTGAAAGGTTGCAAATAGTTCCACCTCTGGTGCTCCCTTGTTGAGCAGTGATGGAAGGGAGATTATCGCCCAGCTACCCATGGCTTCATTTAATACCATGAATAACTGTTCGTCGGTCATGGAAAGCAATTTTTCTTTCGTTAGCGTTCCCTCCTGATACAAGATTTTGGTTACTTGCGCCATTAGTCCCGCTTCAAGGAAACGAGCAGAGGCGTTTGCATACAAGATATTGAACATGAAGGCTCGTAGGCGCAGGAAATTTGCCAATCGATCTTGGTCGGTGAAAACGAGCTCATCACCAATTCGTTTGGTGCACTCCCACACCGAACAGGGATAAGGGTCATTCCTTACGATGGACTGAATACCTTCGTACGAATCTTCAAACTCTTCCCAAGCAAATCCTCTTGGCCAATTTCGACCCAAGAATTCACGGGCATCTGTGCCAGTGTAGGCTAACTTGTCGGCGGCATCTAAGATGCTCCCCAAGAGTCCCTTGCCTAGAATCGTTTGAGTAAGCTTCTCCTCTGAAAGTTTGAAATGATCACGCAGTCCCACCCAATCAGGAGATTGAAAGAGTTGTGCGTAATGCTCATCCTCATCAAAAGCTACAGGGTCGATTGCCTTGAGCGTGTCTCCTCCTGCGGGTGTTAAGGCATCATGGCTTTCAGTTGCCACCTCTAACAAGGTCATGTCGTTGGGAGAAAGTTCGCAGCGATACCCAATAAGCATTCCATACGCACTTACTTCCAGTGAATGCTGAAAGCGCGTATGCCCGAATTTCATCGGATACTCATTGGTGATTCGGTTTGTTACGACAGGACTATGTAAAGAGGCGAGTTGAGAAATCTGTCCGAGGCGTCGCAGTCCAAAGGTCGAATCTGTGGACTGAATCAACCCGTCACAAGAAGTGACGATGCCAAAACCAGAATTGGCAATGCAGGGAAGAATCGCGTAGGAGTCTGCTTCAATGAGCCACCATTGGCGATCAAGCCAGTGCTGCATTGGTTTGGGAATTGCTTTTAACCATTCGGGCGGAGCTTTTCTTCGTGTTTCAAAATAAGCTTCCCGTAGGTCGTGAAGGCAATTCGTTCCAAGCATGATACTGTTTTCAGGGGTTTGACCTTTCGAAAGCCATCGAAGTGGCTGAAACCATGCTTGTTGAGACAACCACCTACCAAATTTTTCAAGCCTTCGGTGATCAGGGTCTCGGTCGGTAAAAAACGTAATATCGCCGATTCGCAAACACGGGCAGCTCTGCTGGAGCTGCGACAAGGTGATGGTCATGAGGCATCTCCATGAGCGAGAATCGAAATTGTAAAAGATACTACCCAAATACTATTACTTCATGCTTGAAAATACAAGTTAAATGTACTACTCTATCTGTATGGCATTAAGTATCGGAATTGTCGGTTTGCCAAATGTTGGCAAGTCTACATTATTCAAAACACTCACTAAAAAGCAGGTGCTGATTGCGAATTATCCTTTCGCCACCATTGACCCCAATGTCGGGGTTGTTTTGGTTCCCGATGAACGCATTGATAAATTGGCGGAATTTTCAAAGTCAGAAAAAAAGATTTTTGCTACAGTGGATTTTGTGGACATCGCTGGCTTAGTAAAGGGAGCAGCCGAAGGCGAAGGCTTGGGAAACAAATTTTTGGCGAACATTCGCGAAACGGATGCTATTGTGTATGTATTACGCGTTTTCCAAAATGCTGACATTATTAATACCCAAAACGATGTTAACCCAATTCGCGACAAAGAAATTTTAGATGTGGAGCTGATTTTAAAAGATTTAGAAACGGTAAATAAACGCGTTGATGGTTTAGCTGGAGATGTGCGCGCTGGCAAGAAAGAGGGGATTAAAGAACATGCTGTTTTAGTAAAAGCTAAAGAATTTTTGAGTCAGCAGAAAGTGTTAGCTGAGCAAGCGTGGGCAGAAGATGAAGTAGCAGCTTTAAAGAGTTTGCAATTGTTAACTTTTAAACCAAGATTGTATTTATTAAACGGTAAGCCAGAAGAAGTGGATGTTAGTATTTTACCGAATTCTTTGGTAATTGACGTGGGCACTGAGCACGACGCTGAAAATTTGAGTCGGCAAGAGAGAGTTGAATTAGGTTTGCCTGAACTGTCTGGCACCGATATGTTAATTAAAAAAAGTTATGAATTGTTGGGCTTACAAACCTTTTTGACAACGGGAGAAGATGAAACTAGGGCTTGGACGATTCATAAAGGCGACAAAGCTCCGCAGGCAGCAGGTGTGATTCACTCGGATTTTGAGCAAAAGTTTGCGAAAGCCGAAGTTATTTTTTGGGAAGATTTATTGAAAGCGGGAAGCTATGCCAAAGCCCGCGAAATAGGTTTAATCAGAACTGAAGGTAAGGAGTATGTTGTGAAAGATGGCGACGTCATTGAGTTTAAACATGGATAAAAAAATACCACCGGGGCGATGGTGGTCAAGTTATGTTTTTTTAAGAACGAAATCGAATTTTCCTTGTTCGAATAAGTCCTTGGCTAGGCGTCGAAGGTTGTTTAACAGATCTCTCTTGGTTTCTTCTGACGACCCTTCAACTCTCCATCCATTTGGATCATGAATGAGGGCGTGGCATAGTGAATTCATTGATTTGCAATGCATCCATAGTATAGGGTATTCCTCTGCACCGTTGTAGTCGATGGCTATGAGAAACGCCTTAATGCCATGGATTTCAATCACTTGTCCCTCTAGCGGTTCTTCTGGTAAATCAATGCTTTTGAATACGAAGAAACCCGCATTGTTATGAAAATCGTGTTCTGGTGACAAGATTAAGCAAAATTTCATAAATTCTCCCTTTGGTTGGGGGGTGTGCTGGACATATAGTATTATATAAATATCGATTCGTCAAATGGAATTTAAAATAAAGAGTGGTAAGGTTTATATATAAATAAAAAGCCCACGAACGTGTCGTGGGTTGGGCGGCAGTCTTAGTCAATTTGGTGGCCATAGGCCACTACTTTCAAGATTCGATGAGCGTGAAAGTATCTGTCTTTGCCTTGAACTTTACCCTTGTTCATCTCTGTTATCTTTTTTACCGCCTCTTGGAATGCTGATTGATCGTCATTTGCGTTGGGAAGATCCACGAGTATGGGTGGACCAAATTCTCCCTGTGTGCTGTTTTCGGCCTGTGCCGTGACCTGAAGAATATACGCGTCGAACATGTTTCTCCTTTTGGTGGTGAGTCGTGAGGTATGAATATGGCTGTGCGTCTAGAATCCATCTATTGGTTAAAGATGATTTTCTTGATTCGGGCAACAAGCCGCGTATCGAAACGTGCCAGGTCGAGTTGAATCTCTTTTGCCAGACGCCGCCTGTCCGCAGGGTAATTTTGACGCCAATTCTTCGCCCGCATTCTCTTTTGGACTTCTTGTCTTGCGATAAGATTCCAGATCGCGCCGATCTTCTGTTGGTCGGTCATGATTTTTCTCCTTTCGAGAAAAGTGTGCGGTTGTCAAAAAGCTACGCATGCAACATATTTAACATTAATAAAATAAATTATCAAATATTGGAAATAAAAAATCCCACGAGCGTGTTGTGGGATACGATGATTGGCGGGTCAATTATGGTTTTTTCTTCTTGGCGTACTTGACGCCCTGTTCAAATCCTCGGAGAAGTAACAGCTCCATCAATCCCCTGAAGGGTTTGTTGCAAATCTTTTCAAGCTGCATGATGGCATCGTATTCCTCGTCGTAACCCTCGATGGTAATGGTGGCGGTTTGAAGTACCCGTCCGTTTTTCCCACAAGATTGCTCTGGAGTTTCATCTTCATCCAGAATGACGACGGTTTGATACTGGTCCTCAGGCGGTTCCTGGGTTTCTTCCAGATTAACACTGATACGCAGATGGTCGGACATGGGGAAGTCTCCTTGTGAAAGTGTACTGGCTACAGAGTAATGTATAAATAACAATTTGTCAAATGGGATTTCAAATAAAAAACCAGCTGCTGGGGCAACTGGTAAGGCTTTGATTAGAAATCAACTCGTACGGCAGCTGCAAGGGTAATGCGCCGCATTGAACGAGAAATTCCGAAGCATTTCCGAAACTCTTTCTCGATTGGGATCCCTGAGCAAAAAACGTAGAGCTCATTTTCCGCCTTAATGCATCCCAATCCACTTTGACCTGGATACGAATGATACTGGAGAACGTAGTAGAAATAGCCCGTTGCCTTTTCTTGTACGTGGCCGAGTACCGGAATTTTTTCTCCGGTCGCCAGAAGAGTGCATCTTGGGAGCGATACTTTGCATGGCGTTATGTCTCGCTCAGAACTCCATACGCCTCCTTCGTGAGGCGAGAAGCCACCTATTGGCATTGGGTTGCCCGGAATGCACAGCACCGCATCTTCCTTGATCACACTTTTTGCTTCTGCGATGGGGTGCATCATTGTGGAGTACGGCTGAAGCACCTGGTAGAAGATGGGTGCCGCCTTGTTTTTCGGATTGAAAAGGTGAGATGCTGTCACCACACCCGTGTGTTGTCCCTGATCGTTGAGGATCAGAGTTCCGCTGCCCCGTAAACTTTTCCCTTCTTCCCAAAGATGTACGGCGCGAAATTTCGGATGAGTAGGAGGATTCTTGACCAGATTCTTGAGAATCTGATTGTAGCCATATTGGCTTTCTTTCATGGGTTAACTCCATCAAGAATATGAATGAGCGACACAATAATATCATATTACATAAAAAGTATTTGTCAAATAGAATTTTCGGCAAAAGGGTGGTAAGGTTTATATATGCAATTCGAAATAAAAAATCTACAAAAAAGTACTAATGATGTTATGCGGACATTGGGATACAAATCTGCCTACTTTCAAAAGCCGGGCGAAGTTTCTATTGTGCGATTAATGGGCAGGAATGAATATCCAAGATTTCACGCTTACATAAAACAAAACGGCCAGGACTTTTCTTTTAATCTACACCTTGATCAAAAAAAGCCTTCATACGAAGGGCAAACCGGCCACAGTGGCGACTATGATGGCGAGGTAGTGGAAAGTGAAGCGGAAAGGATTAAAAGCATGCTAGAATATAAGTAGGCTACTTATATAATTCTGCCTTCGGCTCAAATAAATAATTTTATAATTATTTATTCTCGCCTCAGTTGAATTATAAACATATGGAACTGATTCTCAAGCATACTGATAAAAGTGTTCACGACATTATGGAGCTAACTGGATACAAAACGATACACTTTCAAGGAGATGGAGAATTTTCTATTGTGCGACCAATAAGGAGGGGCGGATATCCTCGGTTTCATCTATATGGGGTGCAGCAAAACTCTACGATTATTTTAAATCTGCATTTAGAGCAAAGAAGGCCTTCATATGAAAATGTGGATAGCCATACGGGAGAGACCGAAGGGTCAGAAATAAAAGAAGAAATGGCAAGAATTGAAAAACTGTTAAATGCTTAAGGTTCTTTACGAAGACAATCATATCATAGCCGTAGTAAAACCTGCGGGAATGTTGAGCCAGGGAGACAAAACTGGCGACGTTAATTTGTTTGACGAGGTTAAAAAGTATTTAAAAGAGAAATACAAAAAGCCCGGGAATGTGTTCTTGGGACTTTTGCATAGGTTAGACCGGCCAGCTTCAGGGATTGTATTGTTCGCCAAGACGAGCAAGGGAGCGGCGCGGCTTTCAGAGCAATTCAGAAATCACACCATTGTGAAAACATATGAAGTGCTGGTTTCTGGAAAGCCAAAGCAAAATAAAGGATTACTTACTAATCTGTTAGGAAAAGATGAAAAATTAAAAAAGGCCAAAGAATATGCTGATGGGGCAGAGGCCAACTTGTTGTATGATTTAATAAAAAGCAACGAGAAATATTCTTTGTTGAAAGTGAGTATTGAAACGGGCAAATTCCACCAAATCCGCGCGCAGCTTTCATTGGCGGGTATGCCTTTGGTGGGGGATGTAAAATATGGAGGAGAAAAATGGTCAAATAAAGATGCATTGGCACTGTGTGCTACCGGCTTAGAATTTGAAATGGCCACCGATCCTAAAAGGGTAAAACTTACTATTGACGTGCCCAAAGAATGGGAGGATAATTATTTAATATAATATAATTAATGTTACATATATGATGTATAGCGATTGGGTTTTAACTATCGTCCAGCCATTTTTGCAGCAATTAGTTACCCTTGTTGGAAATTTGGTGGTGGCGCTTATCGTATTTGTTATTGGGTATTTAATTTCGGTAGGGATCGGTAGAATCATTACTGAGATTTTAAAGACGTTAAAATTCAACATGCTCTTTGCCAAAGAGGGTTGGGCTAAGGCCTTCCAGAGGGCAGGAGTCGATGTGCATCCAGCCGAATTTGTTGGTGCCATTTTTAAGTGGGTGTTTGTCATTGCTTCATTATTGTTGGCAGTAGATATTTTGAAGTTGGCGCAGTTTGGCGTGGTGCTCACGCAAGTGTTAGATTATTTGCCAAATGTCGTTGTGGCTGCATTGATTTTCGTGGTGGCGGTTATTATTTCTGACATCATTGAAAAGATTGTCCGAGTAGCAGTTGAGAGAATGAGAGTGGGATACGGATACGTGGCCTCGTCAATTGTAAAATGGGCGATTTGGATTTTCACTATTTTCTTGGTGCTCAATCAATTATTGCCAAACAATGCATTAATTGAAACATTGTATACGGCAATGGTGTATGGCATTGTGGGAGCTGTTGCATTAGGTGTGGCAATCGCTATTGGATTAGGTGGAAAATCAACTGCAGAAGAAATGATTTCGGATATGTATAAGAAGTGGCATATGTAAGCTAATTTTGGGTAAGCGCCCCGATGTACATCGGGGCGCTTTTGTTTAGCTCTTGACATGGTTAAATAAATAGAATAAACTTGTAACTACATGATGAATCAAATTAATTTACCACTCAAAAACTGCGGATAATTCTTACCCCAAATTTTTTGGTTTAGGAATCCCGCTGACAAGCGGTTTTTTATTTTTATATCATCACGTACATTGTCAATTTTACCCTTATTAAAATATGCCCAAAAGGCATATATGTATTTTGGTAAAGCAAAATATAATAAGGCCGCTTATCCATTTTAAGATGGGTCTTATTGGATAGGCGAAAGGTAACAAAGCAAAATGTATTAGCATACATAACAAATAAGTTCATCAAATTGGCGCAAGCCAGTTTGGCGATTTCTGTAAATTCTGGTGCGGCTGCAACTGCACAGAAAGGATTTGCAGAAATAACAAAGATACATAAAATCTGTATCTGTTGATATTTTATGCGCAAGCATAAGATATATTACTTACGCAAGAAAATAGGTTATAAGCGAATGGTGGATGCCTTGGGATATTACAGTGACGAAAGACGTGGCGTGCCTGCGATAAGCATCGGGGAGGTGGCTAGCAACCTTTGATCCGGTGGTCTCTGAATGGGGAAACCCTATTGCGTTAATACGCGATAATCTGCGCAATCAAATGCGTAGAAGCTAACCCGCTGAAGTGAAACATCTCAGTAAGCGGAGGAACAGAAAAAAACATTTATTCCCTTAGTAGTGGCGAGCGAAGAGGGAGAAGTCTAAACCAGTAATTTATTATTGGGGTTGTAAGGGTTTAACGTCGGGGGCATTATTTGCAGCTGGTATAGTCCAGCGGTAAATAATGAATTCCGAGGGAGAGCACATAGGTAATGTATTAAAAGAAGCACCCTGGAAAGGGGCACCATAGAGGGTAACAGTCCCGTACTCTAAAATACTATTACGCTCCTTGTTAGATTTCTTGAGTACTGTCGGGAATGACAACCTGGCAGGAAGCAGGCTAAACTATTAGCCAAGACTAAATATGTAATATCACCGATAGTGAACCAGTACCGTGAGGGAAAGGTGAAAAGTAGGGGGTTGACCCCGGTGAAATAGAACCTGAAACCATTTGCTTACAAAGAGTCGGAGCCGCGTACCACGCAAGTGGTGCTTGGTGACGGCGTGCTTTTTGCAGAACGAGCCAACGAGTTTATCTTTTCAGTTGTCTAAGCCCTTACGGGGTGGAGGCATAGCGAAAGCGAGTGTGAATAGCGCGAACAAAAACTGAAAGTATAAGACCCGAAGCGTGACGAGCTTACCATGAGCAGGATGAACCTTGCAGAAATGCGAGGGGAGGTCCGAACCCGTGAGTCGTGCAATTCTCTGGGATGACTTGTGGTAAGGAGTGAAAAGCTAATCGAGTTACGTAATAGCTGGTTCTTCCCGAAACAGCTTTGGGGCTGGCGTCTAGAGCCAATATATGGGGGTAGAGCACTAAATCGAAATCCTTGGTCTTTGACCAGGTTTTCGAATTAAACTCCGAATACCGTATATTTTGTCTAGGCAGTTAGACCGTGGGGGCTAAGCTCCATGGTCAAAAGAGTAACAGCTCAGATCATCGTCTAAGGTCCCTAAATGACACTAAGTGCTATAAAGGAGGTATTTTGCCCTCGACAGGCAGGAAGTTAGCTTAGAGGTAGCTATCTTTTAAAGAGTGTGTAACAACTCACTGTCCAAACTTTGCTCTTTTGAGCAGAGAGGGGTAAAACGCGCCAAAGATTTCCGGGGCTAAGCGTCATACCGAAGACATGGATTCGTCCTAATTTATTAGGGCGTCTGGTAGGGAAGCGTTCTGTGCTGCAGTGAAGCCGGAGGGGAACCGAAGGTGGAGCGCACAGAAGTGAGAATGTTGGCCTGAGTAACCGCAATAGGGGTGAAAGCCCCCTACACTGAAAGTCCAAGGTTTCCTTGGCAATGGTATTCAACCAAGGGTTAGTCGGTCCTAAGGAGAAGCCGAAAGGCGTAGCTGATGGACAGCAGATTAATATTTCTGCACTTGGATGATTTTTTTACAAGTTGCGCATTACTATAGTTTGGGCGGATTATCGGATTTCCGTTCTTGGTCTGAAAGGACTGAAGAAAATGCGGCCGAAGGGCTGTAAATTTGAGCAAACGTGGTGCCGAGAAAAGGCTTGTTGAGTCAAAGTCATTCAAACCGTACCGCAAACCGACACAGGTGGACAAGCGTAAGTATGCTAAAGTGAACGGGTGAGACCTCGTTAAGGAACTAGGCAAACAAGTGGACGTAAGTTCGCAATATGTCCTACCGATATTCGCAAGAATACCGGTTGCAACAACCGTATTTCAACCGACTGTTTATCAAAAACACAGCTCCCTGCTAACTCGCAAGAGGATGTATAGGGGGTGAGGCCTGACCAGTGCTGGAAGGTTAAGTTTGGGGGTCATAGTCGCAAGATTATGGCTCACTGAATGAAGCCCCAGTGAACGTCGGCGATAACTATAATCGTCCAAAGGTAGCGTAATCCCTTGCCGGGTAAGTTCCGGCCCGCATGAATGGCTTAACGAGTTGAAAACTGTCTCGACGAGGCGCCCGGTGAAAATGCAATACCAGTGAAGATGCTGGTTACCTGCGGCTAGACGGAAAGACCCCGGAAGCTTTACTGTTCGTAGATATTGTGTATTGATTTTCGATACGTAGCGTAGTGGTGAGCCTTTGAAGTTGTGTTTTCGGATGCAATGGAGGCGCCGATGAAACAGCCATTTTTGAAAATTAATATTCTAATCCACTTTACTGTGGTGACAGTGTTTACTAGACAGTTTAAATGGGGCATTTGCCTCCTAAAAAGTAATGGAGGCGTTTAAAGGTTGGCTAGGTCCGGATGGAAATCGGACCGATAGGGCAAACCCACAAGCCAGCTTTACTGCAAGACGGCTATGTCGCGCAGTTGCGAAAGCAGAAGTTAGTGAACCGACGTGCATTTCATAGAAAACACGAAGATCATCAGCCAAAAGCTACTCCGGGGATAACAGGCTAGTAGAGCCCGAGCGTCCATAGCGACGGCTCTGTTCGGCACCTCGATGTCGGCTCAACTTATCCTGGGGGTGGAGCAGCTCCCAAGGGTTCGGCTGTTCGCCGATTAAAAAGTTACGTGAGCTGGGTTCAAACCGTCGTGAGACAGGTTGGTCCCTATCTACCGCAGGCGCAGAGTTTTGAGGAGATTTATTCCTAGTACGAGAGGACCGGAATGAACCAACCTCTGGTGTACCAATTGTCCTGCCAAGGGCATTGTTGGGTAGCTATGTTGGGAATAGATAAGCGCTGAAAGCATATAAGCGCGAAACTAACTCCAAGATGAGAACTCTTAGACTCCCTGAAGATTACAGGGTTGATAGGCCACAGGTGCAAGTGCGGTAACGCATTCAGCCAAGTGGTACTAATATGTCATTCATTTTTTAGCGTAAGTTGTTCCTCTTTCACGAGAGGCAACAGATACAGATTTTAGATATGTTTGTTATCAGCCGCGCGCCCGAAGGCGCGCGGCAAAACGCCACAGATTGAGTTCTGTGGTGGTGATTATACTGGAATTGTCCCACCTGTTCCCATTTCGAACACAGAAGTGAAATATTCCAAGGCCGATGATAGTGTGATGAACGCGAAAGTAGGTAGTCACCACCAAAGAACTTAATTGCAAAAAAAGAACCGGCCTTCAATGGTCGGTTTTTGGTTCTACGAAGACCGGCTGTGGTCGCGCATTTCCTGTATGCTAAAGATTTGCCCCATGGCAAAGCATCCCTGCAGAAATCCGAGCCAGCGATTCTTCTTAGTAAATTCAGCCAGTCGTCCGAAGGTTTCCTGCGGAAGAATGTTCCTCAACTCTTCCATGATGTCAGGTTCCTTGTCTTCCTCGGCCATCTTCCTGGTCATCCAGAGGCAGTGATCGAGAAGGTGCATTCCTGTCTTGAGGCTGTTGTAGGCAGCCTCGTCAAATTCTTCACCTTGCAGCCCCATGCCCTCGAGGTGCAAACGATACAACTCTACGACGTTGGCGAGTTTCTCTGCGTTCATGAAAATCTCCTGGTGCGGGGGGTGGTTCTAAGAAAATACTAACAAGCTAATTATTATAAGTCAAATTTGCTGACCAAAAAGTTTTCTGATACAGTATAGTATAAGTATGAACGTTTACGTTAGAAAACAAAACATTTTTTGGCAAAAAGTTGCCGCTGGCATTGGAGTAATTTGTGCCCTGATTCTTTTTTTGAATCTGTTTAATTCGCAAATTCGGAATTCTTTTTATGTAGTTACCGCTCCCTTATCCAATGCGCTCATGCGTCTTGGCGCCAATGGAAGCAGTACAACCAGTTCCTTATTTAACGTAGCTTCACTCAAAAATGCCAATCTTATTCTCCAGCAGCAAAACCAAGATCTTTTAAATAAAGTTGCCTCTCTCCAAGATTCGGTAAAAACAAATCAAGCAGTTGCAGCAGCGGCAGATAATACCAAAAATGATGGTTTTGTTTTAGTGTCTACAAAACCCATTGGCTTAGATTTACAGCAAGATGTAGCGACCATTGATAAAGGTTCTGCCGATGGTGTAGCTATAAACATGCCAGTTATTTCACAAGAAAAAATTGTGTACGGAAAAGTTACTAAAGTGTATTCTAATTTTTCTGAAGTCCAGTTAATTTCTGCCAAGACTAGTGTCACTGATGTAAAAATCCAGATCGATGATCCGACAGCTGCAGCTATTAATGGCGCCATTAAGGGCAGCGGGGGATTGGGGATTTATTTGGATTTGGTGGCTGCAGATGCAAAAATCAATCAAAATGATGTGTTGGTCACCTCTGGGTTAGATGGCATTTATCCAAGAGATTTGCTGGTTGGCAGAATTGACTCGTGGAATAAAAACGACGTAAAACCTTTTCAAACCGCCAAAGTCTCTTCGTTTTCTGACATTAAAAATGCAGAAAACTTATTTGTGGTTGTAAACTATAAGCGGCAAAAATAGAGTCATACTATGATGCGGCAAATTCTAAAATATACTACAACTGTTTTACTTTTTTTTCTGTGCGCCATTACGCAGGTAAGTCTTTTGCCATACGTGAGCATTATGGGGGTGGCGCCAAACTTATTATTTGTGGTATTCTTTGCCACGCTCTTTTTTCAAAAAAAACAAGATATTGTCTTTAGTTTTTTTGTGGTTACGTTGGCAGGATTCTTGCTCGACATGATTACGCCCCTACCTTTTGGGGTTTCTATCGTCATGTTGTTAATGATGTATGGCATGTATCGGTGGCTGACGCGATTCTTGCGAGAAGCTGATGCTAATATCATGTTGTGGTATTACTTGGCCACTTTTTTAGGATTATTTTTTGCTTATGATATACTACTTTACCTAGCTTCACGGCTTGTTGGTTCTCCGGTGTCACTTGGCGCATCGACACTGATTGCTTTGGCGTATAGTGTAGTGCTTGCGGCGGCTGTGTTTTTCGTTTGCCAACAACTTTTCGGTAAGGCTGCTGAAAATAATCAGCTTAAACTGTTATAACAATGAATCTAGAAAATTACCGAGTAAAAGATTCGCACGGAGGCCTCGAGACACACGAGGTTTTTTTGGACACATTAGCTCATAAAAAAGAAGAAGAGCTGGGTATTTCAGAAAAAAAGTTTGAAGTAGCCATTAAAGCAAAAATCATCTTTGTTATTTTTGGCATTTTTTTAGTGTGCGCGGCAGTGCTAGTTGGCAGAATGTTTTATTTTCAGATTATTGAAGGGCGGCATCTGGCAGCTTTAGCTCAACAAAATAAGGGAAGTGTTAGCTTGGTAAGGGCAGAGCGCGGCATTATTTATGACAAAAATATGGTTAAGCTGGTAACCAATGCACCAGCCTATGACTTAACCTGCAACAAGCGCAACTATTCTCCCGACAGTGCATCATATACCAAAGAAATTAACACGCTTTCAGATATTTTAAGCAAACCTTCGCCAGACATTCAGCAGGAAATTATTTCCTCAGATGATCCAAAAATTCTTCTTGCCGAAAATATCGCGCAAGAACAATTACTTGTTTTGGAGGCCCACATGAATGACTTGCCTGACTGTCAAATTGAAAGCAACACCGCTCGTGACTATGTTTTAGGCTCCATTTTTTCACAGGTGTTAGGGTACACTGCCAAAGTCAGCAAAGATGAATTGCAGAGCGGGCAGGGCTATACTTCATCTGACTTAACGGGAAAAGTTGGCCTGGAAAACTATTATGAGCAAGAGCTGCGCGGGACTCCTGGCCAGGTGCAGGTAGTCAAAACGGCCACGGGCATTGAAAAGGGCGACAAAGTAATTTCAGATCCGGTTGCAGGAGACAATTTAGTACTGAATATTGATTCTGGTTTGCAGAAGGCCACGTATGATGCATTGCAAAAATCTATTAAAAATATTGGGGCTCAAAAAGGAGCGGCTATCGCCATGGATCCTCGCACGGGAGCTGTTTTAGCCTTGGTTTCATATCCATCGTACGACGACAACATTTTCAGCCAAGGCATTTCTCAAGCTGACTATAGCGCGCTCATTAACGATCCGAATCAGCCATTTTTCAACAGAGCTATCGCTGCTAAGTATCCAACGGGTTCTGCCATTAAACCCTTTGAAGCTTCTGGCGTGCTGCAGTCTAACATTATTGACCCAAATAAGTTAATCAACGACCCAGGTTACATTATTGTTCACAGCCAATTTGACCCTTCGGTAACGTATAGATTTGCCGGAGTCATGCCGCACGGATTGGTAGATATGCGCAAAGCCATTGCGGTTTCTTCTAACATCTATTTTTACACGGTGGGCGGCGGTTATGGCGATCAAAAAGGGCTTGGACCAAGCGGCATTAAAAAATATTTAGATATGTATGGTTGGGAACAAAAAACCGGCATTGATTTGCCGGGAGAATTTTCGGGATTTGTGCCAAGCCCAACCTGGAAATTAAAAGCCAAGGGCGAGCCTTGGTGGGACGGCGACACCTACAACCTATCCATCGGTCAGTCCGATTTACAAGTGACCCCCATTCAAGTTGTCACCGCTTACGCTGCTATTGCCAATGGCGGCACCTTATATCAGCCTCAAATTGTAAATAAGATTATTTCTTCTGATGGGCAAAATGTCATTGCGCAGTTTACGCCAAAGGTAAATAGTCGAATTAGCATTGATTCTGCCAATTTGCAAATCGTCAGAGAAGGCATGCGCGATGGTGTTGATAAAGATTACGGCTCGTCTATTTCTTTGAACGATTTACCGGTAGCCGTTGCTGGAAAAACCGGAACCGTTCAAACCAACAAGCCCGGCATTTTCAACACCTGGTCATGCGATTTCGCGCCATATGAGAATCCCACATTTGTCTTTTGCGGAACGATTGAAGGGGTGGCTGGTTTGAGAGCAGCCACATTACCTGTGGCACATGATGTGTTGCAGTATTACTTTGGTAAAAATACGCCAACAACCAGCAATCCATAAAAAAATAGCCCGACGATTGGTAGTCGTCAGGTCTAGAGTCTTGTGGTGTCGTTAAGATTTTCTTTTTTTACCCTTAGAATCTCCAAACATATCGGACATTTTTTGGTTAAGAACTTCTCTCCTTGTAACAAGAAATAGGTTACGCGCGAAGACATGCGTGCGGCGAGGGCGCCGGGCCATTCGTGCCCATTTTTACAAATTGCGGTACAGGTGGGTATTTTCTTCACTATTTTCTCCGTGCGAAGAGATTGGCGGGGGAACTGGAGCAATAATATAACATAAATTAGTTTACGTCAATGGTTGAGGTATTCTGCAAAATTTAGTATCATTACTCAATCATGGCAACCATAGACGAACTAAGAAGGGTGCGATTAGAAAAATTAAAGTCCTTGCAAGACGCAGGGCTTTTGGCGTATCCAGGGAAAACGCGGCGAACACATTCGATTGCAGAAGCCTTAGCTGACTTTGCAAAAATTTCTAAGTCAGAAAAAGAAATTGTGTTGGCCGGCAGAATTATGGCACAGCGAGGCCATGGTGGAGCGACTTTTTTGGATGTAAATGATGGCACAGCCGACAAGATTCAAGGATTGATTAAAGAAGATAAGCTTGGTGAAAAAGGGTATAAGTTTTTCATTGACCATTTTGACATTGGTGACTTTGTAGAAATCAAAGGCGTTTTGATTGAAACCAAAAGGGGAGAAAAAACCATTGAAGCTACTGACTACGCCATGCTAGCAAAGTCACTGATTCCATTGCCAGAAAAGTGGCATGGACTACAAGATGTTGAAGAAAAATTACGAAAAAGATATTTAGACATTTTATTTAACCCAGATGTGAAAGAGATGATAAAAAAGCGGGCTATTTTTTGGAATAGCATGCGCGAATTTTTAACAGAAAAAGGATTTTTGGAAGTTGAGACGCCTATTCTAGAAGTGACTACTGGTGGCGCTGATGCCAAGCCATTTACCACTCATCACAATGCTCTTGACTTAGATGTGCATTTGAGAATTTCCATTGGCGAATTGTGGCAGAAAAAGTTGATGGTAGCCGGCTTTGAAAAGACGTTTGAAATTGGCAGGCTTTTCCGTAATGAAGGCATGGATGCAGAACATTTGCAGGATTTTACTGGCATGGAGTTTTACTGGGCATATGCAGATTATCACATGGGCATGGAATTGGTAGAAGAAATGTATAAATACGTCATCAAAAAGACGTTTGGCACCTTACAGTTCAAAGTGAAAGAATTTGAAGTTGATTTTGGCAAGAAATGGGAAAAGTATGATTATCAAACCATGATCAATAAATACGCCGGTATTGATATTATGGAAGCCAGCTTACCTGAAATGGAAAAGCAGCTGCAAAAACTTGGCATTACCTACGACAAAAATGGCTTTAATAAAACCCGCGCCATTGATAACTTATGGAAATATTGCCGCAAAGAAGTTGGTGGTCCAGGATTCTTAATTAATTTACCGGTTGATGTTTCGCCATTGGCTAAGAGAGACGAAAAAAATCTTAAAATCGTCCAAAGGTTTCAGGTAATTGTTGCGGGCTCTGAAGTGGGGAATGGTTATAGTGAGTTGAATGATCCAATTGATCAGGCTGAGAGATTTGCTGAACAGCAAAAGTTGCGAGAGAAGGGGGATGAGGAGGCTCAAATGTTTGACTATGATTTTGTAGAAGCTTTAGAATATGGCATGCCACCAACCTGCGGATTTGGCATTGGAGGCGAAAGATTATTCAGCTTTTTGATGGACAAACCAGCCCGCGAAACCCAGATTTTCCCGTTGATGAGGCCTAAACAATAAAAATTAAAACAAAAAAATAGAGCGGCCGAGTGGTCGCTCTTTGGTTGTTTGCTCTATGATCCTTATTTGCTAGGGAAAAATAGCACAAGCGCCGCACCAACTATTGCCAGGAAAAGCAAGTTTGGTAACCCTGTCTTTTCGCACTGTCGGCAACAAAAGAATTCATCTTTCGTTTGGTTGATTTTCCGACACGTGAAACAAAGCCTTCTTTTCATGTTTTTCTCCTTGCGAGTAAAAGATGGTTATTGAATTAATTTAGCAGTTAATACTAATAAATGTCAATAGTTGCTGGTGGTTGTGAAATTTAGTATCATAAATAAATTAAACATGAAAAAAGTACTTGTTTTCGGCACGTTTGACGGGCTGCACGAAGGGCATTTGAATTTTTTCAAACAAGCCAAAGAGTTTGGTGATTATCTTGTGGTAGTTGTGGGCAGAGATTCTACGATTTTAAAAACCAAAGGTAGGCCGCCGAAGTTTGGGGAACACGAAAGGCTGAAAGCGGTGCAAGAATGCGGATTGGTTGACGCAGCCAGGTTTGGTAATGAAAATATGAGCCCGTATGTGGTGGTAAAAGAAGTGAGCCCTGATGTGATTTGTTTGGGGTATGATCAAACCCACTTTACGGATAAATTGGACGGTTGGATCAAAGAAAATGGCCTACATATTGAAATCCACCGATTAGAAGCATATAAACCAGAAATTTTTAAATCTTCAAAATTAAATGCTTGATATCAAATTTATCCGCGAGAATCCAGAGAAAGTAAAAGAAGCTTGCAAAAACAAAAACATCACTGTTGACGTGGATAAATTTTTGGAACTAGATAAACAGGCTCGCGGTTTTCAGTTGGAAATTGAAAATTTACGGGCGCAAAAGAATAAATTAGGAAAAGAGGATCAAGAAAGGGGTAGGGAATTGAAAGAACAATTGAAAACATTGGAAGAAAGTTTTGCGGCGGCTGATAAAGATCGCGCTGCGTTGCACCGCAAAATGCCGAACATTCCGTTTGAAAATGTGCCGGTTGGAAAAGATGATTCTGAAAATGTTGTTTTGCGCCAGGTTGGCAAATTGCCAAAATTTGATTTTACGCCAAAAGAACATTGGCAACTTGGGCAAGATTTAGACATTATTGATTTAGAAAGAGCGGCTAAAATGGCAGGCTCGCGGTTTTACTTTTTAAAAAATGAAGCGGCAATTTTAGAAATGGCGCTGATGAACTTTGTGTTTACCCTTTTGGGTAAAAAAGGGTTTACGCCAGTAATTCCACCCGTGATGATAAAGCCCGCTGAAAGTGAAGCCATGGGTTACATTGAAAATCATCCAGATGAAGAAGCGTATTATTTAGAGCGTGATGAATTGTATTTAACCGCAACTTCAGAACAATCGCTGGGTGCTATGCATGCCAAAGAAACATTGGATTTGGCGAAGGCTAAAAAATACGTGGCGTTTTCAACATGTTTCAGGCGTGAATCGGGCAGCTACGGCAAAGATACCAAAGGCATTTTCCGCGTACATCAATTTGATAAAATGGAAATGTTTGTGTTTTGCAAACCGGAAGAATCGGAAAAATATCATAGGGAATTATTAGCGATTGAAGAAGAACTAATGAAAGCTTTGGCAATTCCGTATCAAGTGATTAACATTTGCACGGGAGATTTAGGAAAACCAGCGGCGCGAAAGTATGATATTGAAGCTTGGATGCCGGGGCAAAATAGATATCGTGAAACCCATTCCACTTCAAACTGCACTGATTATCAGGCTCGCGGATTGAACATTAGATATAAAGACACAAAGGGTGAAATGCAATTTGTGCATACGTTAAACGGAACGGCGTTTGCCATGGGCAGAATTATTGTAGCAATTTTGGAAAACGGCCAGCAAAAAGATGGCTCGGTAAAAATTCCGAAAGTGTTGCACAAATATGCCGGGTTTAAGGTGATTAAGGCTCCCAAGAAATGATCGAGGATCAAGTGCTTGTTAAAAAATTAAGGGTGAATTACAAGACGTTTGGCGCAGAGGATGGCAAACCGTTTTTGATTCTACACGGATGGGGGTCAAAATCTGATAGATGGGTGGCCCTGGGAGAATTGGTGGCGCGCAAGAACATACGAGTAATTGTTCCTGATTTACCTGGGTTTGGTGACTCACAGGAGCCCGAATCAGCTTGGAATTTAGATAATTATGTGGACTGGGTGCAAGAATTTACGCAGACAATTCCAGAATTAAAAAATGAGTTTTATTTGTTGGGTCATTCGTTTGGCGGCGCTATTTGCGTAAAATATGCCATAAAATATGCCCAGCGAGTAGAAAAGGTATTTTTATTTGGTGCTGCTGTCATTAGAAAGAAAACCATTAAAAAGCAGGTGTTGAGTAAAATATCTCCTGTGGTAAAAATGTTTGCCTTTTTGCCATTTTATGACTTGGGTAAACGCGCTTTTTATAAATTTGTCATTGGTGGCAGCGATTACTTGCGAGTAGATGGTGTCATGAAGCAAACATTTTTGAAGGCAATCTCTGAAGACTTATCGCAAAAATTGTTGTTTATTAAAATTCCAACGGTGATTATTTGGGGTAATAAAGACGATACGACGCTCGTGGAAGATGCCTATTACATGAATAAAAAAATTGATAACTCAAAACTGGTAATTATTGAAGGCGGCGACCACGACTTAGAGCAAAAGATGCCAGAAACATTGTCTGAAAAGATTTTAGAAAATATATGAGTCTTCTTATTGCAATCATAAGCATTATTTGGGCGGCAGGAACCCTAAAGCTCATTCTTTTTTGGATGTATTTGTGGCAGTTGAAAGATTATCACATCGGCCGATTTGTTGACCATTTTAGGACTGCCAAAGGCAAGCGGATTATTTTTTCCTATGGTACGCAGTTTTTTGTGTGGCGATTGAAAAAACCGGTGTTCACCGCCAAAGTTATTTTTTTGACTGGCTTAATAACCTTAGTAGCCATTGGCTATCTTGCGCTCGTTGTCAGCAAAACTCATTCGGCACTTACTGTTTTTATTGCCTTGCTCATATTTAACGTGTTAATCCCTGTGATTGTTTCGGTGATTGTCTTGGCAGCCCAACCATTTTTTATAAGAGCCAGAAATAAAATTTTACAAAAGGCCAAGGAGAAAATAGGGCGATTTTCAACACTGAAAGTCATCGCTATTACTGGGTCATATGGCAAAACCTCAACCAAAGAATTTTTATCAACCATATTGTCTGAAAAATTTAAAGTACTAGCTACACCAGATCACAAAAATTCGGAAATTGGCATCGCTCAAACTATTTTGCAAGAATTAAACAGCAGCCACGAAATTTTTATCGTTGAAATGGGTGCGTATAACAAAGGAGGCATTCAATTGTTATGCGACATGGTGCATCCAGACATGGGAATTGTTACAGGGGTAAACGAGCAGCATTTGGCCACATTTGGCTCATTGGAAAATTTACTTTCAGCTGAAGGCGGACGCGAACTTCTGGAAAACTTGCCAGGCAAGGGATTATTAATTGTTAATGGAGAAAATAAATATTGCGTGGACTTATACAAACGCGCCAAGATTGATAAAAAGATTTATGCTATTTCAAAAGAGAAAATTGACGCTGACATGTGGGCAGAAGAAGTTTCGCTTCATCTAGAGTCGTTTGATTTTGTAGCTCGGGCAAAGACAGGTGAATTAGCTCACCTGCATGTTGGCGTATTGGGTAAGCAGCATGTGCAAAATGTATTGGGAGCTGTTTTAGCTGCCAGAGCCATGGGTATGGGCACAGATCAAATTGCTCATGGGGTAAATAGAATTACGCAAAAGCAGGGAGGAATGTCTTTGAAAAAAGGCGTGCATGGCATTACTGTCATAGACTCCTCGTACTCGGCTAACCCTGATGGCGTAGCAGCAGATTTAGAGTATCTGAGTATCTTTCCGGGTAAGAAAGTGATTGTTATACCGTGCTTAATTGAGTTGGGGGCAAAGTCTATTGAGGCGCATATTCAGATTGGTAAAAAGATTGCAGAAGTTTGCGATTTGGCTATCATCACCACCAAAGATAAGTTTGAAGAAATAAGAAATGGGGCGATTATGAATGGCATGGATGTGAAAAATATTATGTTCTGTGAAAATTCGAAAGAAATAATGGCCATCATCGGTGCGCATTGCAAAGTGGGCGACGCAGTTTTGTTGGAAGGACGAGTGCCAGGGGAATTAATAAGACTGCTGAATGGCTAATAAATTCAAACCCATTTCAATTTCATTATCTCCAAACGTCCAAAAGGACGATATTTTGGTTGTGGTAAAATTATTATTCCAACCGTGGAAGTGGAAGAATGGCAGTGCTATTAAAAAATTTGAAAAAGAATTTGCAACATATCTTGGAGTAAAGCATGCTTTTTCGTTTAATTCGGGGCGCAGTAGTCTATACGTCATTTTGAAAGCGTTGAATTTACCGCAAGGAGGTAACGTAGTATTGCAGGCTTTTACCTGTAATGCCGTGCCAAATCCGGTCCTCTGGGCAGGGTTAAATCCCGTTTATGTTGATTGTGCTAATGATTTTAATGCTGATCCAGAAAAATTAAAAGGAGATGTGGTAATCGTACAACATACGTTTGGATTGCCAGCGCAAATCCCAAGCGGCGCAGGTATTGTCATTGAAGACTGTGCACATGCGTTGGGGGCGGAAATCAATGGTAAGAAAGTCGGCACGGTGGGCAAAGCGGGATTTTTTAGTTTCTCTCGCGATAAAGTAATTTCCTCTGTGTATGGTGGCATGGCAGTGACAAATGATGATGAGTTGGGGGAAAAATTGGAAGCCCTACAAAAAGAATTTGGCCAGCCGAGCCACTTTTGGATTCTTCAGCAGCTCTTACATCCACTGCTTTTGAATTTTATTATTTTGCCGTTATATGGTTTTATTAATTTAGGAAAGTTGATTCTAATTTTTTCGCAAGTTACGCACGTAGTATCAAAAGCAGTCAGTTGGCAGGAGAAAAGGGGATTGCGGCCAGATTATTTTCCCAAGGCCTTACCAAATGCCTTGGCAATGATGGCGCAGAATCAGTTCAACAAGTTAGAAAAGTTCAATGCCCATCGCAAGCAAATCGCAGAATTTTATGATAAAGAACTCGCGAATACAAAATTTGTATTACCAAAAAAAGAAAATAATATTTTCTTGAGGTTTGCGGTGCAGCATCTAGAAGCTACGGAAATTTTGTATGAAGCTTGGCACAAAGAAAATATGTTGTTGGGCGACTGGTATACAACGCCCATTGCCCCAGATGACACCAAGCTCGACCAAATGAAATACACACCAGGAATGTGCTTGAACGCAGAATATTTGGCCAAGAGGACATTAAATTTACCAACCCACATTAATATTTCCATGGACGATGCCCAAAGAATAGTCAATTTTTTACAGAGATGGAAGTAAGAGAAGTTACAACTAAACAGGAGTGGGAAGATTTTTTGGCTTCTTGTCATGAGAAGACGTTTTTGCAATCTTGGTATTGGGGGGATTTTCATGAGTCCTTGGGAAATAAAGTGTGGCGGTTCGGGATTTTCCATGAAGGTGAAATGATTGCGGCAGCGCTAACTATTAAAATTTCTGCAAAGCGCGGAAGCTTTTTATTAGTTCCGCATGGACCAGTTATGAAAGATGAATCACATGATGTCAGGCTTGAGGTGTTAAAGATGTTAACTCAAAAGTTGCAGAAATTAGCAAAAGAAGCGAAAGCAGATTTTATACGCGTAAGTCCTATTTTAAAAAGAACTCAAGAGAATATCTCCCTGTTTGCTAACTTGGGATTTCGTACAGGGCCATTGCATTATCACCCTGAATCTTCGTGGAAATTAGATGTTACTTTGAGTGAGGAGAAATTATTGGCTGGGATGCGGAAATCCACGCGATATTTAATCAGGCAAGGAGAAAAAAATCCTGACATAGAGGTTATTAAAAGTACTGATGTAAATGATATGCAGCTGTTTTATACACTTCACACGCCTGTAGCTAAGATTCAAAAGTTTGTGCCGTTTTCACTAAGCTATTTGCAAAAAGAGTTTTCGGCATTTTTACAAGATAATAATATTGTGTTGTATTTTGCCAAGTATAAAGGCGAATATATCGCCACAGCCTTTGAAATATTTTGGTCAGGAGTTGGGTTTTACCATCATGCTGCTTTACTGCCTGAATATCATAAAATTCCTGTTTCATATTTATTGCAATGGGAAGCGATAAAAGAAGCAAAGAACAGAGGATGTAAAGTCTATGACTTTTGGGGGTACGCTGACCCAGTAAAAGATCCAAGACATCCGTATTCGGGTCCGACGTTGTTTAAAATGGGGTTTGGCGGATATGTTGATGAATATATAAAAACGCAAGATTACATTATTTCGCAAAAGTATTGGATAAATTATATAATAGAATTAGCGCGTAAAATTAAGCGCGGACTTTAGGATGAGCCATCGCCACAAGCATTTACATCGCAAGCAAAAAGTAAGAAGCTTGCGCAAGAAAAAGAAGGTTTATCAGCTTCGCAGTTTTTGGATCGTGTTTGCTGCAGTTTTGTTGGGAGCTTTAGCAATATATTTTGGGATATTCTTTTCCGCGATACAAATTCAGCATATAGCAATTGCCGGTAATCAAAAAGTAGCCACTGGTGACATTGAAAAACTGGCAGAGAAAAATAGTACTACGAAGGTGTTGGGTTTGTCCTCGCAGAGTATTTTTTTGGAGAATCCAATAGCGTTAAAAAATGATATTTTGCATGCCTTCCCGCAAATTGGAGACGTCAGTGTGCAAAAGAAGTATCCCTCGAGCCTTTTTATTATGGTACAAGAGCGCCAGCCATTTTCAGTTTTTTGCGATAGTCTAACTAATTGTTTTTCTATTGATAATACAGGAGTGATTTTTGAGCAAGTTCAGGCTCCCGTGGGCGTCATGACCATTAGTACGGAGCCCGCTCAGTTGGAAGTATTTGCTGGAGAAGACGTGGTGAATAAGAACGTTATGGATGCGATCGGTAAAATCCAGACCTCATTGAAGCAAAATTTTAATATTGATGTGGCGCAGGCGTTAGTTTCTGATCCGCTGATTATTACGACATCCGAAAAATGGAAGATTTATTTTGATCTGACCCAAGACATTGATCTGCAAATTACCAAGCTTAACACACTGCTTAAAAATCAAATTTCAACATCGGACAGGAAAACGCTCCAATACATTTATTTGCAGTACCAAGACAGAGCTTATTACAAGTAAAGGAGGGGTAATTGACAGAGTTCTTGTATATGGTATAATAGAAACATGGATGGAATACGTCTGAAAATGGAAAAGTTCCTCGCCAGCAAAATACTTTTGTATATTGCTGTTTTTGTGTTAGTAGCTAAAATAGTCGGTCTGGCTTTTTTGCTACCCCTTCCTGCCAACCTTTTTTTCGCCGATATTACTAAGGTTGACTTAACGACCCTCTTAAATAGCGAAAGGCAGCAGTTGGGATTAAACGTCTTACAAGAAAATCAAAAGTTAAACCAAGCAGCGGCTTTAAAAGCACAAGACATGGTGGCTAAGGATTATTTTGCCCATCAGAGTCCACAAGGCATAACGCCTTGGTATTGGTTCTCAAAAGTTGGATATAGCTATGCCTATGCTGGTGAAAACTTGGCAGTAGGGTTTATCGATTCACCTGAAGTCTTTAATGCGTGGCTTAATAGTCCTGAGCACAAAGCCAACATGGTAAATCCTCACTACACTGATGTGGGAACTGCGGTGCTTTCAGGATTTGAGGGGAATTCTGTTGTCGTTGTGCAATTATTTGGTTTGCCAAAAGCTGTTGCGTCAGTAATGCCAAAGCCAGTGGCAGTCGCGCCTTCACCTGCGCCTGTAGCTCCAGTTACTCCGACTGTTCCGGTTACTCAGCCAGCACAGCCGCAACCACAGCCAGTGCAGCCACAGCCGGCGCAAGCTTCACCACCCCAGGCAAAAGTACTTGGTAGCCAAGATGTTGCCATTACTAATCCAGGCGGGAATGTTTCAAGCTCGGCCTATTTTAAGTGGTTGAATTTTATTATTTATGGGCAAACTGCATATTTACAATATATTGCATATTTACTTTTGGCAGGTATTGGGGTATGTTTGTTTATTAATATTATCGCAGTTGAAGATCAAATTCATCGTGGTTTGCTAATGCGATCATTGGTTTTAATGTTAATTTTAGGAGTTTCGCTTATCCTAGACAAGGACATTATTATGCACGTGCTGCCTCATCAGATGATTATTTAAGGGGAATTAAGGCAATGATTAATAAATCTTAATGAAATCTTAATCATTGTCGTGTAACATATCGCAATATCTATGAAGATTAATAAGAAACAAAAAGAACTGATAAAAATATACATTTTCTTGTTTATCGTTATTTTTGTTGCAATGAATTGGGATAGTCTTTCATGGATGTTTAACTATCGAGAGGTTTCAGGGTTGGTATATGACTTCTTCAACCCTTATCAAAACAGTGATTTGTTGGTGAGCGCGAATACGACCATGGTTTCTGCGCCAGTGGCTACTGCCGCAGTTTCTAATAAAAAAGCCTATCCGTATTCAGACAAGGCCAATTCTATTGAAATTCCTTCGTTAAACTTGGTGACACCATTGGTTATTGGTGAAAGCACCGACATTCCGACGCTAGAAAAAGATTTGGATCAGGGAGCAGTGTATTATCCTGGGTCAGTGCTTCCAGGACAAATCGGGCAAATGCTGGTACTGGGGCATTCAGCTCCTCCAGGCTGGCCGATTATAAAGCACGATTGGGTTTTCAGCGATATTGATACATTAAACATTGGGGACACTATTATGTTTTACTTTAACAATACGCAGTATACCTACAAGGTCGTTAAGAAAGATATTGTACCAAAAGGGCAGGATGTAGGGTCAGATATGCTTAATGGTAAAAATAATATTTTGACGTTGGTAAGTTGCTGGCCGCCAGGAAAGGATTACAAGAGGATCGCTGTGGACGCCGAATTGGTCCAGTAGATATTGACAAAGATTTTGTGGAGAGTAGTATAGGATAAAACTTGGGGAATTGAGCTACTGCCACATAGAATATATTGACAAATCAAAGTAAATAATATATAATTAAAAATCAATAATAATTAACTAACCATACTATGAACAGGATTTCGAAAATCAGCTTGGGTGTGTTGTGCGTGGGACTTTTCTTGGGTCTTGCGGTTTTAGGCGTGGGCATCAAGGTTGTAACTAAATCAGAGACAGCATCTGCTGCAACGGTCACTATGATGTGGATTAACGGAGTCCATGGCCAAAATCCGCAAATCCATTTGGGTCAATCGGTAACCGTTACGTGGCAGGCGCCTGCAGGTTACTCATATTGTAATACAGGAGTAACTCCAAATCCTCCAGCAGGATGGGGTTCTTACATAGACAAACCAGTGAGTGGTTCATATACTATCACTCCTACCCAATCCATGCGTTTTCAGTTGCAATGCGCGGTAGATCGTAATACCCCTATGACTATTGAAGACGGTGTAGCGGTTGATATGGTAAGCACAGCTACCACTTGTACGCCTAATGGAACAGTTACTCAAAAATGCGTGGGCAGTTCAATTTATAACTTTAACTCATGTGATGTTCAGGGAACTTTGGTGCAGACTTGCACTTCAAGCTGCTTAAACGGAGCTTGTGTGAATAATACTACCAGCACTCAGGCTTCAGTTGAAACTCGTGCTGCTAGCAACATCCAGGCAAATTCAGCGACCTTGAATGGCTATTTGAATAGCTTGGGATCAGACCCTTCAGCATCTACTTGGTTCCAGTGGGGAACTTCAACTGCTTTGGGTAATGACACTACTCATGTTACGCTAACTGCCGCTGGTCCATTGACTCCTGCTACGATTGCTTTAACTCCAAGCACTACTTACTATTTTAGAGCGGTGGCTGAAACCGGAGCTGGCAGAGTAAACGGAACTATTTTAAGTTTTACTACCCTTGGCGGAGTTAATAATGCTCAAGTGCAAACTTTAAGCGCTACGGGTATTACTACTTCTTCGGCAGTATTAAACGGACAGCTTAATAGCTTGGGAGGAGATAATTCAGGCTTGGTATTTTTCCAGTGGGGTCTTTCTGTAGGATATGGAAACACCACTCAAACCCAAACTCAAACCGTAGCTGGCCCATTTAACCAGACTATTGCTAATTTGACAGCGGGAACCACGTATCACTTTAAGGCTTGTGTAACCACGAGCTCAGGAACCATGTGCGGAAATGATTCTAGCTTTGCTACCAACCAAAATAATGGTGGAGGTGGAAGCAGCAACTTAGTGGTCTCTTGTAATGCCCAGCCTTCAAGCATTTTGACTGGCCAATCAACAACC
>Ga0207073_1021_pt1 | contig 41693 bp, 52 predicted proteins | sample Alteio_BWMinHeat_65_FD_153575 | JGI IMG/M metagenome (GOLD analysis project Ga0207073, IMG submission 153575) | Enriched cells from forest soil in Barre Woods Harvard Forest LTER site, Petersham, Massachusetts, United States -... | ecosystem: Environmental > Terrestrial > Soil > Temperate forest >...
AAGCCACACGAAGAGGATGCAGTAAAATTTGTCATGACAGATGAAAAACTAGACTCCCTCCTAAAAGATGCAAACATTGACAAAAATTTGATTGCAGCACTAATCCACAGGACAACATATCCATGGAGTGGAGAGATAAAAGAAACTACAGAGAAAAAAATTGAGGACTGTTTTAATTCATCAAATATAGTAAAAGACGACCCTGAAAAAAGAGAGCATTTCAAGAAGATGGGGTGGTTTCTCTCAGTTGCAGACAGGATTGCAGGATACACACTAGGAGATTTTGCAAAAGCATTAGAGATGGCACAGAAAAACGCTCATGCGCTTGCGTGGCATCCATATTATATTGTAAGAAGATCTGTTGCATACTTTGAAGATCTTCTAAATAACGATGCAGAGATGTACCAAAGTGTACTGCAAGCTCTTCCAAAAGACATGAGAAAACATTTCACTGATAACGTGTTGTCATTTATGAAATTGCGTGAACAAGAAATCCAGATTGAAGGATCACTTGTCTATGACAATACAAAATTTTTTGCAGTAATAGAATCCATGTCAAACAGGCAAGAACCTGAATTTATTGAAACATTAACAGAGATACACAAGCAGTTGCCAAAACCATTGCAATTCAAAAAAGACGATTTTATCGAATCAGTTACAGCAAAAGACACTGTACTAAATACACTAAGACTTGGAAGTGACAACGGTCCAATCATTGGTTTTACAAAAGGCGGGCCACTTGAAACATACAAGCTTAGGCCAGAGATAAACGACATAAACTATGGATTAAAAAATACTGCATTCATGGAACCCCTTGCAATAAGGATGGGATACTGGGGTCAAAGAGGAGGAAGAGAGATGAGGATGTTGTTCAACATGCAGGTGCAGGCAAAGGGGTTCAAGTACCTCACAAGTTTTGCACTGCGTGATGTCATTTCAAATAGGATTGCGAGAAGGGAGCAGATAGAGTTTGTCAAGCAGTTTGACCCAGAGCGCTGGGACTATTACCGTGTTGTTTTATAGAAATCCTTTTACTGGCTAGAAATTTTTCTAGATGCGATAAATTTTGCAAGGTGTATTGCCCCAATAAATGGCCATGAGGACAATAAAACCAAAAATCCAAACCAGACAAGTGGGCCGTGGTTTAGATAACTTGCAGCCAAGTTTAGAGGAAAGACATACTGGAGTATATCATTTTGTACAAAACCGGACAAGACTGGCTGGATGTATGTCTGCAATGCATTCCATCCAACAAATACAGTGACAAAAAACAAGACTGCTTTTCGTCCCACATATTTTTCAAATCCTTTTCTCTGGATTTTATTTATTTTCTCATCAAGTTGTCGTATCTCTTCATGTAATTTCTCCACGGCAAGCTCTGCATTTTTCTTGTAAGATTCGGGGTCTTGTGAGCCAAGATAGAGTGGTATCATAACCTGTAAATATTTTTGATCAGAGTCTGGCAATGGCCTTCCTTTTTGCAATGTATCCAAGAGATACTCTAGTCTCCCTTGGTCACCTTTTCCAAGTATTATTATTTGCTGGATTGCACCAATTAGATCTTCTGACAATAGTGAAACAAAAAATTCTCCCAGATAAAAGCGATTAGTACCAATACATGAAGAGACTTAGATTTGTGCCATTCCCACAATAGCCCTTGGAAAAACATCTTTGCGTTGCTCTTCTGCCTTGAGATATTCTTCATATCCCCCAATTGGTTGCAATGACTTTGCATCCATGATTTTGTATTTTGGTATGTTTGCACGACAGAACAACTCCTCAAGATCATCTTTTGAGAACCATTTGGAGTACACTCCCTTTGATGTTCGAAGTATGGCATTTTCCACATCTTGCTTTGAGGCAACTATTTCGCCCACTGTCCTTTTTACCTCCCTGCCATAGAATTTTTTTAATCCAAAATCTTTGAAGAGTTTCTTGTTAAAGACAGAGACAATAATGGTTCCATGTGGTAACGCAAGTTTTTTCATGGACTTTAGCATCTGTACCTGCAGTTCGGCGTTTTCCTGATTTCCAAGTGTCTGGAATGTACAAACTATGACCTTGTGGGTACCATCAAGCATTTTTTTGTTGAGGTTAAAGTTTTGTGCAATCCCTGTTACTGGAAATATCTTTTTGTTTAGCAATGGCCCTAGGCCATATTTTTTGAGTAGTCGGGTAGAGTGTAGTATCATTTCTTCAGAGTAATCAATCCCTATTACATATCTGAGATTTTTTTCATAATTTTTATCATACTGATATAATCTTCCCGTTTCTGGGTTTTTTTTAAGGTCTCGACAAGAATTGATGCCAATTTTTGAGCCAAGAAGCAGTAGATATCTCCCAGGTCCAGAGCCTGCATCAACAAAAGTCACTTGCTTTTTTTTCAGGATACCGTCAAGATAATTTGTGATAAAAATTTCTTCGAATCGCTCATAAGACCTTGCAGACCAAGCCGCCTCCGTTGGATGTACGACATTTTTAAAATACTGCCTTGCCATGTATTTGCTTGCAATAATTCCGCGGATAAGATCATGGTCATTTTTTGAAAGCCTTCCCACATGCAGTTTTTGTTTTATTTTTCTTGCTAGGACTCCTTTTGTGCAGATTTCTTGTCTCATGCTTGGTGCAAGCAAGTTCAGATAATCATTTTTGAATACATATCCAGACTGGCAATTTGGGCAGAATACGTTTTCTTTTTTTGATGCTATATTTCCAAACTGTAATGCATTGTCACAGACAGAACAATTTGCAATTATATTTTTACTTGAAAGACTGGACAAGATTACTTGTCTTGCTGTTCGCCATCGTACGCATCTTCACTGCTTTTCTTTTTGATTACCTTTTGCTTTGACGAGCCCTCATCTTTTATGTACGTATCATAGGTTCGATACACCTGTCGTATTGTTTTCAGGTATGCTTCAAAGTCAGGAAGTTTTATTGGCTCATAAAAGTAATTCATGTGAACTTTGGTCAGGTTGTTCTTTGATATTCCCACACCTTCAAGCACATGGATTGGCTTGCTGTCAACAGAGTGTACCCAACCAAGAGACCTAATCTTTTCTACCATCTCTTCAAAGTGACCAGTTTCATTTGTTACAATTCTCAAGATAAAGTCATAGTTTTGTCCTTCGCCTTGGACCACATCAATTGTTGTAACAATGCCATACTCTCTGCTGATTTCTACTAGATTATTGTACATCTCAGAGTACGGAATTACCCTTCTTTCAAAGAGGGGATTTTGTGTTTTGATAAAAGTATACCATTGGTTATCAAACAGTTTGCTTGGATCAACTAGAATCCATTTTATTTTGTCATCTCGCTTGCTGTCTGCGCTGTTGTTATGTTCTAGTATGACGCCTTTTTTTACCAGGTCTTCGATTCTGCCCTTGACGTTCTCTCTTGATAGTACATAGCCATGCTTTTCAAGTTCCTTGTTTGCAGTATCAGGGGTGGCGCCGCTTTGTAAAACTTGCAATATCAATACATCAAGGGGGCTAATGTTATTTTTTGTAAGGTTCTTCATGGGGATTGCACCCTCTGGGTTATCTGTTCCTCTGCCTACCATGATGAACAAGGTCTCATACTATTATTAAAAACATTTACTACATTTTTGTCGCAAAAATGTTAAAACGTCAATTTATCAGGCATGGCTATTTGGAACCATTCGTAAAACTAGGCCACATTTTTGCGGCAAAACATGCTCTAATCGATTTATAATTTCTCTGACAAGTAATGCCATGACAGCAATACCAGCAGTCGAAAAAACAGAGACAGCAAAATGCAACACCTGTGCTTGCGACTGTGCAAAACTATGCACCCAGTGTGGAAAAAACTTTTGCAACAAGCATCTGATTGGACACGCCGAAAAATGCACAGGATACAAGTCAATCATCCAAAAGATACTTCGAGATGACATGACTGAGATTGTAAAGCAAGTCATGGAGGCAGTGCTAAAAACGATATGACCACTGTCAAATCCCCTGAAGAGTCCGTGAGACCCGGACGAAACAACATTGTCGGGAGAAAACTAGGAGGTGAAACATAGAGAATGAATGGAACCAAAATACAGCTAGTCCTTGCAATTAGTGCAGGATCACTGCTACTTAGTGCAAGTTATTTGGGGTTTGCATGGGCTGATACTGGCCAGGATTCTTTAGGTGGCATAAACATCAAGGCAAGCGATGCAATAAAGAGCGACCCAGCAGCAATGAAGATACTATACAACATAGAACTCTTCAAGCAACAATATGCAGCTCAGCAAGCAAAACAAGATTTGCAGAACCAGCAGCAACAGTTGATTGATCAACAGCGTAAACTTGCAAGCGAATACTTGCAAGCAGACTTGGCAAAGACCAACAACCAAAACGACATGAGCAATCCAACAAATGCATATGCAGGCTTTGTAAGCAAAGTCAACAGCTCAGCACAAGGAGTATTCCTAGATGAGTTTGCATACATGCAAGCAAAAGTTGCACAGGGAAAACTTGCCATGGACAAAGTATTGCAAAACGGTGGCTCACGCGATGAAGCACTCAATGCATACTATAATGGCGCTGCAACCCAGAAGACAGAATTGGTAAGTGTCAACAAGGCAATCAATGTCAAATATCACCTTGCAGACAGCACAACCCAAGACCTGTTCAACAAGGACGGTAACTTGAAAAAGTACGCGTCATAGCCCAACTTTTTATTAATTTATTTTTAATTTTCAAGACAGGTGAAAACCTGTCATTTTTATAAAATTTTAGAGACAGTGTCCTTTAGTTCTGTAGCTGCCTTTCTACCTTTACTGCTGGCGTTCAGACTTACATGTTCCGCCAAGTCCAGTATAATTAGCTCCATGGTACTATCCAAAGCTGCTCTAACTGCCGTTATCTGCTGAACAATCTCTGGATATCCCTTTCCCTCATCTATCATCTTAGTAATGCCTTTTACATGACCCTCTATTCTTGCCAATCTTTTTTTCACTTCAGGAAGTTTGTGATGAGTCATGTGCTATGTTTTGCCATTACATGATATTTATCTAGTCGGATAGTTTATCCAACCTCAAATCCATCTTTATCGTACAACAAGAACATAAATTCCAATAATCATGATTACAAATCCTACCATTGAATCATTATATTTTTCCGGGATTTTTGCTAGAGTTTTTACCAATCCCATCGTACCAAGCTGAACTAAAAGCAAAAGTGTGAGGATGGAAGCAGCTGCAAATATCACTGACAATTCTATTGCAAAGTAAAATCCAGCTGATATTGCAGAAAGATAAATTGGAATTATGCTAGGGTCTGGAGAAAGAGCAGCCCCCAGAACTGCAAAATACCCTATTTTTGAGACAAGTTTACCATGTTTCTTTTCTTCATGTTTATGTTCATCGTCATGATTATGCTCATGTTCATGATGATGTTGATTTTTTCTTACCAGCGGTATGATTCCAACAACTAATCCTCCACCTACCATAGCTAGTCCTATTGCCGTATCAAGATAGTATGAAATCAAATGAGAAAAAACAAGTCCAACTAGCACAACAGCAAGACCCATAACAATTGAAAGACTCACATGACCAATCGCAGTCATAAAAGATATTCCAAAGAGCTTCTTTGGAGTCCATTTTTTGTTTCTTGCAAGAACACAGAGTGTAAGCCAATGATCAGGGGCAGACATGTGTAGTATGCCTACTAGAGCAGATCCTATCAAGTACGCAAAGAGATTAGTCATAAAAACTCCCCAGTATTTGATGAAAATTAGTTCCTAAAAAGCATATCCTCCCCCCTAGGATAGGATATAGTAAGATCCATTACCTGACCGGTAACACAAATACAAATACTGTAAAATTGAGATCTTGTTTTTCTTTATCCATGTGCCATGTCATCGAGCATCATTTTTCTTAATACCTTCTTGCCGCTCTTGACACTTATCATCGGATTTTGATTTTCAAACTCTTTAGGAACTGTTACAGATGAGACGCTTCCCTCATAGATGTGTCGTGACTTGTCCAAGTTTGTGTCAATCCAGACACATGGGTCCTTATCACATATGATTATACAGTCTTCAATTGTTTCTCCACTGTTTCGTATTCGGATTTGTGATACTGTAGTAGAATAGACATGCTCTAGTGTAAAATGATATTCTTTTGCAATCTTTCTTGCCACTTTGGTTTTGACAAACCATGTGGTTATGCCTACAACACCAGATGCCACTACCGAAGTAATTACACCGTTGACGAGTGCACTGTCAACAGGCTGGGGTTTGCTTGGTTCTGTTGGCGGTTGGCTTGAATTTTCAACAGGTGTTGTAGTGGACTGGGTTGGTACTGATTCTTGTACAGTATGCAGAGTCTGGTATCTTACAATACTTGACAGAGCATTGTTTATTGTAGATGTAGTCTGACCTACATTTGTCAAAATAGTCCGGGGGTCTTTGATTATGACAAGCTGCTGGTAATCATTTTGTGTCAGTATTACCCCTGATAACAAACTTCCATCTGGCGCTGTAAGATCAAACTTTACGTTATTTACAACAGGCGATACAGTGTTGGAAGGAATGGTACCAGATGACGTTTGAGGCGGGGCGGTGGTTTGATTTTGTTTTACTGGCGGTGCGACAAACTCTAGTGTTGTTGCAGATGCTTCATTTGATGGATTACTATGGGTTCCAGGATAAACTGCAGAAACTCTATACGTGTAAGTTGTTTCCGGAGTCAGTCCAGATATTGAATACTTGGTAGTTCCATTTCCAGTATTTTCATCAATTACCTGATAATCTCCAAGGGTATTTTTTATCTCGATTCTATATCCACCTAGTTTTTGTCCATACTGCTCTATTGGTGGAAGCCATGAGAGGTTAATCTGGGTAGGTGATGCAGGTTTTGCAATAAGTGGCGCTGGAACTGCATCATCACTTAGGTGATTATTTTGGTACGACAGCAAATTATCAAGATTATTGTTTGCAGGATAAGAAGTCGGTACTGCATCAAGCATTATGCTTCTAGGATCTTTTTTGTATTGGAGTGCAAGATAATCACTTTGGCTAAAGATTACACCTGATAGAGCTGTTCCATCAGACGGAACAAAATCAAATTGCACATTTGTAGACGGAGAAGAGACTGGAGGGTTTGGAGATTGGACAGAAGTGGAAGAAGGAATTGCCGCTGCAACATTTGAAGGATCAGTTGAAGTATCATCAGAATAAACTGCAGAGACACGATAAGTATAGGCCACGCCAGTTTTCAGCCCAGTCATTGAATATGCAGTAAGTGTACTGCCGGAATTGTACACTACAGTATCAAATACTCCATAGCTTATCTGCTGCTCAATTTTATAGCCAACAATTATTTTTCCATAATTTTGTGTTGGAGCAGACCAAAACAAGTTAATCTGTGTAGGTGAAACTGCAGTGGCACTCAGTCCAGTAGGATTGTGGGTCTCCACTTGTGGCGGAGCTCCTTGGGCATAAAAGTTGGTCCCAATGGGAATAATCAAAACAAGCAAAATGCCAAGTAAGAGTAACTTTTGAGATATCATCGTCATGTGTGTCATTTGGCTTTAAATAAATTAATCATATTTATTCTTACAAAATACTGGAAATATCACCTAAAATGGCTTTAGTATGATTTGTCGCATATAACCAACAAAACAGAAATGATTGAAAGTTTGGTGTAGAAAAAAATTCTACTTGATTGTAATTACAGCAGTTGGTGGTGATGATGGGTTGACCACTGTAATGTGTACGATTGCGGCATCCTTGCCAAAGGTGTTGCTAACAGTGTTTGAGAACACTAGATCCTTTGTTTGTCCAAGTGCTACATCAGGTGCAGTGAAGACTGGCTTTGCAGTGTTGGAATAGAGCAACTGCACTGGTTCACCTGAGATTTGTACCCAAGAGAATTTCAAGTATGAGCCAGTACTCTTTGTACCGTCAAGTTGTACTTGTGATGTTGCTGGTACTGTAGTGTCTGGACCTGCGTCTGCTGTTGGAGCACCGCCTGGTTCAGGATATGCAGCATAAACATATTGTTCACAATCTCCTACGATTGTGCCGCCTTGACTAACTGTTAATTGGAATGCAAATACGCTACCACCAGAACCTGTTGGGAGCATTACGGTTGGTGATGCATCAGTTGTTGATGAAATCTGAATTGGTGCACCAGAGACTTGAGTCCACTGGTATGTGAGTGCAGCATTGGATGGATTGTCTACTGCTTCTACTAGAGTTGCACTTCCACCTTCGTGTGATCTAATGATTGGACCACAACTTAGTGTTGCAAGTTTGTATGCAGATGCGCTTATGACATGTACTAGAACAGAATCAGAGCCTGTGCCGCCATAAGGATCGGTTGCGGTAATTGTAAAGTGTAAAGTTCCATTATCAGTAGCACTTAGAGCTGGTGCTGTAAACATTGTAGTAAGTTCATTTGGATTTGATAGAGTTACTGCAGAACCTGCATCTTGTGACCATGCATAAGTCATGGTGTCACCGTCTGGGTCAGTTGCAGTTGCCATCAAAGTCATTGGACTTCCTTCCATTACTGTCAATTCGTGATCAGTTGTTACTACTGGAGGATGATTTGCGTGAATAACATGAAGTGTGAATGCTGTAATACTTGTAAGTCCTTGAGGATTAGTTACAATTAATGAAAACTTGAGATCTTTTACTTGACCTGGTGCAACGGCTGGAGTTGTAAATGAGATATCAACATCAGAGGTTGATGACAGAGTTACTGGTTCTCCAGACATTTGTTGCCATTGATATGAGATGGCTTGAAAGTGTGGATCTGTTGAAGATTCACCAGATAGTGTAACTGCGGTCTGTTCGTTTACTGTTGCCTCACTTGTTCTGTTTGTAGTCTGAGCATAGGCAGATGTTGTAGATACTGCAACTGCAAAGATTGTAATTGCTAAGACTGCGAAAAGAACTTTTGAATTCAACTTGTGTGTTCTAATTTTCCGAATATTAAAAACCTTTCTCTTAAATGATTTGTTAGCTAGGATCGCTAAGAAAGTTGGCAACAAATTTTATTTTAAAATCGATTTTTGAGCTCAAAATGATCCATTTTTGGCGTAAAAACAACCAAGTAATTTTTTAGATCTTGCAAACCAGACCCAGATGGTACCAAAAAAGAGCATTATATCAAAAACCAGATTTTTCCCAAAATACCATTCAGATAAGATTTTGAAAATAAATGATAGGTATGTGTTCTACTTGCTCCACATCTTTTGCCAAGTTTCGGCAAATTTGTTCATCATGTCGCCGTATGTTTTTACTTGATCCATTCCAGACTGGTTGAATACCTTCTGCCAGTTGTCACCGAATTGTTTGAAGGTGTCAATTCCGGCTTTGTTCATGGACTTTTGCCAATTCTCAGTAAATTGGTTCATTGTCTTGTCGCTAGATTCTTTGAGTGCCTTTGCCATGACATCATTATACTTTGTTTGGACATCTTTTGTTGCATTTTGAAGAGATTCAAAAGATTGCATCCATGCTTTGAGCGATTTGTTATACTCAAGCCATAATTTGTCCCAGTCTTTTGGAGGGCCTTCTTTTGCTACCATGGAAATAGTATAGCTCCATTACTTGATAAGACTATTGATGGTTATCGTACTTGGAACTGCAAATACAAGCCAAGGTGTTGTGTGTCAAACAAGATTAAATCGAATTACTCTTTTGTTTTGATTCTTTTTTAAAATCATATGCGCCAATACCAATTCCAACAACTAATGCAACAATGCCAATTACTACCATGCCCACAGATATCTGCACCATATTGCACTTTATTCCATATGTGGTACCACAGTTGTTGCTCAAGAATGGATCCTCGCCCATTATAGCAGTAATTCGTACTGGCTGACTTCCAGTATCAGTTACTTTGATGAGATACGGGCCGCCCTGATTACTTCTTTGTATTATATGATACAAAAAACCATCCTTGCTTTCTTTTTCAAATGTCATCCCATTTGGATCTGTACCTTCTAGTCTGACTGAACCGGTGGATGGCATTGCATGTATTATTATCACATTGTGTTCTTTTAGCTTGCCAGAGTCTACGGTAGAATTAATAAATTGACTTGGAAGAATTTCCCTGTCTGCAAATATATCAGATGCAGATCCAAGAAGCGGCTCAACTGATTGATACACCATATCAAACATGTTTGTCCCCAGTACCAACACAGTCAAACCTATTACTGCAATGAGAGGGCCACGTACAAGTGAGAGTTTTACCAAGTGTTGAAAAATTTCAAGATACCTAATAAGAAACTTGCAGTTATCACGTGTCCAGTTTAACAGATGATATAATGTATCTCAATGTTTATGATGGTCTATTTACTGTACTAGGTAGAATTTGAAGAAAATCATAATCATTTCAATTATCATGCTATGTCTTGTCATACCTCAAAATGCATTTTCTACAACACAGTCAGGTCAGATAACAACAGCCACAGGAAATTCTGGCTCACCAATTCAGCTCAACAAGAAAACATTTAGCTGGACTGACCGCGTATACATTACAATCCATGCACCGGACTTTAACTCAGACCCTAACATAATTGACGAGATTGGAGTAACCACAGATGACAAGATTACGGTATCCACAAGCGGTAACAGCATACCATATAGACTAGTTGAAACAGGGCCAAACACTGGAATATTTGGCGGATATGTCACACTCACTGGCGATCCAACATTGAAGGGTTCGACAGGAGTAGACGGGCAGGGGACAAACCCAACTGGAATCCAATCAACATGCAATCCCACATGCGGCCCAACAAATGGATTTCTTCCAAGTACAAGAAACGATGGCGTTACTGTTTCGTTTGAATACAACCGTGATACGGTCATCACGGGATCTGGCCTGATTAGATGGAATACAGGTAGTGTGGAATGGTTACAGCCTAGTTATCCCGTTAACAGTCAAGCAACATTGCAGATAACTGATCCAGACATGAATCTCAATCCAGATGCAGTAGATAAATTCGATACAAATGTTTGGTCAGATTCTGATTCAGGCGGAATCAAGCTTGCAATGACTGAGACGGGCCCAAGTACTGGAGTCTTCCAGGGAACAGTATACTTTACAACAGATTTGAGTTCATCGGGAAGCAGACTACATGTAACATCTGGCGATACGGTAACTGCAGAATATACAGATACTACACTTCCTCTTCCATATTCACCATCAGACCAACAGCGCATCACTGCAACAACAATTGCAGGTACCAATATTCCTCCACTTGAACAAGTAGTTTCAGGCAATGCAAAAATTTTGGACTCGGAAGGAAAATCATTAGATAAAGTAAATGTAAATCAACAGATACAGGTTGTCTCTGATGTTACAAACCAAGAAAATAAAGATCAACCATTTGCATATCTTGTGCAGATACAAGACAATAACGGAATAACGGTATCACTATCCTGGATTACAGGTGCAATGACTCCAAGACAGACTTTGAATCTGGGTCAATCATGGCTACCAAACATACCGGGAGCATACACTGCACAAATATTTGTGTGGCAGAGCATAACAGATCCAAATGCACTATCTCCGCCGTTATCTGTACACATCCAAGTAAGCTGATAACAGTTCTCATCACAATATAACGGCAAAAGCATCATTAAATAATTCCCGAGTGTTTTGTAAACACGTTGCACAAGGAAGCATTCCAGACAGTATACTCCAAGAAAAAATACATTGTCCTATCTGTTACAATATTTTCAGCATTGTTTGTCTTGTTATCACTAGTTTCAGAATTTATTTTCCTCTCACCAGTCTTTGTGTTCTATGTTCCACCATATGCAATTGTAGACTTTGTGCTAATTGTTACAATCGCAGTATTGTCTGGAATTGTTTCAAGTTTTAGCATATACCGTATACGTATCACAAACAATGGCATGAAAAAATCAGGGGCTAGTTTTTTGGGACCTGCCATTGGTGCAAGTGCAGGAGCATGTAGTTGTGGCTCGCTTGGGTTTTCTGCCATATCCATTTTTGGAACGATAGGTGGAACTGCCACTGCATTTCTTACAAATTATGAAACGCCCTTGAGACTAGTGTCAATTGCAATTTTATGCTACACATACTATGCATCAGTAAAAGATATCACAGTAAAGTGCAAGATTTCCAAGTAAATTAAAATCAGATTTATTTCAAGCCAGAATCAGGACTAGAACAGGTAAAGTTCCCATATTGTCCCTGCAGACCTGCAGCTCTTGCAACGCCTACATCAGAATCATTTTGAATTGTAAGATGACAGATGGGACTAGAGTGCTTGCTTACTTGAAATTTATTTGCAAGGGCAAGTGCTGCAACAACAGATGAATTTTCGGGATGAGCCTTGTCAAATAACGTATGACCTATAACTTCAGGAACTGCAACCAACAATACAAGAACTATTGCAAACAGGTTGATTGTTTTTTTACGGTTTTTGTCCAAGATGATATTATTTTCCAAGAGATCATTATAATTGTCAAGGTTATTGTCAATCTCAGCAAGTCACAGGAGATCCAAGTTTATGGTTTGAATCTTTATCAGTTGGAGTGACGTAATGATATACCAATGAGCAGATCTAGCACCAGCCCAAAAAGCGATACAGTATCATCATTACACAAAAAAGCACTCAGGTTTCAAAAGGATGGAAACCAGGAAGAGGCAATGATGCAACTGGACAAGGCGTTAGATATAGAGCCAAACAATGCGGAACTGCTATACGATAAAGCAATTTCACTTCAGATGCTGCTACGATTTGATGATGCAATAGAATACTATAACAAGTCACTGAGGATAGACCCAAACAATTTTGGAGCACTTGTCAACAAAGGACTATGCCTTTCAAACCCCAATACAAACAAGCATGAGGAGGCGCTCTTGTGTTTTGATCAGGCCCTGAGGTTAACACCAGACGATCCCGGTGCATTATCGCTTAGAGGATATTCACTTGATAGCATTGGTAAATATCGCGAAGCAATCGATTGTTTTGATAAAATTCTTGAGACTCAACCAAAAGAAGTCAACATACTCATAAACAAGGGTCTTGCCCTTTCTCACCTTGGCAAGTATGACGAGGCAATAGCATACTTTGATACTGTACTAGACTACGAGCCTGATAATTTTTTTGCAATACAGCTAAAACAAGAAGCTGCAAAGAGCATGAAGCGAGACTTTATGCAGTAACAGTTTTAATTTTTTATTTTGTCGTTTGACAAGTTGCATACTGTATCAGACATGGTTAAATAGCGAAAAATTAGAACGAGTGTGTTGAATAAAAAAGACGCCCAAATGATAGTAAAAAAAATGCGAGCAATTAGCGTCTATGTCAGATTTGTAGGTGTAATAGATAGTAAAGGAGAGATAATGGCATACGAGAGAAGGCCAGGACACGAGCCATTACTTAACATAAAAAATACGTCTGATCAATTCTCGCACCTTGCAGTCAAGACACGCATGTCATCACAGTTTAACAGACAACTAGGAGATGTCCAATTCATGTGGGAGGAAAGAGAGAAAGTCCAGACCATTTCTTTTGCAGTAGGCAAAAATACTGTCTGGGCATCAATTGATAAAAAAGTCATTCGCTCCGAAGTACTCAGAATAATAGACAGTTGCCTACCCATCGTAAAGCAATATTCACAAAAGTGATTTTAGATATAATCTGGAACAATAAATAACAGAACAATCTGAGAAAAAACCATGAACAAGACAATATTGATGATTACAATGGTATCAACACTCGTACTCTTTTCCACAGGTTTTGCATATGCTACAAGCCACAATACATCAATATTTTCAGGAGCACAAAGATATGCAGATTCCAATTCCTACAAAAATGCCAACTATAGTTTTTCAATCCAGCCGCCCCTTAACTGGATCGTACTTGGCAACTTGCCATCAAGTGTTGCAAACAATGCAATCGTAATATTTTCAAACAATGATAAGAGCCAGCTTGCTACATTTGGAATTTATCACAGACACATAACACCAAATGTAATTGAGGCATTGAACAATCATACAGACAATGACATTCTTGCAACTATTGCCCAAGAGATGACTGCAGGAAATAATAACGAATCCCAGACTTTGATGTATAATGGAATCGTAGACAGGTATAATGATGGAGTACTAGTTTCAGCAAGTTCTGCCACAAAATATGCCAGTGACAATTCCACATCACTAAGTGAGACTCGATATTATTTTCTCAACAATGGTAACCAGTACAACCTAATCTTGACAAGCAATTATACTACAATAGACAAGAATTCACAACTGTTTGAAGATTCTGCAAATACATTTTTTGTAAGCAATTCAAGCCCAGTACCAGAATTCCCATTATCTGCTGCAGTGTTGATAATTGGCATGTTTTCGATAATCGTTGTTTTCAGAGTAAAAGGTTTTTTCAGGATCAATAACAGTCAAGTCTAAAGACGAATACAGGTAACTGCCTCACCCGCATGAGCCAGATAGACAAACATGCGATAAAGGTCTAAAAATTTGGAGTGAACAGTTATTATGTAGCATTTAGCAACGAAGATCATGTCAACAGAAGACAGACAAATGTTTCCTGCCACATGCGCAGACTGTAAAAAAGAAACACAGGTTCCCTTCAAACCAGCAGAAGGAAGACCAGTATATTGCAAAGAATGTTTACCAAAACATCGTCCAGCACGCAGATTTTAGGCTGAAAAACGCTTAAAAAAATTTTTTTGAACTAGACCCATATTGTTAGATCAGAAAGATTAAGTTGATTTCACAAAGAGTCCAGTCGTTGTCAAAGATCCTGTCTGCAGAAAATTTTGCAAAAGAGCGACACATCAATACCATAAGAGTAGATCCAAACATTTCACACCACGAACACTTGTCATCAGTTGTAGCAAGACTCAAAAATCTTGGAGTGACAGACCAAGACGTACTCTGTGCGGCATGGCTTCATGACACCATAAACGATACAGAGACAAGTTTTGATGAATTGGACAAGAGGTTTGATTCCAAGGTAGCAGTACTGGTCTTGTCAATATCAAGGGACAAAAGCCTGTCAAGATCAATGCAAGAAGAGCAATATGTAAAACAACTAAGAGATGCACCCATCGAGGCAAAACTAATCAAGTTATGCGACATATCTGCAAATCTTAGAGACTTGAAAAACTCCCAGTGGTCAAAGACAAGAAAAACAAAAGAGGTAAAAAAGAAACTATACTATTTGAATGTGATAAAATCAGATCTTGTAAAAAATAAAGATCAGGTGCCAGGAATTGCAGGCCTGATAAATGGAATCAATGATACAATTGTATCATACGGATTACGCCCAGTTGTGTTTCAATGATTTGATGACATGTCGTAAGAGTTGTTCAACAAACCTTTTAGAGTTGAAGTCGCAAAAAGATATCCTATGGTACTAGGCCCACTCATTAGAAAAGAGATAGAAAGCGCAATCAAGGGATGGTGTCCAAATGTGACTCTACTCAAAAAAGGAGAGTCCCGTCTACAGAAAATTTGGAAATTCAAAAGCGGATCAGATTTCATATATGGATACTTGGTAGGCCAGATGGAAGGATACATTGCAGGAATTATAGTTGGAAGACATGGAAAGATACCAGACTCTGAAGAAAGCAAAGAAATTAGAAAGATGGTAGAGGTGCTTGCAAAAGAAATAAGGCAAGTAATGTCTGCATACGAGAAAAAAGACAAGACAGTCTGAGACTTGCTAAATCATACTTTTATTGAACCCAAATTATCTTCCAGTCATGGTATTAGATAAAAAAGACAAAAAAATTCTTGACACCATGATAGAAGAAGAGATATCAAAAATTCCGGGGCTTGTCAGAAATCTTCGTCTGCCCCAGTTCCAAGAGGCATTTCAGATAAAAAATGAATCAGAGTACATTTACGGATACACACATGGTTCCATAATTGGCAAGTTTGAAACATATTATTTTGTAGTCCATTCCGGGAAAAAACCGGGTGGTCCTGAAGTTGATGAAATAGGAAAGACAATCTTTGAGAGATCAAATGAAATAAGAGATGCCATTTCAAAAATTAGCTCAAAAGAATAATTTAGGATTTTATCAACGGAATGGTAAACTTGAACATGGTGCCGTTTTTGTGCCGCGAGTCAAGCCAAATTTTACCCCCATGATTTTCAATTATTCCCCTACAGATTGTCAGCCCAATTCCAGAGCCACCATATTTTCGTGATTGTTTGCAAGTACCCTTGTAAAACTTGTCAAATATCTTTCCAAGGTCTTCAGGCTTTACCCCCTCCCCATTATCCTCAATACAGAACAAAATGTCAGAATCTGCGGTTTTTTCAACTTTAATGGTTATTTTGCCGTCAATTTCAGGAACATAATCTATAGCGTTTTTTACCAAGTGTACCAGAACTTGCTCCATTCTCCTGCCATCAGCATGAATCTTCCCATATGCACCAAATTCTATCTTCAGTTCGATCTGCTTTTCTGCAATAAATGGTCGCAATACATTTGCACATTTATCCATGAGATCTGGTATATCCAACTCTGTTTTTTCTAGTGACATGCAATTCAACTCGAGTTTGTACATGTCTGAAACGTCCCCCACCAATGCTTCCAATTTATTGATGCAACTATGTATAGTTCGAATCATTCTGTCTTGTTTTTCATTTAGTGGACCTGCCATGTGAGATTCTAGCATTTCAGTACACATTTTGATTGGAGATAGATGAGTCTTCAAGTCATGATTGATTATAGATACATCAAGTGCACGCAGTACTGTCGCTTTTTCATTTTCACGTGAAAGTACATTGGGTTTTGGTAAAACTTTTTTTCTTGACCCTGACAACAATTGCACTTGTCAGAAATATCATATAAGAAACAGTCAGGACACTATGAACAAACAGAGATCAGCGATACAAATCAAAGATATCGTGCGTGAAAATTGCAATAATGAAGATATTAGATAAAAATTGAGAAAAATATAGGAATCAGATTGTATCTGAATGCCTTATTTTATTGGGAACCTTCTACTAGTTCAGCAGAAGCAAATCTCTGGCCTACTTGGGTAATTCTTACCTTTGCATTCTGGCCAGCTTTGCCGTCTTTAACAAATATTACAAAGCCTTCTACTCTTGCAATACCGTCGCCTTTTCTACTGATTTCAGTAATGGAAACGTCGTATTCCTTTCCGGTTTCTACTGGTTTTGGGCTATTATCAAAACTTCTACCGCCGCCGCCACCGCCGAATCTTCGACCGCCGCCGCCGTAACCTCCGCCTGATCGTCCGCCGTAACCGCCGCTGCCTCTATCGTTGTAACTCATCGTCGCACCTCCTTCTGATCGTAAAATGTTATGACACTCAATAAAAATGCTCGAAATTTGTTTTTGATGTCAAAAATTTGACTCTTTATCGATCATTCGCTCATTTCATTATGCTTAATACGGATAGCAGAGGCAATTATTCATGGCAAAAGCCAAAGCAAAACCAAAAGCAAAATCAAAAGCAAAAGCAAAGAAGAAATAAAATAATCGGACCTGCAAAAGGTCTTTATCCTTTTTCTAAATTTGTTAATTTTTGTTCCTTATCTCCTTTTTTACAAATACCATATAATCGATTTTGAATTTTTAATAGTAAGATTGTTTGAGTGATACCATGGTATCATCACAGAATATCGCTAAAAAATCAATCATGCTTCACAGAAAATTAAAGGGCAAAATACTGCTAGGACAAAAATCACGCAAATTAAGTATCAAAGAAATTCAACTCATATACACACCAGGTGTTGCTGCAGTATCAAAACAAGTGTTTGAACATCCAAAAGAAAAATTTGTTTTAACATCAAAAAGAAACAACGTAGCGATTGTTACAGATGGAACAAGAATTCTAGGTCTCGGAAATATCGGTCCATATGCTGCAATGCCAGTGATGGAAGGGAAAGCAGTACTATACAAACAATATGCGGAAATTACTGCATTTCCAATATGTCTTGGAACAACAGATAAGAAAAAAATAATTGAAACAATAATTGCAATAGAGCCAGTATTTGGTGCAATCAATTTAGAAGACATAGAATCACCAAAAGTTTTGGAAATATCAAAAGAATTACAAAAAAATATATCAATTCCAGTATTTCATGACGATAGGCATGGTACATCAGTAGTAGCTCTTGCAGCACTGATAAACGCACTAAAACTTGTTAAAAAACAACTGCAATCAATCAAAGTCATTGTAGCCGGAGCAGGTTCTGCAGGAGTTGGCATCACAGATTTACTCAGATTTGCAGGATGTAAAAATATCATAGTGGTAGATTCTACAGGTGCAATTTACAACGGGAGAACAAAAAACATGAATCCATACAAAAAAGAAATTGCCGCACATACCAATCCAAAAAAAGAAAAAGGTTCACTTGATGAGGTAATAAAAAATGCAGATGTGTTCATAGGAGTCTCAGGGATAAGCAATTTAGTCACAGAGAGTATGGTAAAAAGCATGGGGAAAAATTCCATAGTTTTTGCTCTGACCAACCCAGAGCCTGAGATTAATCCAGTCATTGCAAAAAAAGCAGGTGCAAGAATTATTGCTACTGGAAGTTATCAATTCAACAACAGAGTAAACAACGCTCTAGTCTTTCCATATTTAATGCGAGCAATTCTGGATCACAGAATATCCAAAATAGATACCAAGATACTCTATTCTGCAGCAATAGCAATTGCAAATACTATACCAAGAAAACAATTGCGCCATGATAACATAATACCAAATGTCGGAGACAAGCGACTCCAGCAAAACATAACCAGAGCACTAAAAAAGTTTTATAAAAAATAGATACTCGTGGACATTGTTCCATTCAGGTGATCAGCTTTTTATTAGAATAGCATCATAATCATAACATGGCCATAACAAGTACTGTAAAACTGGACCAATTTTGCAAATCCATACTAGATATTGATAGAAACATACGCTCTGTTGCAATACTAGATGGAAAGGGAAAACTAATTCATAGCATAGCACACAGAGGAGTTTTACAACCAAGCTTAGAGAAATGGAATGACATCCATTACATGGAATGCACATTTGACATTTCAATGGGTGCAAAATTTGACGACCTGTATGGACCAATTAGATATCATCACTCAGACAAGGATGATTTTATCATGTTCAGTTTCCCGTATCACAAAAACATAATCATCATTACAAGTACAAAGAAAATTAGCCCAATCACTTTTGCAACAAAGATTGCGCATACGATAAATGATTTTAAGAAATTTTAGATTCTACCTAAGCAGACTTTTTTAGCTTTGCCATTACTTTCTCCAAGTCATTGAGTGGAACAATTTTTACGGTACTAGTTGTGGAGATTCCAACCGTAATACACATTTGTTCTACATCATGTGCACTTTTTGCATCCAGAATTATTATCCATTCATGTTCAAGAACTGACATGTAAAAGCCTAGTACTTTGGTAATGTTGAATTTTTTTTGGGTTGTCTTGATTTTACCCTGTATTTGCAGGAATATTTTTTTGCTGTCTTTATTATTTAGTGGGCATAGATCAGGACTGTGTACTGCAAAGACTCCAAATAACATGAAATACACTTTAAACAATATTCTAATAAATCTTAAGAATTGTCGTACGAGATCGCATGATTTACTAGCAATTTTACCTGTTAGAGAAAAAACAGTGATTTTAAAAATTGTTTAAATCACAGCAAAATCAAACAAGCTTGTGATAAAGCACATCATGGTTCCACATGATAAATCAGAATCCGCAAGCCACGCATTTGAATATGCAATTGATCTTGCAGGAAAATATAATGCAAGTATTAGTATTGTTACATGTGTTTTAGTACAAGCTCCAACAGATCCATATTTTGGAGCAGCATACATTGAAACTACAAAATTACTAAAAGAAGATGCAATAAAATCCATATCAGAACTAGAGCCCAGGTTAAAGGAATTAAAAATACAATACAAAATTGACATATTAGAAGTAAGATCAGTTACAGATTCATTGGTCTCATATGCCAAATCTCACAATGTTGACTTAATAGTCATGGGATCACGCGGGTTTGGAGGATTCAAGAAATTACTGCTTGGAAGTGTGGCAAGCGGTGTATCTCAGCATTCAGAGTGCCCTGTTTTGATTGTAAAATAGAGCACCAGTGTAACTGTAAGGTAGAATTATTTTCTATATCTTGACGCAAAGGTATTATCAGAATCACTCAAGTCTTTTACAAACTGTTGTCGTAGAATATCCCCATAGACAACTATATCCCTTGCCAACATGTCTAATCGTGATTCAAGTTTAGGATTTATCTTTCCGTCTGTAAAATCATCACGGTCAATAACAGACACTCCATATGGCATGCTCCATCCATAACATTGTCTGACTGCAGTTCTCATTTGATCCATCGCAGTAAGACCTTTCTCATGAGACGAACAAATGTAACCAAAAGTTTTTCCTGCAAACTCTGACCAAAAATAATCAAGAAAGTTTTTCATTGCACCAGACATTGAACCGTGATAGTCAGGGGTAGAAAGAATCAAGGCATCTGCCCAGAGTACATCGTCTTGTGCTTTTTGGATATCAGAATTTGATTTGTTTTCAGCAGGATCAAACATTGGCAACGAGGTTTTCTTGAGATCTAGCAATCTAGTCTCTGCTCCATATTTTTTTGCAAGATCAAGTGTAATGGATAACGAAGTTGTGCTAGAAGCATTATCGCGAAGACTTGAACCTACACCTAGAACTCGAAATGCCATACACATCCTCTGCCCCAGGGGAATAAATAATATCGCCCAAGCAAACACCATGATGAGATCACATGGTGTGACCAAGTTTTACAATCCACAGTCAAGTAATAAGAGTACGACCCAACATATCCTGTGAGTATAGTTTGAAGTTTTACATAGAATTCAACCCATGCAGAGAATGCAAGGATATCATTCGGGAATTAAATGAAAACATGCCCACAGACGAGGGTTCAAAGAAATTTTTGAGGCATGTAACATACAACCACACCGAAGTTGCACAGGCAATAATTGAGGAATTCCCAAAACAGGCAGACAAGGAAAAGTTTCCTTGGTTTGGATAAAAACAGTTTTCCACCATTATTTTCTAAGCGTGCAAAAATATCATCGAAGAAAGGATTTGACCAAGTGGAATAGATTAGTTTCCGTACCACTCTTTTGCAATTTTTTTGACTTCAACGAGGGATTTGCCAAGATTTTCAGATTGAATTTGGTCTCCTGCATTCATGCCCTCGTTTAGTATTCCCCGTATATCCGAGAACCCCATGAATTGGAATTCTATCTTAGTAAGAGACAAGGCATGCTCCCAGTTTATCATTGGCTCTTTTGTGTAAAAACCGCCAGATGAGACAAGTATCAGAGCTTTTTTACCATTCATCAGACCAAAATATTTTCCATCAGCTGCATCCCATGTCTGACCCTTTAACATGACAGAGTCAAACCATGCCTTGACTGGAGCAGGCATTGAAAAGTTGTGCATTGGAAAAGCCACTACAACAACATCTGCAGATTTTATTTGTCTAGTCATTGCATCCATTTTTATCAGAGATTTCTTTTGCATATCAGAAATTTCCTCTTTTAGATAGTTTCTGTGTATGTATGCACTAATGTTTTCTACATTGAACATGTCTGGAACATCAATGCAAAGATCTAAAACTTCAATTTCTGAATTTTTAATTTCATTTTGAAAAGCGTCCAATAATTTCTTGCTAGTAGACCTCTCTTCTCTTGGAGTATATTTTACAAGCAGTGTCTTCATGTTTTATGGAATATGATTAAATCCATATAACATAATCGGATTTGTATATTCTCAAAGGTATGATGATACACTTTGTGTCTGGTCAATACCACGTTCTATTGCAGAATAGATTGGAGTTTCCAGTCTGCTCAGAGTCTTTTTCTTGATGAATCCTACTGTCATTATATCAGCACGGAAGATCAAGCTAAGTAGCCAATCAAATCCAACTTTAATTTTCTTTTCACGAGTTGGCAAGTGTGACCAGTAAAATGTTCGCCACAGTACCCACGCAACAAATCCATGCATTTTCTTTCCATTGACAAGTGCAACACCAGTACGTTTTCCTATTGTGGCCATCACTCCCCTGTTATGATATACAAATGGCTGCATTGAATTCTGATTGCCTGTGACCTCCGCAATCAGGTTTTCTGAGACTAATTTAGCTTGTCTTATTGCAATTTGCGCAGTTGTAGGATATACAGCGTTGGTTTTAACGTCAACAAGATTAGCACAATCTCCCAATGCAAAGATACTCGGGTAATCTTTTAGTCTTAGATACTGGTCTACAACCAAGCGACCAGACTGCCCATGTTCACACTTGAGAGCGGCTACAAGGGGGTCAACTGTAACTCCACCTGCCCATATTAGAGTAGCACATGGAATTATCGTATTATCACTCAAAAGTACGTGATCTTCGCCTGCATCAACTGCCTTGGTATTTGTTATTACTTCGATTCCTGATTTTTTGACATGATCAAGTGCAAACTTGCCAAGCTCTTCACCAACCTCTGGTAAAATCCCATCTCTTGCAGATATAATGATGGTTTTAATTTTGCTGGCATCAATATTTTTGTAATAGTCTTTTGTCGCATCTTGTAGAAAATGGTTTATCTCGGTTGCAATCTCTACTCCTGCAAATCCCCCACCCACTACAACAAATCTTAAAAGTTGTTCTTGTAGAACTGGATCTCTTTCTTGGTCTGCACATTCTAGTACACTGACGATATGATTTCTAATGGCGATTGCGTCTTCTAATGTCTTGATTGTAAATGCAAATTCTTCGATATTACGATTCCCAAAAAAGTTATCCTTGCTGCCAAGTGCAAGGACAAGATAATCATATTCTAATACGGTTTCTTTTTGATCAAATATTCTAATTACAGAGACAGACTTGTTTTCCACATCAATTGAAAGAATCCGTGCATGACAAAAGTTTGCAGTCTTGCAAAAAGTTCTAATTGGATTTGTTATATCACTTGCATGGAGCATCCCAGATGAAATTTCAGGCAACATTGGCGTAAAGAGGAAAAAGTTATCCTGGCTTACAAGTGTGATTTCAGCATCGTTTCCCTTGAATTGTTTTTGTATCTCACGCAATACATTGCTTCCAGCAAACCCCCCTCCAAGTATCAGGATTTTTGTTTTTGCAGGATTTTTTGTGCTGAATTTTCGTATCATCTGATATACCTCATCGTTTCCAATAAAGCGATAAAAGGAATGCGTATCATATCTATAGAGATTATTGAAAGTGTATCAATAAACCAGTAGCTTCTTTGGGATGAACAAACCTGTAGAAAATATTTATTCAGTAAAGGCCATGAGACAAATTGTGCCCAGTTTGTTCATTAAAAATAATGCCGATCTAATATAACATGACGCAAATACCAGAATCTAGTGTCACATACCCAGAAGAACCAAAACAAGTCCAGCACCAGGATCAGTGCCATCGTTATTGATGACAATACACAGCTACGAGACCTGTTTGTAGAATTGCTACAAATTCGCGGAGTTAGTGTGACAGGAACTGGCTCTAATGGAGAAGAAGCAATTACACTATACCAAACACATAGTCCAGACATTATTTTTTTGGATGCAAAAATGCCAGTGCATGACGGCTTTTATGCACTAAGTAAAATTAGAGAGTTTGACCCGTATGCAAAAGTAGTTCTAGTCACAGGTTCAAACCAGGAAAAGGCATTACTAGACAACTGCAAGGCAAACATCATAGTTGAAAAGCCATTTGATATTGAAGAGATAATGAAAATTACATGCCAGTTGACTGGAAAATATCTTGAGAATATACAATAGAGTAATTTCAAGACAGACGTTTGTGCCAAGTTTATTGTTTGAAATTAATTTTAACATTTAATGAAATTCTTTAGACATGTATCATATGCAAGAGATATCATTATACCATACCATGATTACATGTCCAAATTGCGAAACTATCCACATGGCAGAATCCATACTAATCTGCTCAGATTGCGGCATTACACTAGAGTAGGAAAATTAATGCATGAGAATTTATTCTCCCATGCCAAGTGTTACCTATGAATAAAGACAAGGGCATCTGCAAGGGACTGTGTAAGGAACACAAAGTTAGAAAACCAAGAGACGGCACCAGTCGTTATTTATCCGGTCAAGTGCGATGCCAGATTTGTGGAGTATTCATGTCAAGAGAGGCATGCCATGACAAGGAAGAAAGGCCTGCAACTGATGATACTGTTGACTTGTATTGCAACTGTTGCAATTGCATGGTACGATCAAGACCAAGAAACAAACCTGGGACAAAATCTAGCAAAAAGACACCCCAAGAAGAATACGATGAGCTACGAGAATTAAAAAAGAAATACTAGATTAAACATTGCAGAGAGTTATCTTTCCACTCTGACGCAAACTTTCTAGATTTAACAATGCATCATGATAACTTGCCCTATTTGCAATCTCATGCTCTAGTCTATTGATTCCCTTTTGCACATTTGCAGAGTCATGCATTCGTGATGGATGAATAGCATGCAACAACTGGTGAATGATGATAATTGTAACCATTCGTCTGTTATCCCGAGTATCATCTTTGAATATATCATGGACATAGATTTTGTATGATGGTTGACTGGGTAGATCTTTTATCAAGTTGATATCGCCAGAAGCGTTTCCATTGTTTTGCATTTTTACGCCAAAAGTTTTACTTGCAAAAAACTTGGCACAGTCTTCAAAGTTTTTATCATCAGGTTTTTCATCATGATATTCTGTTATGACATTTTGTGCATCTTTCAAACAGTCAGATAACCAGTAGGTATCTTCTACAATAGGTGTTGTAATCACATTTACTTTTTCTACAGCAGGTCCTGTCACAACATTTGCATCAACTGGTGTTTTCTTGGGTTCATCAAGTGGTGCAGACTCAGAGACACTTTGAAATGAATCAGCTTTTACATATTCTACATTTTCAAGCATGGTACACTTGTGTCTCTGTGGCAAGAGGTGATTGTTACAATATTCATATCCGCATAATTTACAAGGCTTGCTCAGAGTTGCATCCACTTTGAGGCCGTCATATGTACAATATTTGTCCGTGATTTCATGGAATCACTCATTTAAAATAAAGTTGGCTGTTTTCAGATTTGACTAAAAGGTATATGACATCTGAGTGTTGCTGGGTTTCAATCTAGTACCAGAATTTAGGATTTAGAACTACAGGTACCGTATTCACTATTACATTTTTGCCAAAATTCTTTTCATGGATTGATCCAAAAAACTTTCCCTATACACCTTATCAATAATAGCAATCAATATTTGACATTGTACGGGCTTGGTAAAAATACAAAAAATAGTCATGTTACCAACATACTTGCAATATCTGCAATACTTGTAACAGGCATTGTTTTCCTTTTGGGCCAGTCATTTGCTCAGACTACAAGTGTGCCAGACCAGCCTGTAGGGGTTACAGCAACTGCAATATCGCCAACAAGTGTTAGCATCAGTTGGAGTCCACCACAAAATAATGGAGGATCACCACTTACAGGATATGAAATTGATTACAGAGTTGTTCCAAACACATCATACTCGACTCTTGCCACATTAAACAATGTCACTACCACGTATACTCATACCAATCTTGTCACAGGCAAGACATACATTTACAGAGTTTCTGCCATGAACATAATCGGCACTGGAAATCCATCACCAGAAGTTTTGGCCACACCAACTAGCAGTTCTGCACCACCAAAAAATATTGCTCCAAACCCACCACAAAATCTTGTTGCATCAGTATATTCATCAACCCAGATAAATCTCTCATGGGGTGCGCCCCAGTCTAATGGTGGACCTGCAGTATCAGGATATAAAATTGATTTTAGTTTAGATTCTGGAAACTTTACAAATCTAATTGCAAATTCTGGCAGTTCATTTACGGCCTATTCCCACACAGGACTTCAGGTAGGACACACATATACATACAGAGTTTTTGCCATAAACTCCATTGGAACAGGCAACTCGTCAAATACCGCAACTACAACACTAACCCAAGTCCTCACAGTTCCAGGCTCTCCTACACTTAGTGCGACTGCTGCATCAGCTACAAGTGTAAGCTTGGCATGGACTGCACCTGCAAATAATGGAGGTTCTGCAATTACAGGATACAAGATAGAATATGCTAATGCTACATCTCCGTATACTGTACTTGTTTCAAACACTGGAAACTCTCAGACAGGATACATTCACAGTGGACTTGTCACCGGTACTATGTACTCGTATCGTGTAACTGCGATTAATTCAATCGGTGCTGGAAATCCATCAAATGTTGCAAGCGCACAACCTCAGGAGACAACTACTCCAACCATTACAACCGCAGTTGCAATATCTCCAACTAGTGTAAGTTTGGCATGGATAAAACCATCACAGACATACGGTCAGGTTGTCAATGGTTACAGAATTGACCAAGTGATAAACGGTAACTTTCTTCCAGTTGATGAAACTACAAGCAGTGTTACAAAATATACAATTCCAAATCTTACAACAGGCAAGACATACACTTTTGCCGTAACTGCATCATTGTCAGGCGGGTCACAGACTAATCCATCGCCTCTTGTTTCTGTCACACCCACAAGCACATCATCATCTCCTGACTTGACTAACCAACCACCACAAACCCCAACACCAGAACAAAATCTAGCACTGCCAGATCCACCAACTGGCGTCAATGCAACATTGATTTCTCAAAATACTGTACTGTTGTCATGGGTAGCCCCATCAAATAATGGAAAACTTCCTGTAACAGGATTTAAAATTGAATCAAAGACCGGAGCAGACGGTACATGGAGCATAGTCACTTCAAACACTGGAGTTCAAATGTCATTTATCAAGTCAGGGCTGCAAACAGGTACAATTTACTATTACAGAGTATCCTCAGTGAGCAGTGTAGGCACAAGCCAGCCTTCAAGCCAAGCCTCTGTAAGCACCCAGTCCGAATCAAGTCAGCCCCCTGTCCAGTCCAGTCCAACACAACATTCCCAAGGCATGATTCCTGTCTTGAATACCACTTCAACGATAAGCTATGAAATCACAGGCGGTCAGATAGTAGGAATCGGAATCAACCCTGGGACATACTCACTGAATATCAATCTAAAAGCAGATACATCAGGAACACTATCCATCCAGATTCCAAGAGACATGATTGATGCAAAGAAACTTGATGGTACAGATGATGTATACATTGTTACAAATGACAAGAGTGTTGCCCAGTTTAGCGAAACCAAGACTACATCATACAGGACATTAGTGATTTCATTTCCTGCAAATACAGTCCACATGTCAGTGTATGGAACAACTGTAGTTCCAGAATTTCCAATCGCATTGATTGTATTTGTTCTGGCATTTATTCCAGTAATTGTATTCTCAAAAAGAATTATCAAGTATTAGAGTACTTGAAATTTTGTGTGTAATGGCAAATAAGAACACATTTGAGATTAGATGTACCGTATTTTCTGTTTAAGGTGATACAAGAAATGCTTTTTCATATTTTGGACAGTATTAGAACAATTTCATAAAAAAATTCTACGGAAGACTTATCAACGTACCGGACCGAGGTCAATCATGCCAAGAAAGGAATACAAGACAATAACAGTAAAAGTTGCAGCATTTGAACAATTTGCAAGAGCAATGAAGAAAGCAAAACAGGAAGATCCAGATCTTGACAATAGCATATTTCTAATGCAACTTGTAAGCAAGAATCAAAAGACCAAACGAAGTCGCTCTTGATAATATAACTTAGAATTAATCAAGAATAGATCTAGTTCTTTACAGCAATACCTACAGACTCGTTCAATGATAGAGTGAGGTGTTTTGGTGTATAATTTGTCGAAGTTGAGTTTATTGCACCATTAGATGCAGTAGAGTTTGAACTGCCAGTTGTACTAGGAGAACATTCACCTCTTAGATAGCTCCACTCTTCACATTGAGAACCATTTGGAAATTTACAGATACCAGTTTGACCTGCAGATGTTGTCTGGATGTCTAATTTTCCACCATGACTTACACAATAAACTGATGCAGGGTTTGCTATAGTAGTAGAGTTTGTAGTTGTACTAGTTGGAGGTGTAATAGTTTTGCTCCAGGCCTTTGAAAGGTCTACAGATACATCAAATCCAGCCAGTGTGCCAGAGAGTAGCGAAACTGTTTCTTTTTTTGCATCAAGATCAAAGGCAAATCTTGAAGTGTCACCCACTTTGAGTACGCCATTATCTCCAGCATCAATTACAGTTGAAAATAAACAAATTGGCATGGACGAATCACATGTAGTGCTTGGAGTTATTGCAACATGAATCATTGCTCGTCCCACTGGTGATTGAAGTATTATCGTACCCTTGTCGCCATTTATGATTGTCCACATTATCAGTCCATGAAAGTTGCTGCTCTCAGCGACTGCACCTTTTGTGGATACGTTTACGGAATTGGAACTGGTTTGTGCATATGTGGTATTTGTCAATGGCGATAAAGCCATACCAAGTATTAGAATAATCATAAAACTACCAACAAGCTTTGGTGTCAATGTATTACGTTGCATATCGTAGTCTAAAAACCTATAGTAATCAGGCAGGCTTCATCAGGATTTTTCCAAACAAGTTTCCCTTTAGCATTTTTGTATGAGCCTCTACTGCATTTTCAAAAGTGTATACAGAGTCAACGATTGATCTTATCTTTCCCTTTGACATCCAAAATATTCCCGATTCAAGCTCAGCACGTGTTCCTTGTGTAGAACCCAATATACTAGTACCTTTGAAAAATATGTGTCGCAGATCAGAGATTACATCATATCCTGTTGTGGCTCCAGTTGTAACAAGAGTTGCACCATATTTTAGCAACGCAAGTTCCTTGTTCCAATGTGACCCTCCAATATGCTCAAAGATTACATCAACTCCAGGACTTGATTGCTTCTTTTTTGCCAAGTCCTTTGATATTGCAAAGACTTGCTTGTTCCAATCTTCTTGTCTGTGGTCTACTGCATAGTCTGCACCAAGTTTGAGACATTCTTCTAATTTACTTTGGTTTGCAGTTGTAATTACATCACAACCATAGAGTTTAGCAATCTGAATTCCAAATGTGCCCATTCCAGAGCCTCCGCCCATGATAAGAACAGTTTGTCCGGGTCTGATTTTTGCCCTGCCAACAAGCATGTGCCATGATGTTGTCATCGTCATAGAAGCAGCAGCCGCATCTTCATAGGATACATTATCAGGAATTTTTACAACATTTACTTCAGGTAGGTGAGCATATTCACAATATCCACCCCACAGAGGACCAGTTTGAAAACCCCAGATTTTTCTAAACCTGCAATCATATTCACGGCCCTCAGTGCATGCAATACAGACTCGACAGGACAGATTTCCATGTGAGACAACCCTGTCTCCCACCTTGATTGTATGTACATCTTCTCCTACAGCAGTGACTTGACCTGCGGCATCAGTTCCGGAAATGTGCGGCATTGGGATCTGGATTGGTTTTCCCCTCATTGCCCAGATATCATCGTGGTTTAATCCTGCAACTACTACCTTGAAGACAACTTCGTTTGGTTTAGGCGTTGGTTCTGGAATATCAATTATTTTTAGAATTTTCTTGTAATCATCATCAGGTGCATATTCTGCATAGGAAAGGGCTTTCACAAATTATCGTGGATATATTGACAATATTAAGAAAATGGTTTTGAGAGTTTATCTATATTCGTCGCCACAGTCGCCTATTGCTGCAAAGAGATCATTTGATTTTGACGTAACTGACTTTATTTTCTCCTCGTCTTCCTTGTCCAGATGTAATGAAAACACTTTGAGATTGTCAGTTTTATTATCAGAGATTCCAAGTCTTGCTCCAATTATTACACCTGCAACTGCAGGCTTGTCCAATATGTATCTGGTAGCAACATTTGCAATGCTGGAACCATGTTTTGTTGCAATGGTATCCAGTACTAGTAAAAGTTCTTGAAATAGTTTCCAGCCTCCCCATGCATCAATCATGTTCTTGTATTTTTGCAAGCTAAACGTGTTTATCTGTGACCTTGTGGGCTCTGCCTTTCCCAGATATTTTTTGGACAAAAATCCCCCACAGAGTGTACCATATGTAAGAAGATGCATTTTATTTTTCTTGCAAAATGGAGCCATCTTTACTTGCGGGCGTTGGTCGATGATAGAATACTGGACTTGGTTTGATACAAGCTTGAATCCTTGGTCTACCATGATTTCTATTGTATCAGTATCAAAGTTTGTAAGGCCAATGTGTCTAATTTTTCCTTCATCGCAAAGCTTTGTCAGATGATGTAGTGCGTCAATGTATCGGGTATCGCTATAGTCCCACCAGTGAAACTGGAGTACATCTATTGATGGTACATTCATTTTTTTAATTGATTGTTCGATGTAATGTTCAACTATTGATCTAGTCATCGGTCCAGGATTTGGAACAAATTTTGTAAGTGCCTGGACTTTGTTTGTCTCATCTTTACCTCTTTGTTTCTCAAGTCTTTTTCTAAATTCTCCCAGATATTCTTCGGCAGGACCATAAATGTCTGCCATGTCCCACGTAGTAAGACCAGAATCATGATACAAGAACATTTCAGATATTGCAGATTCTGGGTCAATATCACCATGACCTCCAGCAACTTGCCACATGCCGTTTAGAATTTTGCATATTTTCAGATCAGGTGTCAATTGACAAGTTTTTTCATCCAAGCCCATGAGTGTTTTAAAAAATACTTGCCCATTTGATAATCTTTCTAGCAAAACCGGACTGGAATACAACAGATAGAGATATCAATTAATTACAAAAAACAATCAAAAGACATGAAGATGAGTCTAGTTTCTTGTATTGGTACAAAATCAAGATATACAATTCCTCTTGTCTTGTTTTTAGTTTCTGTCTTGATGTACTCGTATAATTTAGAAGGACAGCCAAGACATGGAGACGAGATAAACTATCTTGGATGGGCTGGAAACTATATTCATTTGATAAACAGTGGTGAGCTTGCCAATTCGTGTCTGATATCAATAGACAATTGTAATTTACTATACCACATACCTGCACATGGTGCAACATACAGTCCGCTTCGCATGATCTTAATTGGCGTTCCCCTAAGCCTTGAGCACCAGGACACTGGGGACTATTACGACTGGTCTTGCTATTGGTTTACTTGCTATAATTTCCACAATGCTCCAACCATACAGCAGATGGCTGCAGGACGTACACTCTCACCAGTCTTTGGTGCACTTGCGGTAGTGGTCGTGTTTTTTATTGGAAAAATTTTATTCAATAGAAATACAGGAATAATTTTTTCGATTCTTTTCATGTTCTACAACCTATGGGCGTGGTACAGTAGAACAATAATGACCGAAGTACATTACATCTTTTTTAGCATGCTTGCTCTGTTGCTCTTGCTTTATTCTTTTAGGACTGGGCGTTTGCAAATAAAATATCTTGTTGCAAGTGGCATTTCATTTGGATGTGCGTTTACCTCAAAGCTATTATCAGTAGAGTTTTCAATTTTATTTGCAAGTATTATTTTATTTTATGGCCTATCTCAAAGACGGCCAGTTGATAAAAGACATGTTTTAAAAACCAGCCTGACAATTGTTGCATTTTTCTTGATTGCAATACTTGGCTTTTTGCTAACAGAGCCAGGATTTTACAAAAATCCGATTCATCAGGTTATAGTCATAAAATCAGATATGGACAATTACAACCGTGATGTCTGGTTTATTGCATATCCCACAATACAGGGACTAGAGCCGACCAGAATGCTCTTGCTTTTCCATTATACTTTATTTCCAAGTCCCATAGTGCACACAATACCTGGGGCATACCCCAACTCTACTTTCAATATTAGTTGGAACAGTCCACAGACAAATTCTAGCATACCGTTGACTGGATTTTTCTTTGTAGGGATGGTATACATCATAAACAAAATAAGAAAATTCAAAGACTGTATCCCAGAATCTTTGGTCTTGATTTGGTTTGTCAGTACGTTTTTTACTACACTAATGATTGCAAGAGATCTTTCACTTGAAAGATACATGTTGCCATTTTTAATTTCCATCATAGTTATTGCATCATATGGATTTTGGAGTTTTACAAGACACATTACAAGCAAAAAGATACAGATTTCTTTTATTGCATGTGCGTTATTTTCTCATGCTACCACATCCATGTCATACTGGCAAAAGATCTATTTTTCCCCAGGGACATTTTGGACAAACCCATTACCATATGGAACATTCCAGGAATCGCTTGCAAATCCATTTACACTGATTGTAGATACAATATTTGTGATATTTTTTGCATGCATTGTTTTGGTTTGGTTTAAAAACAAGACCAAAGTTGCGGTATGATATAATTATTCAGAATCACAGTCTTCTAGCCTATTTTTGTTATAGTACAGTTTGTTGTTCTCGATTTTTACAACAGAGCCTATGGCAAAACACATCTCGCTTCGTTTTCCGTTTGTATCAATTGTTATAATAGATGAGACATCCTCGCACGGCACAGACACCAAGAGAATGGCATCTTTTTGGTCATTTTGCGCCTCAACCCAGCATGCGTTTGGCAAAATGGTCTTGCATTCTATGAAATTTGGCAGTGAAATGTCTACAGACATGAAAAAATTGATTCGTTGCCATTTATTATAGATTATTCAAGGGATGCATTTCATCATTGAAGAAATGATGTTTTGGTAAATAGTACAACAGTAGAATTGAAATATTTAGATTACAAACTATACTAGTTGAAAAAGCCGGTCCTTTCAATAGCAATAGGTGTATGTTTTGTTGCAGTTACAATATTTTTGGTGTCCAGTTTTCTGCCAATAATTCCCACCTCTGCAAAATACAGTATCTCAGTTGATCCAGTAATTGTAAAAGATGAAATGGGAACTGAAACTCATGTTGCCATCAAAAATACTGGCACTGATGTTCTGACAAATGTTGTCATACATTATGGGGGGACTGCAAAACCTGACACTATTCCAGTATTGAATCCCGGAGAAAAGATTTCACTTTCACCACCAGAAGGAAGTGAACTTGACAAGGTGTACATAACAACAGACCAAGGTATCAACGTAACAAAAGAATATCGTTCCCCCACAAGTGCAAACTTTGTTGGAAACTCGGGTTATGGCGGATAGATTCTAGGAATCAGAATATTTCTTAACAAGTTTTATAATTTTTGTAGCAATCTTTTCGGCATCAGAGTTTGGAAGAACTGCACACAAAATTATGCCATACCTTCCAAGTGGAGTAGTAATTCGTTTTGCTTTTTCGTATTTTGCCATGGCATAAAGGGGCTCGCCAAGTGTTCTATGAGATCGTCTAGTAACCCATCGCAGTGAGGCGTCGGCTAGAGATTTTTCTATCTCTTCTTTTGTTTGCAGGCTTTTGACTCCTTCTCGTTCCTTGAAACTATACTCTGCTCTGTATGAGACGGCAACAAGCGTAATTTCTTCATCTGACTTCATTATCTCATCGCAAATCTTTTCAAGATTCATGTTTTTTGCCCGAGAGCACATCTCCTTTGTCGTAACATTTGTCTGCCGAATCAAATAATGCAATTGATCTATTTACCAGTTTAGGAGCATTTGTACGATCGTCGTTTGCCTTGTCAATCAAGGACTGGCCAAAGTTTCGTAGCGCATTTGCCTTGTTGTACCAAGCATTTGCATATTTTGGATCAAGTTCAATTGCCTTGTCATAGCATACAATAGATTCTTCAAATCTTTCCAGTCTTGATAAGACAATCCCTTTGTTATTCCAGGCACTAACATGATTTGGATCTAGCTCTAGTGCTTTGTCATATGCAATTAGTGCATCTTCGTGGTTTCCTTCCTTTGCACTTTCATTACCTGCGCTATACCAGGAATTGTGGTCACCTGCACCCATGTAAAATATCATCAATCTAGGCCTATTTTAATAACAAGATTATTGCAAGTTCCATTACTAGAATATCATCTAAACATCACCCAACAAGATATAGAAAAATAATATTGTTGAAGGAAAAATCTAGACTTGAGTAATAAAAAACCAAGAAAATTATTTTTGAAAATAAAACAAGACAGATGGCAAGTTATTTATTGTACGGTACAAGTTACATGATACTCAAAGTATTTATGAAACATTTTGATCTAGACTGTTAATTGCCAATATTTATCGACGGCCATGATTCAAAGGACTTGAACCAAGAGGAAATAGAAAGACTTGTCAATTTACCTCAAGATGAGTTTGGGGTAACTCACCTAGAATTGTTCTTCAACAAGAGCGAGAGCAGGCTTTACTGTGTATTAGATGCCCCAGACGAGGAATCCATCTGGAAGCACCATGAGGCAGCAGGCTTCAAGTGCGATTTCATCAATGAAGTTCACCAAATCAAGACAGAGAACACCATAAAGACTGAGAAACTTGTGACTCTGGGTCAAATGAGCTCAAACATTAGCCACAACCTAAGAAACCCAATGGCAATCATCAAAAATTCCATAGACTTGTTGAATATAAAATACAAAGACCAACTCAGTCCAGGTGTTTTAGAACATATTGCAAAAATGGACCGTGCCATTTTTAACATGAACATGATGGTAAGTGACATACTAACTTTTGCAAGAACAAAATCGTTGGACCTAGAAGATCATTCCCTGACCAAAGTCATCACACATGCAATTTCAACAATCAAAGTTCCTTCAAACATCAAAATAATACTACCACAAAATGATATTATATTAAAGTTTGATGAATCAAAATTAGAATCAGTATTTTATAATTTGATACTAAATGCAGTCCAGTCAATTGACCAAACAGAAGGTGAGGTAACAATCAAGCTTATTGAAAAAATGGACGACAAGATTCAGATCCAGATTCAAAATTCAGGACCTGCAATTCCAGATGAACTATTGACCAAGATATTTGAACCGCTATTTACCACAAAACAACGAGGAACCGGCCTTGGCTTGCCAAGTTGCAAGAACATAGTAGAACAACACCATGGAACAATATATGCATCAAATAATCCCACTACATTTACCATAACACTACCAAAATACATTGAAAAATTACTTGCAGTAGACGAAAGTCAGAACTCGTAAAGCTAGTCTTTGATTGTTACCAATCTTTTGTTGGGTCACCTGAAAACATATTTTCCAAGTGTTCAATGATTTGAGCAGAACCGCCATCAATTCCCCATGTTACCATTAGAAGATACTTGTCTCCAAGAGGCATTGTCAGTCGTCTTAGTTTATCATATACAGCAAGTACGTATCTACCTCTACCCACCTTGGGCTCAAATGTTCTACGTATCTTCCAGGCGTTTGCAGCATAGTGCAATGTCTCTTTTGTATCCACTTCGTTGAGAAATGGCTCTACTCCCTCACGTACGCTAGTCAGTATCTCTTTTCCCGAATTGTCAAAGATTGTGGCATATCGAATTTGCTTGTCAGTATGCATGACATTTTTCAGAACCTTGTCTAGATATTGTGCAGACTGGGACATGGGGTAATAATACACTTGATCGCATATAAGAATAGCAGTAGCATTGTAAAAATCATCCATTACACTTGTACAAATAATATAATGAAAAAAATGGAGCTAGTCTAGTTCAGGAGATTCTTCTTGATCAACTGTAGCGTCTTCTTTAACTTCTTGAATTGTCTCGGTATTTGATGAGACAGGTTCGGCAATTTCGTCTGATTCAATTGATGCCATGATTATATCACAGTGTCATTGGTTTAGAATATTGTCCATATAGAATTAGATGGCATATGCGATATACAGTACAGATATGAAACCTACTGGTTAAATTTTTTCAGAGGTATCATTTGTAAAAATTCATGATTGAAAAATATTGTATCTTTATTTATCATTCAAGTTTAAATCATAATTCATGCATCCACATTTTATGCTACAACGATGGGTTGCAATATTTTTTATAATCATTTTGGCATCAACGTGGTTCTCAATTCGATATGATACTGCAGAAGAAGTTTCTGAAAAGACACCGTTACAGCAGGCAAAAATGCACATACCAATTAATCAAATTATTTGTCCAGACGGTTTATTTCTAGTCATGAAAAAAAGTGATGGCAGTCCTGCATGTGTCAAACCAAATAGCGAATCAATATTGATTGAACGCGGCTGGGCACTTCATGTGTTACCAGACTATACTGCAGGAGGTATCAAAAACTCTGACATGCTTGGCATGGGTCCACTTGAGATAAAGACAGACTCTGTCAAGTACTTTGAAAATACTTCAGGATATTTGGCAGAACCTGTGCAAAAAGGCAACCTTCCAGGAGTCATACTAATTCACGAGTGGTGGGGCCTAAATGACAACATCAAGAGCATGGCAAGAGGACTTGCATCACACGGCTATGTTGCACTTGCCGTAGACCTGTATGCAGGACAAGTTGCCACAACCTCAGATGGTGCAAGAAAACTCTTGCTTTCTTTTGATGAGCAAAAAGCAATGTCTAACATTGATGCTGCTGCAAATATTCTCAGACATGATTATAATGTAACCAAGATTGCCACAATAGGTTGGTGCTTTGGAGGAAGTCAGTCATTGAACTATGCTCTTGCTGGCAACAAGGTGGATGCAACCATACTATACTACGGACAACCGGTTACAAACATTACAAAGTTATCTACAATCAAATGGCCAGTCCTTGGATTTTATGGTGATAAAGACCTAGCAAATCCAATTGGTACTGTAAGAGAGTTCAAGTCTGATCTGGATACAGCAGGAGTTGAAAATGAGATTTACATTTATTCTGGAATCGGCCATGCATTTGCAAACCCATCAGGTGCAACCTATGCTCCTGCAGAAACAAAAGATGCATGGAACAAGACACTTTCCTTTATGGATGAACACTTGAAGGGCCAGTAAAGTTTACTTGTTTTTCACAGATGCCAGCCAGGCGTCATGGTATGTTTTACCATGATATAGCATGCAGGATTCACAAAAAGAATCCCATTCGCCAATTCCAAGTGCTGCAAAGAATTTTTTTGTCCAGTCATATGTTGGAGATTTTCTATACTGGAACTGCTGGATTGTGTAAATCTCTTTTTCCATGAATTTATTTAAGCATCGTTTGCATTGTGCATTTTTTGCCTGCTTTTTTTGTGCCATGTTTTTTCAATTATATTATTTATGTAGCATAAAGCTTGTTTTTGAAATCAATACTAGAGATACCATACCAACAAGTAACCCAAGTCCTGCAAGAGGAAACTCAGGTACTGCATTAGTATAGACAGGAGATGGGCTTTGGCCATACGAGGACGAAGAGATAGTTTGACCATCAGGATAGGTAAATGAGACGGTTATTCCATCATCGCCCCCTGCTGCCAAAAATCCATCTGTTGGACCACATACAGGAGAACATTCTGAAGTTGAAGACGATAAAATAACATAGCCTGCAAAGTCTCCCGTGTCAGGCCCCGTTTCTACCAACCTATACGGAATGCTTGCTTCTCTTGTAGATATTGTAACCTTGCTTCCATCTTCTCCAATTGTATCAATTGCATATGAATTAGAGTTAAAGTCTGGTGCATGAATCAAAATATTTACCTGTGAACTAGAAGAGCCTCCACCAGATATAACAATTGGAGAATAGTTTGATTCTTCAGATAAATGTGCATTTGCAATTAAAACAATACAGCATGATAGTACAGTAAGCATTACCAGTGTTGCAATATGTCGATATGTCATATTCTATTGTTTTAAGAAAACTGCCTGATAAGACTTTGGAGAAAATTCTATCGTACCTTTATAGATGCGCTTTATTTTGATTTAATTTTTCCGCTATACTCATGTAAGAATCAATGAATTGTTGTGCATACATGTTTGCGTGCTTTTCTGATCCTCTATGTGTTCCAAACTTTGAGCGAATGTGATGATAATACTCGTGCAAAATAACAAACGGGTTGTAAAATATCTCAGAGTTTAATGCATAGATTTTTTTTTCTTGTACAACATATACTGCATAGACTGATCTTCGTTTCTTTTTTATTGTACCCACTACGATTTGTGGAGTATCAACTTTGTAAAATTTACTTAGATAGTCTAGTGCTTCTTCTGTTTTCTTGTCTAAAATTAGTGCAACTATCTTTGCCTTTGTCAAATCGTCAAGATCAGGCATTACACAAAAGATACCATATACCGATATAAGATGTGATTAGTGGGCAAACAGGTTCACATCTTATGGGGATGGATCTGGGTTTTTCCTCACAGGAGATCTTCCCGTTTGCCTGGATATAATATGGTAAATTATGATTAAAAGAGAAACGTAGGATTCATCACTAAAGGATAAATCCACAAAAAGTCATTTTGGGACATGAGAAGGCATGTGGCTTGTGCATATAACGCAAGTAACTTTGTTACTGAACAATGTGTCGCAATTCCTTATACATTCTCAAGCGTAGTTAGGGCATGATGAGCATGAACGAAGAAGCATTTGAGGAAGTATGGGTATCTAGTAACTATGAGACTGTATTTTGCACAAATGACGAAAAAGAGCAGTACCTTAGCTTCTTGAGTTCAAGAAGAGAGATTCCAAGAGGCATGAGCATTGTCTTGATAAACAAGAAACTAAACAAGCGATACACCAAAGACGAGATCATGCATGCTACCCCTGAACAATTACGGGGAATGATAAAATAATGTTCCAATCATTGTTTCTAAGTTTTGCAGCAAGAATGATTGATAGAAGAACATCATTTATGCCATTAATGATTTCATTTCCTAGCATTGGATTTATAGTAACAACAACATCTACAATAATTGGTCTTGCCATAATGCACTTTTACAGCAAAAGTGACAAGATGGTATGATGTTTTTAGAAATGTTATCAGTCAATTGTATATTTGAAATACATTAATACTTGATTTGAAAATGTGTACTAATACGGCATGACCAAGATAAAAAAAGAAAAAGACCATCCAAAGGAGATCAAGGCAAAACCATCTCCCAATAGAAACAAGTTCATTGCACTAGGAGTCATTGCTGCAATAATAGCAGGAGTAGCTTATGCTACATACAAGTCAGACAGTACAGTTGATACCAACTTTGCATCAATTGGTGGCATACCCTGTGAAACTCAAGAATATACAACATATCACATTCATGCTCACTTGGACATTTTTGTCAATGGTCAACATATACAAGTTCCAGCTCAGATAGGATTAGAAAACACATGTCTGTATTGGTTACACACCCACACACCTGATGGTATAATACACATGGAGTCACCAAAAGAAAGAGACTTTACACTAGGAGAATTTTTTGATATCTGGAAGGCAACAGGAAGTGGATTTCCAACTGCTACAAATGGACCAGAGATTTTTGTAAACGGAGTCTTGGTCAGCACAGACTTGAGCAGTACAAAGATGAATGCACACGATGAGATTGTTCTAGTATACGGAGATGTTCCACAAGGCATGCCTACATTCTACCAGTTCCCAGAAGGGGACTAGTCGTATAATATAGACAGGATTATTTTTGAAATAATTAGGAAGCGTTGGTTTGAGTTGTGCTTGCAATTGCCCAGCCTCTAGCCATCAGTGCCGATGCACTAGAATGTGAAACACATGCTGGAGAATTATTTTCTGCCTTGATGACAAGCTCAAGCCCTGTCTTGCATTGTACTTGTTGTGCGTTTATTCCAGACTTGAATTGTTTCAGGGGAGACATCATGCCAGCCTGTGATAGTGTAAATATGGATGTGTAATTGGAGAGTGAAATCTTTGTACCACTTGTTGGGTATGGTTCAACGTCAATTATTTGCAAAAAATAACCACCTGGGATTTGTACTGTGGCGTTTTTGTCGCCCAGTCCACTTTTGAGATCAAAGTTTCCAAGATCCTGATTATTTTTTGTTATATCGACAACAACTGTAGCTTCACCTTGCCAGATGCACGTAACATCAGATGGACATCTTGAATCTGTAGTTACGTTGAGAAACTTTACAGAGATATTGTTAGGCTCTGAGGCTATCTGGTTTATTTTGAGTTGAAATTGATCAAGTATGACATTTTTACCAGAATCTGCTGTGACACCAAGTGCATTTGGTGCAATTGCCAGTGCAGTAATACATGCAATCCCAAAAACAAGGTACGATATGTTCACACAAGATTTCAGGTTCTATTGTTTTTAGATTTTACTGAGGAATCATCATCATGATATTAGATTAGACTACAAGTTCAGGCATGTGATTGCAAGCCTGTTTTGTCACTTTGGAATATGGATGATAAACGTGGTACCCTTGTCTACTTCGGTCTTGATATCAATAGAGCCACCATGCTTTTCAATTATATTTTTACAGCTTGCAAGCCCCAATCCCGTGCCTATCTGACGTGTTGTAAACAATGGATCAAATATTTTTGGCAACAGACTCTTTGGAATACCAGGTCCTGTATCCTCGATTTCTATTGTTGCAAAATTCTTGTGTTGTTCATTATTTATCACGCCTTCTTTTATTCGAAGATGTATGCTACCACGGTTACTCATTGCCTGTGTTGCATTTAGCAGTAGATTTGTAAAGACAATTTCTAATTTTTCAGAGTCACACATCATGCTTACATCATTTTGCGGTACATGAATTTCAGTTCCATCTGTTTTGACATTTAATACGGCAGAATTTAGTATGTCAAGCAAGGAAGATTGTTGAAGATTTAGTGGATGCGGTACAACATAATCCATTACCTCTTCTATCTGGTGAGTCATTCTTTTTACTGCACGCTCAATTCTTTCAAATTTTTCCTGATTAGTTTTTTCAAAGTTTGGATTTTGAATTTTTATTATTTCAAGAGTGTTGTTTATCACAGATAATGGGTTTCTAAGATCGTGCGCTATGCGTGCAGAGAGCTCACCTATTGCAGAAAGCCTTTTTGTTTTGTGTTCTTCAATTTCTTTTTTGGCATCATAAATTACAGACATGTCTCTTAATGCACCAATTCGTCCAGTCAGCTTTCCGTTTGTGTCATAGAGATTTGTAGAGAGAAGCAATGTTGGGAAGAGATCACCATTTTTCCTCTGCAGCCAGATTTCTCTATTTTCAATAAAACCAGTCCTGTCCCACTCTATCAGTGCATCCTGCAAGTCTTTGATGCTTTTTTCTGCGACATGTGTAAACAATGATTTTCCTATTATCTCCCCTCTTTGATAACCAAGGCTTGTACAGTATGCATCATTGCAGTCAATGATGTTTTCATTCAAGTCAACGGTACGTAAAAGATCAGGGGATTTTTCATACAGCGTTCTATACCTCTGTTCAGTCTCAAGCAGGTGGTCATATGCAGTAGTGAGTGCTTCATTTCTTTGTTTGAGCTTGTTTTCATTGTCTTCCAGAGTTTTTCTTATTGCATACAAGTCACTAATGTCTCGTATTGTAGTATTACTTCCAACTAGTTTTCCGTCAAAGTCATACAGGTTTGTTGCATTTATCAGCCCAAGGAATTCAGAGTTGTCTTTTCTTTTGAACCAGATCTTTGTATTTGAAACAGTTCCAGTGCTCTTCCATGTTTCAAATGAGTTGACGTATGCATCTACACTCTGGGTTGCTACAAAATCAAATACTGACATGCCAATTACCTCTTTTTTTGAATATCCAAGGTATTTGCAGTAAGAATTGTTACAGTCAAGAATTATTCCATCCAGGTTTATTGTTCGCAGAAGATC